>ENA-OPSW01000428-OPSW01000428.1-human-gut-metagenome-genome-assembly--contig:-NODE-428-length-38193-cov-8.470738_pt1 | contig 38193 bp, 31 predicted proteins | sample MGYA00241463_ERZ501918 | MGnify/ENA primary metagenome ERZ501918 (study PRJEB25962, sample SAMEA2042443) | human gut metagenome | biome: human gut; feature: human-associated habitat; material: faeces... | reverse complement strand
TATCTGCGCTTTTGGCTTAGCAGCTGCCGCACCTCGCTCGCCGTATCGGCACTTAAAATTATGCGGTATTGCCCTTGGAATCCATCTTGCGCTTGCGAAATAGTTGTCATTTTCTTTGTTTTCAGATGCGCCTTGGACACAGAACTGTAAACAATGTAATGTAAAGAATAGGAGCCTGTAAGTGAAAATTGCTGCGGTAAAAAAATTCACACAGGTTTTGGTTGCCATGGCTGTTGCTGCAGTCATGGCAGCTTTGCTGTGTGCGCCCAAAGCATTAGGCACCACGATCGGGAAATTTTTCATTGAGCAGATCTATGTCAACGTGCCGGAGCTGGACGTGTTTGTTCAGGCAACGGATGCACAAGGCCAGCCCATCAGCCCGGACCTTGTGCGGGCGGCAGGGGTGGAGCTGTACCTGGGGGATGAAAAGATCCCCACCGGCAACATCGGCATGGCGAACGAGCCGATCTGCTATGTACTGGCGGTGGACAACAGTGTGGACGAAACTACGCTGAAAGAATACCGCATTGCGCTGCGGCGGCTGATCAGCGCCAAAGGCGCAAAGGACCAGATTATGCTGTATACCCTGGCCGGGGATGCAGCCTGCGTTCTGCCCGCGACCATTGATACCAGGGCGGCAGTGAACGCCGTGAACGCGCTGGAAAGCCAGGAAGAGAACGAGCCCAATCTAGTGCAGGCAGCCACAATAATTTATAACGATATCAACGAAAATTACCAGAGCATTGCGCCGCGCAAGGTGATCTTTGCCCTGACGGAAGCGGGCAATACCGCCACCGGCGCAGCTCTGCTGGGCGCTGTGGCCAAAGATGCCGCCAGCCGCCTGAACATGCCGCTGGATATCTTTGTGACGGTGGATGATGCCAATCCCCTTGCCGAGCTGGGCCAGGCCCTGGGCGGCGATAAGCTGGATGTGGTGCATGAAAGCGAACTGGCCGATACCCTGGCTGAAAAACAGCAGGCCCTTGCCAATGCGCTGGAGATCAAAACCGCGGTGGATGAAAATTTTTACGGCGAGCGCCTGGATGTGCTGACCCTGAGCGTGCCGCAGCTGGGCAGCGCAGTGAAAACCAACGCTACCGTGTATATGGGCCACCGCCTGGCCAAACCGGCGGTGGAAAGCGTGACGCTGCATGGCCGCTATGCCATGACCATTCGGTTTAACCAGGCCGTGGGCCGTGCAGAGGACCTGACCTGTTACAGCATTCAGAGCGAGGATATCTGGGACTGGCATGTAAAAGTTAAACAGGCCATTGCCAGCGCGGACGGCAGAAGTGTTTCGCTGTACACCGAGCCGCTGTACCAGGGAACCTATACCATTAAGCTGAACAAGATGACCAGCGCCATGACCGCGGCCAACGTGAGCGATTCCGGCACCGTATACCGCTTTACCGTGGAGGATTGGCCCAAGGACAGGGCGTTCTATCTGGCACGATTCCGGCTGCCTGCCATTATTCTGGGCGGGCTGTTGGTGGTGCTGGCCGCGGCAGCCCTGCTGCGCGGCCGCAAGGAGCGCACTGAGGAAAAGCTGGCCGAAGCCGAACACCTGCTGACCGATGCCGCCCCCGTGCAGCAGAGCCTGCCGAGGCGGTGGATCACCCTGTACCTTTCTACCCGGCGGGGCATTGCAGAAACCCGCTGGTCCGCCTATGTGGAAAGCAGCCTGATTATCGGCAGCGATGCTACCCAGTGTGACCTCTGCCTGGCGGATGGCCGCACCCGCCCCCAGCACGCAGTGCTGGAAGTGGAAAGCAGCGGCGTGACCCTGCGCCCGCTGGAGGGAGCCGCCGTGATGGTGAACGGCGACCCCATCGGCGGGGAATACCGCCTGCAAAACGGCGATACCATAAAAATTGGCCGCACCACCCTGCGGCTTGTGCTGTAAACGCGCCCGAAGGAGGAAAACGATGAAACTGACCAAATGCCCCAACGGCCATTTTTATGATGCCGATAAACACCCCGAATGCCCCTATTGCAATGGTGGGCTGGAGGCCGGCAGCGCCATTGCTCAGCCCGGCACCGCTGCCGAGGCTGGTCTTGCCGCCGCGCCCAAAGGCCCGGTGACCGGCTGGCTGGTGGTACTGGACGGCCCCGCCCGCGGGCAGGACCTGCGTTTGGGCGAAGGCCGAAACTTTTTGGGGGTGGATGCCGCCGGGAACCCCGCCGTGCTGGATGCCAACAGCCCGCTTGCGGTGCGGCGCGGCATTGTGGTGTATGACCCACAGGATAACAACTGGTGTGCGCTGCCGGGATCTTCCAACGAGCTGTGCACCCTGAACGGAAAAAGCCTGATTGAAAAAATGCCGCTGACAGCGGGGGATATCTTTGCTGTGGGCGGCGCACAGCTGCGTTTTGTGCCGCTGTGTGGGCCGGAGTTCAATTGGAATGCAGCGCCGAAAGAGAGGAAGTGACTCCCTTGGCCAGTGAGATTATTTTAACCGTCAGCGAGCGGCGCAACCGCCAAAAGCTGACCCTTTCCAGCACGGCAGCTCCCTTTGTGTTTGGCCGTGGGCGCGATTGCAGCTTTGTGCTGCGCCGCAACAACGTGGGGGAACACCAGTTCACAATCGAATACAAAAACAATGCCTGGCTGATGCAGGACGCAGGCTCCACGACCTGCGGCACCTGGTACAATAACCGCTATATCCATTCCGGTGAGGAAGTGACCCTGCAGCCAGGGGATGTGATCGGCCTGAATATCGACGGCAACGAAACCACACAGGAAATCACCTTCCGCGTGGAGGAAATCCGCCAGGGCGAGGGTACCGCCGCCCTGCGGCGGGAAACGCCCAACGCCACCGTGCTGCGGGAGCTGGATGTGCGCCGCAAGCGCCGCATCCTGATCGGCCGCGGCGAGGACTGCGATGTGCAGCTGACCAGCGACCGTGTTTCCCGCCACCACTGCGAGGTGGTGTATAAGGACGGCCACTATGAACTGAATGACCTTGGCTCCACCAACGGTACTTACCTGAACGGCACCCGCGTGCGCAATGAGCTGCTGACGGACGGCGCTGTCATCAATGTGCCCACCCAGGTGTTTGCATTTTCCGGCGGAATGCTGCACTACCATGAGCATAAGGTGGGCATCAGCATTGAACTGCTGGATGTGTATAAAACCGTCAAAAACCGCAACACCGGCAAGCCGCTGAACATTGTGGACGGCACTAGCATGGGGGTGGAACCCAACAGCTTTGTAGTTGTGGTGGGCGGTTCCGGAACCGGCAAATCCAGTTTGCTGGGCTGCATCACCGGGGCGTCGCCCTGCACCTCCGGCAGCGTCTGCTTTGACGGTATTGACACCCGCGGCAACCGCAATGCCTTTGATGCCGTGCTGGGCTATGTGCCGCAGAAAGACATTATGCACGACGAGCTGACGGTGGAACAAAGCCTGACCTACACCGCCAAGCTGCGCATTGCACGCGATGCCACCCGCACCGAGATCAAAGCTGCTGTGGCCCACGCCATGGAAGCCGTTGACCTGGGCGGGCGGGAAAAAACGATGATTGCAAACCTTTCCGGCGGGCAGAAAAAGCGGGTTTCCATCGCCATGGAACTGCTGGCTTCGCCCCGGCTGCTGATATTGGACGAGCCCACCAGCGGGCTTTCGCCGGATCTGGACCGCAGCATGATGGAGCTGTGCCGCAAGCTGAGCCACGAAAACTGCACCGTGCTGATGGTTACCCACAACATGTCCAACATCAATCTATGCGATAAGATCGCCTTTTTGGGTACGGGCGGCGTGCTGTGCTATTATGGTTCGCCCGAAGCGATGGATGAATATTTTGATGTGGAACTGACCAGCGATATTTTTGAAAAGCTGCACGACCCCGAACAGGTGGAATATTACCGCCGGAAATACTTTACCAGCCCGGAATTCAATCGCCTTGCAGCGCGGTTCCCGGCAGCAGCCAAGGAGGCGGAAAAACGATGCAAAGCGTAAAAATCGGCAAGCTGCTGCGCCAGCTGGCGGTGCTCATCTCCCGCAATTTTCAGCTGATCTGGAACCAGAAGCTGACCCTTGGCAGCTTGATTTTGCAGGCCCCGCTGATGGTGCTTGTCATCAAGTTGGTGGGGGAGCCGGACTGCTTTACCTCCAACCTGATCAACATCGGCAGCCGCACGGTGCTGTTCATTGTGTGCGCCATGGCGTCCTTTATGGGGCTGCTGAACTCTTACCGCGAGATCTGTAAAGACCGGGAGATTATCTTCCGTGAAGCCAGTGTCGGCGTTTCGCTGCTGGCAACGGTGCTCAGCAAGGCGATCACCCTGTTTCTGGTGGAAGCCGTGCAGGCGGGCATTTTGACGGCAGGCTTTGTGGAGATCATCCATATTCCGCAAAACCACCTGCTGCTGGATACCAATGTAGAAATCTTCATTACGATTTTCCTGCTCATGGCAGCATCCAGTGCCATGGGCCTGCTGGTATCTGCCAGCCTGAAAAGCAGCGAAGCCGCGGTGCTGCTGGTGCTGGTGCTCATCATCGGGCAGGTGGTGTTCAGCGGCGTTATGTTCAGTATGACCGGCGCGCTGACGGCCATCAGCTATATCATTGTCTGCCGCTGGGGCATGGGGGCGCTGGGCGCTTCCACCGATTTGAACGACCGCCTTTCCTGGCTGAAAGCAGGACTGGACAGCCCGATGTACGATGCCACCGTGCCCAACCTGGTGCACAGCTGGCAGATGCTGGGGTTGATTACCCTGGTGTGCGTGGCGGCGGCATGGCTGGTGCTGTATATTGGGTTCAATCGGAAAAAGGGATAATCGGTACAGCACAATCGGCATTTTTTCACGGTAGGATAGGGTCACCCAACCCTACCACACATTTGGAATGAAATCATCAGGTTTTAATGGCTGCCCACCCGTAGGGGCGCAGATTGTGCGCCCGCGGGTGTTTGCGGTATTCAGGGGCAAAATATTTGGCAAGGCCCGTCATGCGGGCCGATGCAGGTGTCGTTCCCTGCAAATTTTTAGCCTGGCAGCGGGAAACCTCCCCTCAGGCCGCTTCACGTCCAGCTCCCCTCAAAGGGAAGCCACCTCAGACCTAAAGTAAGAGATTGGCTCCCCTGGAGGGGAGCTCCGGCGAAAGCCGGTGAGGGGTGGTTCCACGCCACAAACCTTAAAAATCCCAAACTACAAACAAAAACAACAAAACCGCCGGGCGGCAAGTGCTTTGCTTGCTGCCCGGCGGCTTTTGGTATAGGGAGATATTTACTTGTCTTCTTTTTTCATGGCGTTCTTGCCGGTTTTTACGGCCTGTTTGGCGGCGGCTTTGGCGCGGGCGGTGGCTTTGGTCAGGCCAACGCGCAGGGAGGTCAGTGCTTCGCGGCGGTCGGGGACCATGTCCGGGAAGGCCCGCAGCAAACGGCCGGTGCCAAAGAACCGCTGCTTGCTCAGGCGGATGGTGGTATCGCGCAGGGTGCCGGCTTTGCCTGCCAGTTCGCGCAGCTGGTCACGCAGCTCGGCGGCGTTGGTGGCACCCTCCATGGCGGCCAGGGTCAGCTGCAGTTTCTGCTCATCCAGCAGGGTGTCCATCGTCATGGCGCTGGTGCCGATCACTTCGGTCAGGGCATCGCTGGTGGTGCGCATGGCTTTGCGCAGCTCATCAATGCGGGCCAGCTGTTTGCTGAAGCCGACAGCCTGAATGGCGGATACGATCAGATCCGCCAGGAACAGGCCGCCGAAAATAACATCCAGCCAGATCAGCACAAGGGTGGGGATAGCGGCGCTCGGCTTGCTGAGCAGCGGGTGAACCACCACCATCAGCAGCACGCTGCCCAGCCCCCATAGCAAGGAGAACCGCGGGCAGATGAACCCGCCCAGGTTAAAGCGATACATGGAATAGTCCCACCAGCGGGTGTGGAACATCTTGTACAGGATGTACCCGCCAACCAGCTCCACCAGCGTGGTGATGACCATGCCGCCGAAAAAGGCAACCAGTACGTTCTGGTACCATGCCATATCGCTGCTTGGCATGGTAAAACGGCCGAGAACGGCGATCATTACCGTCATGCCGCAGCCGTAAATGGGGCAGATTGGGCCGTTCAAGAATCCGCGGTTGACCAGCTCCCGCGTGGTGATGGCTGCATAGGCAACCTCCACGCACCAGCCCAGGAACGCATAGACGAAAAAGAAAAATATCGTATGCAGCAGGGCATAAGTGGTCATTCCTGTACCTCCCCGGCGGGGTCGGCTTCTTCCTCCGGTTCCAGGCGGCGGGCCAGCTCTTTGGGCTCCACCCAGGTCACGCTGGAATCCGGCCCCTTGCGGGCAATCAGTGCTTTGATGGGAATGCCCTGTTCGCTGAACATGCCCTCGTGCTCGGTGCGCAGGTTCCAGTCCGGCTCATTCTTGTGCAGATCAAAGGTCTGCCAGGTAATCTCGAACCCGGCAGCGGGAAAATAACCCAGGCTGTCCCGGAACAGGTCATCGTCATCGGTCTTGAAGTAGATTTCGGAACCCTCCGGCATCAAAGCGCGGTACTGCAGCAGCTGGCGCGGGTGGGTCAGGCGGTGCTTGTTGCTGCCAGCGTTTTTGCTCCACGGGTTGCAGAAGTTGATGTAGATGCGCTGCACGGTATCCGCCGGGCTGAACACGCCGGAAAGCCGCTCGATATCCAGCGAGGCGATCTTGACATTATCCGGCGGCAGCTGAGCGGCGGCGTAAGCGGCTTCCACCTTGCGCTTGGCCAAAATCAGGACCTTATCCGTGATATCAATGCCAAGGTAGTTGATATCAGGGTGCAGGGGGGCCAGCTGGCTCAAAAAGCCGCCCTTGCCGCAGCCAAGCTCCAGGTGCAGGGGCTGCTCCGGCCGGGCATACAGCTCATGCCAGTGCCCGGCATGGGTCAGCGGTTCGTGAACATGGAAATCGCAGGCCAGCAGTTCCGGTCTGGCATAGGGCTTAAAACGCATACGCATACAACAATACCTCACTCATGATAATTCACTAAAAAATTCTGGACATCGGCAAAATCAGTGCAGGCAAGGCTGCCCTGGCAAAAGCCGGGCTTGCCGCCGCCCCGCCCGCCGAACGCTTCATTCAGCGCCTTGCACACTGGGCGCACATCCCCGCCGGGCAGGCAGAGCGCATAGGCGAGGCCCTGCCCGCCGGAGGCCAGCACCGCCGTCAGCGCGTTGGTGCGGGCCGATACCGCCAAACAGATCCGCCGCAGTCCGTCGCCGTCCGCACCGTCACAGTGCAGCACAGCAGGCTGACCGGGCACGGCGGCTTGGGCCAGTGCTTCGGACAATGCGTTCTGCATGGCGGCAAGGCGCTGCTTGAGGGCAGCTTCCGCCGTTTGCAGGTTTTGCACGGCGGGCAGCAGGCGACCGGGGGCGGAGCTTAACAGGGTGCCCACCGCGGCGGCATCCTGCCAGGCGGCAGCAATGGACTGATGCGCACGCTCCCCGCACACAACCGCCAGCCGGGTGCCGCCCTTGTAGCTTTGGGCACTCAAAATTTTGATGGCCCCCACCTGGCCGGTGGTGGAAACATGGGTGCCGCAGCAGGCGCACAGGTCGGCCCCGCCGGCATCTACCAGCCGCACCGCACCGTCAATTTCCTTTTTGCTGCGGTAGGTCAGTTTTGCAAGGTCTTCCGGCGCGGGGTACCAGCAGCGCACCGGGGCGTCCGCACGGATCACCGCGTTGGCCTGGGCTTCTGCTTCGGCCAGCTGGCCGGCGGTCAGCGGAACGCTCATATCCATCCGCACCGCGGGGGAACCGATGTGAAAGCCCACATTCTCCGCCCCAAACAGGCGGTGCAAAGTGCCGCTTAAAATGTGTTCACCGGTGTGCTGCTCCATATGGTCGCGGCGGCGCGCCCAATCAATGCGGCCTTCCACCGTCTGCCCAACCGGCAGCGCTGCGCTGACAGTGTGGGTGATCACGCCGCCATGCTCCTGCACATCCGTTACAAGGGCGGTGCCCAGCGCACCGGTATCGCAGGGCTGGCCGCCGCCCTCCGGGTAAAAGGCGGTCCGGTCCAGCTGCACGGCAAACTGTTCCCCGGCCGGGGTGCAGACAAGCACCGTGGCGGTAAAAGTTTGAACATATGGGTCTGTTTCGTATAGTTTTGCCGTTGCGGGCATGCAAGGTCATCCCCCTTTCGGAATATTTTTACATTATAGCATAAAACGGCAGTGGAAAAAACAGTTCAAATCCGTTATAATAAAAATCAGTTATAATTCCGGCGGCTCCCCGGCAAGGTGGGAGCCGGAAAGGGGGCGGGAACCATATGAAAAAACGAATCTCAGCACTGGTTTTGAGCAGCTGCCTGCTGGCGGGCTGCGCGGGCCAAGGGGCGGCTGCTACCGGCGAAACCGCAGCACCCAGCCAGGCCGTGCCCACCGCGGCACCCCAAAGCCTGACGGTGAACGGCCTGCTGGACACCAGCGCTGCTGTTGGCGCGCTGGAGCTGTATGCCCAGGCGCAGAATGTGACGCTGCAAAACAGCTTTGAGACCGAAACGGCGGACCTGGTCATTCTGGATGCCCCGCCGCAGGATGATGGAACCTGGAAGAATCTGGCGGAGAACGAGCTGCTGGCCGCCGCCGCGCAGCGTGCCGGACTGGATACGGAAAGCACCGTCACCGCCCTGCCGGTGGGCCAGAGCCTGTATGCCTATTGGGCGGATAACCGTGTGCTGACCGAGCTTTTGCAGAGCGATGCCGCGCTGGACGACCTGCGCGCTGCGACCTGGGAGGAATGGTTCGATTTCGTAACAGCTGTGACCCATTGGTGCGCGGAACCCGGCGCTGTGCAGGTAACGCTGAACGGCAATGTTTACACCCTGCCCGCTGAGCGGCGGGAGACACTGGCAAACCTGAACGGCGTGTTTGCCGCCCAGGAACCGGAGGTTAGCGGCAACAGCGGGGATGGCGGCGTGGCGGAAAATACCCCTGCGCTGTACACCACCGCCCTGCTGGCGGCGGGGGAGCCGCTGACCGAAGAAAACCTGACCGGTCCGCTGAACGCGCTGGAGCAGGAGCTGCGGCTGGAAGATGCCAACAGCGCCTGGCAGGCCGGCATTGCAGACCTATGGACCAGCAAGTATCTGTTCCAGCAGGGCAATGCCCTGTTCTACCGCGGCTACCTGGCCGACCTGGTCAGTGACAGCGGCGCAGCGTTGAGCAGCGCCCAGAAAGACGCGCTGGTGTGGCTGCCCATCAAAAATAACCTGACCGAAGCCGACATTGCCAACCAGCGGTTCAACCTGGCCGGGCTGATGAATTACCCCATTTTGGCCAACCGTGCCTGGCTGGCTATCCCGGCGGATGCCGATGAGGAGAGCGCCCGCGCCGCAGCCGCCGCTATTTTGTGGCTGTACACCAGCAAGGCGGGGGAGAGCGCGTTGATCGACACCCTGGACCTGATCACCCCCTGGGGTACCGGCAGCAACCAGAACGCCGCCGCGGCCATGCAGGCGGCGCAGGTGACAGCCGGTATTCTGCCTGGCGCAGCGCTGGACCAAACCCAGGCCGCCGCATTGCAGCAGGCCCAGCGCGGGCTGTATTATGAAGCGGACGGCATTACCCTGCGGGATGGCCTGTGGGATGAAGATGCCGCCGCTGCCTGGCGCAGCGCCGTGATGGCGGCCCTTGGCGCAGAAAGCGCCGAAGCAGACGATAACTGATGCCCCGGGGTGTACCTGAAAAACAGGCGCGCCCTAGATGGGCTTTGCGGAATACAAAAGGTTTTAAGGAGAAGAGAAAAAATGAAGAAGCGTTGCAGCGGTATCCTGATGCCGGTTTCCAGCCTGCCGGGCGGGTATGGCATTGGCTCCATGGGCCAGGCTGCCAGAGATTTTGTGGATTTTCTGGTGCTGGCCGGACAGAGCGTGTGGCAGATCCTGCCCGTTGGCCCGACTTCGTATGGCGACAGCCCGTACCAGAGCTGCTCGGCTTTTGCGGGCAACCCGTATTTTATTGACCTGGATCAGCTGGCTGCGGATGGCCTGCTGAAGCCGGAGGATTACGCCAAAGAAAATTGGGGCACCAACCCCAATTACTGTGACTATGCCCTGCTGTACCAAAAGCGCTACAAGGTGCTGCGCAAGGCATACGCCGCATTTTTGCAGCAGCGCCCGGTGCCGGGGTACGATACCCCCTACAGCGATGACTGGTACCGTTTTACCTTTTTGAGCGATGCCTGGCTGCCGGATTACTGCCTGTACATGGCAATCAAAGAAGAAAACAAGATGTGCGACTGGCAGACCTGGCCTGCCCCGCTGCGCCTGCGCGACCCCAAGGCGCTGGAAGAGTTCCGCACCGGCCATGCCGATGAACTGGGCTTCTGGGCCTTTGTGCAGTATGAGTTCGCCAAGCAGTGGCAGGCCCTGAAAGCATATGCCAACAGCAAAGGCATCAAGATCATGGGCGATATTCCCATCTATGTGGCGGCGGATTCTGCCGATGCGTGGGCAGGCCGTGAGCTGTTTGAGATGGACAGCGAGGGCCACCCCCGCCGCGTGGCTGGCTGCCCGCCGGACTATTTTGCCGAGGATGGCCAGCTGTGGGGCAACCCGTTGTATGACTGGGCCTACCACAAGCGTACCAACTATGCCTGGTGGGTGCGCCGCGTGCGCCATGCGCTGAGCATTTATGATATCCTGCGTATTGACCACTTCCGCGGCTTTGATACCTATTGGGCTATCCCGGCGGGGGACAAAAACGCCCGCGGCGGCAAGTGGGAACAGGGTCCCGGCATGGACCTGTTCCGCGCTCTGCGCACCGCTCTGGGTGACCTGCCCATTGTGGCCGAGGATCTGGGTGAAATTTTTGATTCCGTCCGTGCGCTGCTGGCGGAAAGCGGATTCCCCGGCATGAAGGTGCTGCAGTTCAGTCTGAACGGCACCGATAGCTTGGACCTGCCGCATAACTACCCGGCCCACTGCGTGGCTTACCCCGGCACCCATGACAATAACACCCTGCGCGGCTGGCTGGAAAATGAAACCACCCCCGCCCAGCGCAAACAGGCCAAGGCATATTTTGCCCTGACCGAGCAGGAGGGCGAGATCACCGGCCTGCTGCGCGGTGTGCTGGCAAGCCCGGCGGAGCTGGCTATTGTGACGATGGCCGACTGGCTGGAAAAAGGCAGCGAAGCCCGCATGAACACCCCCGGCAACCCGGCGGGCAACTGGCAGTGGCGCGTTGCCGCTAAGGACCTGACCCCCGCGCTGGCGCGGAAGATCCACGAGATGAGCGCACGGTATTTCCGCGCGGAACCCCTGCCGGAAGCGGAGCCGAAAAAGGAAAAAGCGCCCGCCCCGCAGCCCAAGGCCAAGGCGGCTGACGCAAAAGAGGAAAAAACGACAGCACCGGCGAAAAAAGCAGCAAAAAGTGCAAAGTGATTTTTTGAACAGTAATACTTTTATTATTAAGCAATTCTTTGTGTAATGCGGGTATGGGAAAAGCATGCACGGTATGGTAAAATATACAAAGATTTTATGTCAAGTTGTAGCATTACAACATTAGGGCAACATAGAGAACCGAAAAACGCTTTGTTGGATCTTGTATGTTTTACATGGAGGAAGACGCGTCATGCAGGAATTTACTCTGGAACAAATTGGCATGCAGGTTACCGCATTGCAGAATTTTTTTGACCAGGTTACTTTGATCGACCCGCTGGCCCAGGCCGAGGTGGACCCCGCCACCCTGCAGGCCACCGGCCATGCCGATGCTGTGCCTGTGCTGAATGCAGATGGCCGTGGTTGGCAGCCGATTTTGGGTGAGGATACCGGTTTTGTGTTTTACCAGAACATCCAGGTGGAGCACCGCCCGTTTGTGCTGGCTGCCACCTATTTCCTTACGGCAGATCTGCCCGCCAATGACCGCGAGGCAAACGCCCTGCTGCGCCTGCTGGGCCAGTACCGCGAGGAGATGCGCCGCGATTATGTGACCGGTGTATATAACCGTGCGTTCCTGGATTCCACTTACCGCAAAAAAGTGGCGGCTGCTGCCTGCGCAGGTAAGCCGGTCAGCGTGGTTGCTGCCCGCGTGAACGAGTATTGGAACCTGCTGCGCGAGGAAGGCACTCACGCAGCAGATTGCTGCCTGAATACCGCAGCCGGTATTTTGCAGCTGGCTGCCGGGCCGGACCAGCAGAACGCTGTTGTCCGCCTGGAAGACGGCATTTTCCTGGTGGTGAGCGTTGGCACCCCGGCGGCAAAACTGCAGGCTGCGCTGCATGAAGCGCTGGGCGAATCCCGCCGCACGTTCGGCATCACCCTGTCCCGCCGCGGCGAATTTACCGTGTCGCTCAGCTCTGCCGATTGGGGCGAAGCCGGCAGCTGGGACCTGATGGTGGCCCTGGCCGAGCAGCGCCTTTCCGGCTGCTGAAGAAGCTGAAACAAAAGAATAAATCCCCCTTGTGGAGCCATACTAGCTTTGGGAACATTCCCAAAGGAAAAGGCTGTACACAAGGGGGATTTTTTATGCCGGAAAACCAGAATATGCAAAAAACCAGTGATAACGAAGCCATGCTGCAGGAGATCGTGCAGAACACCGAGATGGGCAAAAACACCCTGGATGAGCTGATGGGGCTGACGTATGACCAGAAGCTGAAAGACAAGATGATGCGCCAGAAAAACGAGTACCGCCGCCTGAACCAGCAGGCCCACACGGCGCTGGATGCCATCGGCGCACAGGCCAAGGGTCAGAGCGCCGCCGCACGCGTGAGTGTGAGCATGGGCATCCGCACCCGCACTATGCTGGACAAAAGCACCCGCAACCTTGCCACCATGCTGGCGGAGGGCAGCGGCCAGGGCGTGCTGGACTGCAAGCGCGCCGAAACCGACTACCCCCAGGCCAGCCCCGGCGCCCACAAGTTGATGGAAGAACTGTGCGCGTTCCAGACCGGGGCGGAGCAGGTGTGGAGGGAATTTGTGTGATTAGTTAGGAGTTAGGAGGGAGGAGTTAGGAGTTGGGGGCGCTTAATGAATAAAGAATAAATAATAAAGAATAATTGTGGTGGACCGCGGCGCGGTGCGCCGCTCAGGAAATATTAGGGTTGCTGGTATTTAGAAATGCGGGATGAATGATAAAACAATCTGTAGGGCGCGATGCCCTCATCGCGCCGGGAAAACGTAAATTGAATGCCGCAATCTTAACGCAGCCCGAAACCTATCTGTAGGGGACGATGCTTGCATCGTCCTGCTGGAGCTTTGTCTTATTGCACATTATAAATTTGATGTTTTGCCTTGCCCTATGGTAGGGGACGGCGTCCTCAACGCCCCGGATGGAAATGTGGAACCATAAATTTTAGGCTCTACGCGGGGAACCACCCCTCACCGGCTTTCGCCGGAGCTCCCCTCAAAGGGGAGCCAATATCTTACTTTAGGTTTGCGATGGACGCGAAGCGGCCTGAGGGGTGGTTCTCTGCAACAAACCTAAAGACATCCGCTCCTCGGTCTCGGAACGGTCAAGACCGTTCCCTACAGGTTGTTTTATTGTGCATAACGGGCAATAAACGCATATCTCACCCATAGGGGCGCACATTGTGCGCCTGCGGACGTTTGCCTTATTGCCTTAGGTAAGGCCCATCGTCCCCTACAAATAAAATAGCCGCAGCGGTGGGGAATGACTCCCTGCCGCTGCGGCTGTTTTCGATTTATCCTATAATTTATTCTATATTCTATTATAAAAAACTGGAAAATCCCCGTAATCGCTACCAGATCGTATCTTTCGTCGGCTGTTCTTTGATCAGGCCGGTGCGGTAGGCGGAGATGAGGCGGTGGAGGTCGGCCACCTGGGCGTACAGATTGGCGCCCTCGTCCATATGTTCCACCAGAACGCGGTCGGTGTGGTTATCGTCCACCACATCCACGCGGGACAAAATATCCAGGTTTTCCTGCACTGCTTTGGCGGTGTTTTCAAATGGCTGGTGGGTGCGCAGGCTCATGCCGTGGCTGGAATACACCAGCGTGTACCCCGCAATACCGGTGCGCTCGTGGTAAGCGCGGCAGAACCCGCCGTCAATCACCAACAAGCGCCCGCCGCCCTTGATGGGGCTTTCGCCGGCTTTTTCCCGCACGGGTACATGGCCGTTCACAATGTGGCAGTTGGCCGTTAAGCCAAACTCCGCCAGGATGCGGCAGCAGATGGCCGCATCATCGTACCAGGTATAGTAGGGATCCTTGATCTCCTTGTGGGTTTCTGGGTCCTCAATGTACAGCCGTTCAAAGGTGGTCATGGCGCTGCGGCCAAACAGCGGGGAGAGCTTGCCGCACCACAAGTACCACAAAAAGTCCTGCCCGCTCTGCCGCTCCGGCGAGCCCTCCGGCGCAAAATAGCCCAGGCGGGCGCGCAGGTCACAGTAATCCAGCAGCGCGCGGCCCCGCAGGGAATGGCCCTCAAACGTTTCGGCGGCAAATTCGCCCTCGTCCGTCAGGGGCACCGCACCGTGGTACAGCAGGCAGCCGTTCTCAATGTGGTATACGCTGCCCTTGGCATACAGGAAGGCAACGTGCTTTTGCAGCTTTTCGCTGTGGCGGAAGGATGCCACCAGCTTGTCCAGCACAAACTTTTCGTCGGCATTCAGGCGGGCCGGGTTCTCTGGATCTACCGTGGGGAAGTTGCGGTCCCGCAGGGGATAGATCTTGCCAAAATAATCCACCGTTCCGGCTTCGTAATCAATGCGGCGCAAAAAATCCCGCCCCTGCATCTTGAAATCCGGGTTGCGGTCGATCACTTCGCACTCCAGCTTCAGCATCAGGATGGTGATGGCCTTGTGCATGACAGCACAGCGGTGCAGCATTCCGTCCGTGTAGGGGCCGCGGGTGGCGTCGGTGTGCGGCATCCAAATGGTCAGATCCTCATTGCCGTAATACTGCTCCGCCATGCGCAGCAGGTGGCGCAGATTGATGCCGTAAAAATCTTCAATCATGCCGTGGTTGTGGTAGGCAAGGGTGGTTTTCAGCACCGTGCAGCAGCACAGCGCGCTGCCAGCGGCGGCACCCATCCACACAACGTCGTGGTTGCCCCATTGGAAATCCACGTTGTGGTGGGTCATCAGTCGGTCCAGGATCAGGTCCGGGCGGGGGCCGCGGTCAAACAGGTCACCAATAATGTGCAGCTTGTCCACCGCAAGGCGCTTGATCAGCTCACACAGGCGGATAATGAAAGCGTCCGCGCGGTCATTGGCGATAATGCTGCCCACGATCTGGCCATAGTAGAGGGTTTTGTTGTGGTCCTCAAAGTGGGCGTGCAGAAGCTCGTCAATGATATGCCCACAGCCCTGCGGCAGGCAGGAACGCACATATTCCCGTGTGTGCTTGGACGAAACAAAGCGGCATACATCGATCAGGCGCAGCAGCGTCTGGCGGTACCAGGCTTCCAGCTCAAAGCGTTCCGGGTAGCGGGCCTTGAGCAGGGGCAGCTTGCGCGCCGGGTAGTAGATCAGGGTGGCAAGCTCGGCACGGATGGCCTTGGGCACGTTTTCACCCAGGACAAGATCAACTTTTTCGCGGATAACACCGGAAGCGGAGTTCAGCAGGTGGATAAAAGCCTCGTCTTCGCCGTGCAGGTCACTGATATAATGCTCGGTGCCCTTGGGCAGCTTGGCGGTGGCTTCCAGGCTGATAACGGCGCTGGCAGCCGCGGCCTGGGTGGGATAATCCCGTGCCAGCAGCGAAAGATACTTTAACTCTGCCACGCTGGTGGTGGGGATAGTAGTGGAATTGGAACCCATGGAACAGTATTCTCTCCTTTTTGAAGGGCTTGAATCAAAGCACGCAATTGTATTATTGTTGCAAAAATTGGTACTTTTATTGTACGCTGTCCCATGCGGTGCGTCAATCGGAAAAGTGCCGAAAAACCTTGTGCTGCATCCGTTATATTTGACTATTTGATAATCCTTGCCCTACAAAATGGCAGGGCTTGCCGGGGGAGGATGACGTTGTAATAGGATAAAATACAGAAAACTGGTGCACCATGCAAACAAAGTTTTCAATAGAAGAGAGGAAAAATTGGCATAAATACACCGCCCTGCTCAAAAGTAATTGACTTTTTGCGTGGGGAACGGTATGATACAGTTGTAATCAAAAAGAAAGCATCTTTTGTGAGAACGCCGTTACTGACGCCGTTCTCATTTTCTTTATCAAATAGAAATAGCAGCACCGCCCGCGGGTAATACCATATCGCGGGCGGTGCTGTTTTGCTGTAAAAAACAAACCCCGCCGCCGGATGGCGGAGGGGCCTGTGTGTGGATTCTTAACTTGTCTCTTTAGTCTTCGGTAAACGCCCTGTATCAAAATTTATGCGCGGGCACCCGAAAAAATCCAGAAAGGCGCAGAGAAAATCAAGACAGCGCATAGGAGCTCGCTCCACTCCGTTCCGCTCGCAATCCGCCTAATCTCCAAGCCAACTCCAAGAACATTCCAAGTCCACACCAAGCAAAATCAACGCATTATCTCATGTTTTCCCGCATGGGACAGAATGAGAGAGGATTGGAAACAAAAAAGAAAGCAGGCCCCGGAGCCGGATGGCGGAGGGGCCTGCGTGAGGATTCTTAACTTGTCTCTTTAGTCTTCGGTGAACGCCCTGTATCATAGTAATATAGAAAAGAATATAAGTCAATATGCGACGACAAACTGTAACTTTTATAAATGCACTTTTAAACGAAAAGTACTTAACGATATCATCTCGTTAAAAAATGGAATCGCTAATGTTAAATTTGAATAAATTGACTGCCGAATTCTTATGACTTTAGTTGGGAAAATTGACTGACCTGTAAAGAACTGCAGCGCAGCAGCTCTTTTAAGTACTGTTTATGCAAACTGTAAGTGCTGATTGTAATTACTTTAAAATTTTTGTATAATACTTATTATAAGTAGTTAGAAAATGCATGTTGCTAGAATAGAAAGAGGAATATTTATATGGCAAACGAAACAATGCTCAATTCCGACGTTGCTAATGCTAACGCAACAGTACTGAATACAGCGGTAAATAGTAATGCTACGGTCCTTAATACTGATATCGTCTCATCCGTAGAAATTCAGAAAGGGACAGTCCTGTGTGACGACTACATAGTAAACGGCAAGCTCGATATCCCTACGGGCGAAGCGGACTTGTACCTATGCACAAAGAAGCGCCAGACTTATGTGGCAAAAGTGTATCGCCGTAAAAGCGCTATCAAAGATGAGATTATTAAGAAGCTGCTGTCCATCAACTCACCGTATGTTGCAAAGATTTATGCTTCGGGCAGCTTCAACGGCTTCCCGGTTGAGATTCTGCCGTACTATAAAAATGGTAGTCTGAAAGGCGAGAAATTCACACTGGAAGAACTGCGGGAAGAAGTTATTCCGAGTTTGAACGAGGGCCTTCATGCTTTGCACGAGGTGGGCATCATTCACAAGGACTTGAAGCCGTCGAACATTATGCTGTCTGATGATGGGCAAAGTGTCGCCATTATCGACTTCGGCATTTCCTCCGTTCGTGAAAATGATGCGACTGTTGTTGTGACCCGCACAGGCATGACTCCTGAATACTCAGCACCTGAAACTTTCAGAAATGCGTTCTTGGAAGAATCCGATTATTACTCTCTCGGCATCACCATCTTTGAGTTGTACTATGGCAAAACACCGTATGACAACATGGACAAGGAAAAGATTGCCCAGTATGTGGCGGTTCAGAAGATTCCTTTGCCTGATGATATGCCCCAGGACCTGAAAGACCTGGTAAATGGCTTGACCTATCCTGACATTACGAATCGCAAAGATAAGAGCAATCCGAATCGCCGTTGGGGATATGAGCAAGTTAAGGCATGGTGTGAAGGCAAGGCACAGGAATTGCCTGGCAGCAATAATGTCGTTGCCTTTAACGCTGAGGCAATGAAGCCATACCCCTTCATGGGCAAAGCATATACCAACAGAAGTGAATTTGTAGAAGCGCTTGCAACCAACTGGAACGATGGTAAGAAACAGCTATTCCGTGGCTTAATTTCTGGATTTTTCAAAGGCTTTGACCCTGAAACAGCAGGGCATTGCATTGATGCTGAGGAAGCAGTCGAGAAAGACAAAAAGCTCGAAGACATTACCTTCTTCAAAGCACTGTATAAGATTGATAGCAGCAATACAAAGCTGATGTGGAAGGGAAGAATTTATAACAAGGTCTCTGACTTTGGCGAAGAGCTGCTCAACGAATTGTGGGCAGGGCGTGACGACCAGTACTTCGACGATGCCTTGCAGAACGGGGTGTTGTCTACTTACGAAGAAATTCGCAATCCCAATGACAAGAAAGCCAAAGAAGCGCTTGCCAGTGCAGAAAAGTACTATCGCTTGTATTCGAATAGCACGCGAGACAAAATGGTTCAGAAGTTTGTCGTGGCCTACCTGCTGTCCGGACATAAAGTCTTCAAGTTCGATGGCAGAGAATTTGGGACCGTGGATGAACTGACCCTCTATCTGAGTAATACATTGGATAAGAACTACGAATCGTTTGAAAAGCTTTGTTTTGAATTGCTGGGCGAAGACAAAAAGCTGATGCCTCAGTTTGAAGCATGGCTGATTGCTCTTGGCAAAGGCAATGAAGTGAGTAAGTGGTATGAGACGCTTGCGTAAATGCCTGCGGCTCTAACACGGTATCCATTCAGGAAAATCAAAACTATAAGCGTGCCGAAGATATCAAGGTACAGTTAGCAGAGTTAGAAGCCAAACACGCTAAAATTGAATTTTCTATTGAAGCTTATGAAGAAAACAGAGCAAAATAGTTGGCCGAAGGAGAGGACTCTTATATGATATTTGAAATCAACACAAAAGCACTTGATAAGGCCATCGAAAAGCTTGTTAATAGCAGTGAAGAGTACTTAACAGCAGACAGCTTGGCAATCAAGGAATATCAGCAAAGAGTCCGGACGAGTGCAAGGCTTTCGCAGGAAGATAAGCATATTCGTAAATTTGTCCTCGATACTGCTTATGCCCTCCTCGATACTGCTTATGCCCTAAGAATTGTTTCGGGGATGCCTGAAATTATTAAGATGGCAGAACTTGAATTAAAGCACGCAAAGTCCAATGTTGCAGTCCTTAAAGCTCGGAAAATGGAACATGACAATGAGAAAAAGAAATTCTCTTTGTTTAAGAAATCAAATAAGGAAAAGCAGAGCTCTGACATTAACCAGAAATTAGCAGATAGCGAAAATGTTGTAGAAAAGCTCGAAACTACAATTCAGTGGTGCCGCAGCAAAATAGAAGAGCAAAAGGGTGTGCTGACTGCGGGCAGTAATATCAAGCAAAGCGATATTAGTCTTGCCAAAAATGGTACGGCAATGAACTTGAAATCAGTTTTGATGGCGAGCTTGTCGGCTCAGCAAATCCATTGCGCATCATACAATATGCATATTGGAGAATATCCGGCCCAGCAACATGATTTTGGCTATTTCACAGCGAATGGCGAGCCTTTTAGTATGGCAGATACGCATACATGCTATCTGTTTGCCGATAAGGGCATTATGGTATTTGATAGAAATGGTATCTATATAGGTACATTTGCAGCGGATACAATAACCTATGAGTATTTAGACAACAACGCGATACTTATTAAGTTCGTTGATACCTTTATCAAATTTAAGGCTGATACTGGACACTTAATAAGGCAAGTGGGAAAAGCACTGGATGCTTACCGAGATGGTCCAAAGCTGCAAGACTTTAGATTGTCAGTAATTGATTTACTCGGAGAATGCACCAGCAATAAGGACATATACAATCAAATCAAGCAAAGAGCCAAGTTGTATACTTAACTCGAATAATGTCAAAAGCTCGACATAAACAAGCGAGGGAAGACAAATTAAATGAACGAACTGATAAACTACCTGGGGGTAATGGTCCTTCTGGGACTTCTGGGAGCCTGCATATGCATTGCACCTATTTTGGCTTTCATTTTATCTGTGATTGAATGTCAAAACTGGATTATCAAGATTTTGTATTTTGTTTGGATTGCTGCGGAATTCGGTATACTTGCGGTCATTAAAGATACAAAAACGAAGTACGCAAGTGCTATCACGGCAGCTATAACATTATTCATGGGGAATGAGTAATGGGCTTTTCTACAGACGCGAGAACGATGCATGGGGGTATATTTTCTTCTATTGTCTAACCATATTGCCAATAAAAAAACTCATTGATTTAATACGGGCAGAAAAGGAAAAAAGCAAAGAACAATGGGCGATTCGGGAATATAATAGAAACTTAGAGAAAATAACCCAACTTGACAAAGATATCCTTGCCTATCAGCGCATGATAGACCAGCAAGGTAGAATGGTAGATGTTCTGTCCTTACTGAATTGGTGCGGCGCTAATGTAATGAAAATTGAAAAAAACAGAAATTTTAGAAAGGTCAAAGACATCCAGGAAAAAATTGACGAGCTTGAAAACGAGCGTAAGGGCATCAAAGCGGCGATAATGGAGCATGAAGAAAAAGCGATGAAACAAACAAGCGTAAAACAATAGAACATCGGATAGTTTAAGTTTATCTAGCCAAGAAGGAATTAGAAGCTATGAGTGGACCTAAAAGTTCAAGATATACATTAACTGCTGCCCAACGCCGTGCCTTGGCTGAGCAGCTGGAAAGAGAACGCCAACTACGGATTCAGGCAGAACGGGACGAACGGCAAAGAAATGAGAACTTTAGCCTGTATAGTGATGTTGACGCTCTGGTAAAGCAGAACAATAGGCTAATTGACGATGCCAACCAGGTTCAGCGAGAAACTGAGATGAAAGTGGTATCGGCAGGTAATGCGCAGAGCACTACAAAGTTGTTGGGCGAGCGGGCAAAGGCTATCTGCAATCAAATCAGAAATGCGCAAGGGAATGAACTTTTAGAGCAGAAGCAAAGTCTCATTGAAATAAAAAGTACATTACGAACGCTATACTCTGAGCTGAACAACGATATCAGCGAAGTCCAAAGCCAACACAGAAAGCAGCTGGAAAGCGTAATCAATGATTCAGCAGACCTGTCTTTTGATGCGCCGAGTATTACAAAGGCTGAGCCACATAAATCCACAGATAACCGCCAAAGCGAGGCCGAGGCCAGGCAAAAATGTATCAATGCATTGGCAGATGTGGAAGATTCTGCGCTGTCTTCAAAGCTAAAAGATGAATACAACGGCATTTCAACCAAGTTGGCGGATATCCAGACTCGTGATTTCTTTGAGAATTACTACAGCCTGACAATCGTTCCATTCCTTAAAGAATGCAAAGAGTGGAAAAATCTGGTGGAGCGCATTGGAGAAAAGTTCAAAGCAGCGGAAAGCGAGTATCGAGTGCTTTGCGAAGAACAGGATGAGCAGGTTCAGCAGTTCGATTTCAGCGAGGATGGGCTGGCGAATCTTGAAGCAGAAGTGAACCGCCTGAAAACGGCCAAGCTCGATGATGAAGAGCAAGCTTATATCAGCCAGACCATTGACGATGTTATGGTTGAGATGGGGTACAAGCTGATTGGCAACAACGAAGTAACCAAAAAGAGCGGGAAGCACTTTAAGAAAGAGCTTTATTTATTTGATGAAGGGACAGCCGTTAATGTTACGACTTCCTCTACAGGACAAATCACGATGGAACTCGGACTTTTGGATACGCAGGACCGGATTCCTGATGTAGAGGAAACGGACACGCTGTGCCGTCAGATGCGTACATTCTGTGGTAGTTATGCCGACATTGAGAAAAAGCTTGCAGAGCGGGGCATAGTTGCCAAGCATCTGTCGCTTTTGCCCCCGGAAGCACAGTTTGCCCAGGTCATCAATGTTGAAGACTATAACATGAGCGATGACGAAACTTATGTGAAGGAAAAGAAAAAGGCAACGGCAAGCGAACAAAAGGCAATGCATTATTAAGCTGGGTGAAACATGGAAAAGTATAAGGTATGTCCGCATTGCGGGGCACATAATCCACCGATGATGCTTGAGTGCATCCAGTGCGCAGAGGATTTGACCGGCGTTAAAGTGGTTGATGATTCAATGGTTGAGAAGAAAGAGGAAATATCGCCGAAAAAGCAGCCAGAACATAAGATGGTTCGAATCTGCGAGTGCGGACAGAAGAACCCGGCTCAGGCACGGAAATGCTCTGCGTGCGGCGAAGATATTTCAGATATCATTCCAACGCCAGAGGATGCACTAGAACAGGAGCCGGAACAAGATGCGGAATATGTTTTGACATCTCTGGATGGGCAGTATGCGTTTCAGATTACGGAGCCTCATGTTACGGTTGGCCGCGAAAATGCAATGCAAGAGTATTTGGCAGCAAAGCCATTCGTCAGTCGTAAACATGCAGAGTTTTTTATAGAGAATGGCAAGCTCTTCATCCAACCGGCGACAACGATGAACCACACATTTATAAACAATGAGCGAATCTCAGACATGGAAAAAACAGAGCTTCACGATGGGGACGAAATAGCATTGGGCGGGATTATCAAAGATGGGCAGCACCAGAATAATGCAGCCTATTTTAAGGTGAGAATATCGAATGTACATTGCGAGAATTCTATATCCGGTTGAAGTGCTTGGCCCGGGAAAGCGAATTGGCATCTGGTTTGCCGGGTGCCACCATCACTGCAAAGGATGCAGCAACCCGGAACTGTGGGAACAGCCTGAAAAATACCGGGTTTCAGCCGATACTGTTATGACGCTGGTCAATTCAATTGCCGAACAGCATCAAGTTGATGGTTTCACACTAACAGGCGGTGACCCAATGGAGCAGGCGGATGAACTGCCGCCTTTGCTGGAACGGCTGTCAAAAATCAGTAATGACATTTTGATGTATACAGGCTTTTGTTGGGATGAAATCTGTGACAGGAAAGATGTTCTTCAATATGTCAGCGTTTTGATAGACGGGCCATATCAGGAAGAAAACAATCATGGGCAAAAACTTATAGGCTCCAGCAACCAGACGATATATTATTTGAATCCCGATATAAAGGGCAGATATGTAAGATTCTTGAACGATGGTGAGAGCCGAATTCAGAACTTTACATCCGTAGATGGGATAGTGTCTGTTGGGATTCATCGCGTTGGGTACGAGAAAGCGTTAGACGAAAGTATAAAGGCACAAGGATTGAAAAATGCCACAAATCAGTACCCCCCCTTGAACTAATCATGACACTGAATAAGCAAATCGAGTTACAACAAATAGAAATCAAAGCCTCAATTATATACTGAGTGCAGCTTGTGTGGTTAAGCCTTTGTCCGAATACTTAACAAACCACTTGAATCTAAACGCCTAAGAGGAATTACCAATGAAAGACTACATACCAAAGTGGCATCGTGAACTTGAAATTTTTGATTCCATCATGCCGGTCATTGTGCTGGAAGGAAATGTGCTGGACAAGTACCAGTACCCGGTGGATGGCAGCATCCAGAAGGGCAGTATCGTAAAGCTGACGGAATACCTGCATTACTTTTTTAAGGATGCGGGCTATTCCAGCATTGTCTTTTATGATGCAATCAGAGGATTCTATAATCAATGTGAAGATGGGTATCTTGACCGCTTTGCAAGAAATACCGGCCTTCGCATAGATAGAGGATTTGCAAAGGCAGACTTTAAGGGCCATACCAGCCAGGCGGCAATAGCAATTCAGCAGACCTTGAGCCAAAACCAGGAAGCCAGCGTTGTGATTCTTGATTTTGCATCCCGATATATCAGCAACCCTACGAATATGGAGCAGTCGGAGATAGATGCTTACACGATTCTTCAGCAGGCTTCCCTCGATGCTAAGGACATCAGAACGGAAAACGGCGTCCTTAAAAATCTGATGGTATTCCTTGTCAACAAAGCCAACGACCTGCCGGCATGGTTCTTCCTCGATAATCCTAATGTCAAAATCATCAAGCTGAGCAATCCTTCCAAGGAAGAAAGAGAAGCTCTAATTAAAGGCATGAACTTCCAGACTTTCTTTGACGGCAAGGTATACGCTGCGGAGAGCGGATATTATGAAGAGCATCCGGACGAGCTGGAACGGATTCAGGACCGCTTTGTTGCGCTCACGGAAGGGTTCAGCTTTACCGAGCTTAACGGTCTACGGCGCTTATGCAAAAAGCAGTGCGGGCACATTAAGGATATGTGTTCCGTGATTGACCTCTATAAGTTTGGCGTGAAAGAGAATCCATGGGATGCCATCTCTTACGATGAAATGAAAACCGCTCACGAGGATTTCCAGAAACGGGTCAAGGGTCAGGAATACGCCATCACAAAGACGCTGGATGTTATCAAGCGTGCCATGACTGGTATGGCTGGTTTGCAGCATTCCTCTCATACCAAACCGAAAGGCATTTTGTTCTTTGCCGGTCCTACGGGCACAGGTAAAACAGAAATGGCAAAGACTCTTGCAGAGAAGCTGTTTGGCGATGAAAGCGCCTGTATTCGATTTGATATGTCGGAATACGGCCAGCCGCAGAGTGACCAGAAACTGCTCGGTGCGCCTCCGGGGTATGTCGGATATGAAGCCGGTGGTCAGTTGACGAATGCAGTTCGAAACAACCCGTTTTCTATCCTCCTGTTTGATGAGATTGAGAAGGCACATCCGTCCGTGATGGACAAGTTCCTGCAGATTCTGGAAGATGGCCGGATGACGGATGGACAAGGCAACACCGTTTATTTCAGTGAGACCATCATAATCTTCACTTCGAATCTCGGCATCTATACGATGGACCAGTACGGCCAGCGTCATGCCAATGTGACTCCTGATATGCCCTATGATGAAGTACAGCGTAAAGTGCGGCAGGGGATAGAGGAGTATTTTAAGCTGCAGCTTGGGCGGCCGGAGATTCTAAACCGAATCGGCGAGAATATTGTAGTCTTTGATTTCATTCGTGAACCGGTTGCAGAGCAGATTCTTGACTCGCAGATTTCGAAGATTACTAAGAACTTGTCACTCGAAAAGAACATCGAGCTGGAAATCAGTCAGTCGGCACACGAAGCATTGAAACAGGCATCCATTGGCAATCTTGCGAACGGTGGCCGTGGTATCGGTAACATCGTGGAGAGTATGCTCATCAATCCGCTGTCGCGGTTTATGTTTGATAATAGTGTGTTCTCCAACGGTAAAATTACCATTACGGGTATCGACACAGCAGCAAGCCCATATTCTTTGAATTGCACGGTTGAACCTCGAAACAACTGATGCATTACATTATGCTTACGAAGTAAAAGAGGCGCTGAAATGGAAAAGCTCAAGGCAAGAAAGTTGAGACGGCTTAAAGTCCAAAAAGAAGGTTGGAAAAAGGCGCTCCAGATTATCTCTCAAAAGTTTAAGCCCAACCAAACAGTAGAAGACATTCAACGCCTCTTAAAGGATTGTGGCAATGGGACTGTCAACTTTACAGACAGGCCCATTGATGCTGCAACTACAGACGAACTTAATACTATCAACAAAAAGTGTTCGATTGAATGTAAAGCACAAGGAAGAACAACAAGGCAGTACTATGCCCTGGCAAAAGAACAACTCGAACAGGTTTCTAAAGAGTACGATGAATTTGAGATAAATTATAAAAAGCGACAGAAAAAACGCAGAGAAATAAGTTTGCTGGTTGCCGGTGTAATAGTAGTACTGACTTGTAGCTTTATTTATTTGGATGGTCCCAAATATTTGCAAGCTGAAAAGTATATGAATGAAGGGAAATACGAAGAGGCCCTCAATTTGTATTCTCAATGCAAGAACAATGTGGATGCGAAACAGAAAACCGAAGAAGCCAAATACCAAATTGCTGAGGTGTATATGCACGAAGAAAACTATGAGGCAGCGCTTGAGTGGTATTCTAAGTGTGAAGATTATTTAGATGCTAAAGAGAAAGGCGCAGAAGCGGAATATCAAATCGCTGAAGCGTATATGCGGGACAGAAACTACGAGGCAGCTCTTGAACGATATTCCCAGTGTGAAAATTATTTAGATGTAAAAGAAAAAGAAGCAGAAGCACGATATCAAATTGCCGAAGCGTATATGCAAGACGAAAAATATAGCGATGCCGTGGAATGGTATACACAGTGCGGCGATTATAGAGATGCGGAAAATAAAGCGGAAAGAGCAAAAAGAAAAATAAAAGAAGAAACACTCCAATCACTCGGATTAGATGTAAATGCAAACTTTCCAGAATTTGATTTGGTTAGTGAATTGGTGAACAATGGTATATGCTCTTATAGTGACATATATACACTAGGAAATATAGTCCCCTGTGGTTTAGTAAAGTACCATATTTCATATAAGGAATTTGCAAATTTAAAAGACTTCAGCAAGAGTTACGACAGGGTAAATAGGGCTAGTCATTGGACACTTACAGATAGTGGTCATTCACTATATGGATATGATTGTAAGATAGAGTACTCTTTTGATGATAATGACTTCTTGGAGAAAATTAGTGTCGTTGGTTTGTATGAACTTGGTGTGATATCGTTCACAAATAGCGATATCGAACGAGTAGGAAGTGAAATTGAACAGGAGCTTGGTGTTAGTCCGGAGATTGAAAGCGTTGAGAAAGAATGGCTATATGAATGGAGAAGTAAACCATATAACTACACCAAATACACTTTTATAAGCGATGGAGTAAAATACTATATGGATACTTATATTTATGAAACCAGAGTGAAAAAAGAGAATCAATTCACCTTAGAAATATCTATGGAAGATTAAGAACTTTTATGTTTTTGTAATTAAAAACAGGGAGTTTGAATATACCGGCACTAGAAAGAAGGCATTGCTTTGCATAAGAGCACCTATTTAAGCGAATACAATACAATTTTGAAAGAAATTGCATGTTATGAGGATATACTTGTGGCACTCGATGCCAAGAGCTATGATGACAAACGAATTGAAGAACTTTCGAATTTATTATCATATGTAATGAAGAAAAAAGCCGACTTTGGCGCTATCAGCATAGCTCCTGATATCAAAGCTCGATTTTTGGAAGCAAAGGAAAAAGGCTTTGAAGTGCCGGACGAAATAGTGCGATACAGTATTGTTCAAGAATGGCTTGAGAATAAGATAAAAGAAAAAAAGCAAGAAGTTAAAGATATTATAAAAGCTCAGGCTCTTCAAAACGCAAAAAGGATTAAGGCGGTAGATACATTTTGGAAAAGTTTTTGTGTCGTAATTGCCTGCCTAATCACATTTGTGGTATTAAACATAAATAGCATTTATGCTGCCGTCTATGTCGGTTCAATGATAAGAAATCAAATTCAAAACGATATAGAAAAGCTTGGCTACACGGTGAGTGTAAAAACTCATTTTAATTGGTACAAATGGGCTATTCATGTAAGTGGGATAGATTATTACCCTGATAACAATATTCCGGAGCTGGATGTTTTCATCGAAAACAAGAGCAATGATACTATATCAAGCGAAAGCATGGAAAACGAAGTTGAAGAAATATGGAGTATTTTGGATGATAATTATGGGAGTTTTTTGGGTGACTCATGGAATTGGGATTGGTGCGTAAAACTCGAGGTGAGTGAACCGGACGGAAGTGCAAATGAAATTTACACGGCAGGCGGAACAACTGCTGATTGGTTCGAAACGGCAAGAGATAGATATTATAGCAAAAGCCTTAACTTGTGCTTGGAATTGGGTTTTTGTGTGGCACTGGTAGCGGGAGGCACTACTTTCTTCATTTTTAGACATTTGAACCGAAAGAAAAACGAATATTCTGACAACTTTGTTGCCGAATTAGTAAATTGTTCAGTAATGGATGAAGCTTTCAATCAAGAACTCTCTGAATTAGCGCATTCTACATACAGAAAAATATTATACAAAGCAAGTGAGGTGAAGTAGAACATGAAAATTGTTGTACAAGTTCAAAAAGGCCCTCACAAACAGGTCTGTGATGATGCTGCACTTGTCGGCTCGCATCTGATTGATGAAGGGATTCATCAGTTTGATGATGTGATGCCGAGCATAATTGCTGTCGCAGATGGCGTGGGCGGAATGAAAGGCGGGCGCGAAGCAAGTCATTTTGTATTAAGATATCTTAGCAATACAGAACAGCTTGCGAGTAAAAGCGCCGATGAGCTAACGGGAATTGTAAATGAATGCAACGATAGCCTTTTGGACGAAGCTAAAAGGAACCCCGTTCTGAGTAGAATGGCAACGACACTGACCGGTGTTGTCTTTGGCAATGAGAAGGCAATGCTCATCCAGCTTGGAAACACACGCCTTTATGGAATGCCGGGAAGCTATCTGAAACAGATATCTACAGACCAGACGACCTATCAGGCACTGCTGAACATGGGGCAGATAGATGCAGCAGAGTCCTGCAATAAAAGCGAAATTGTTGGCTGCTTGGGTGGCGGAAATCCAGAATTTGCAAAGCGAACAACTGTAGAGGAAATTCCAAAGAGATTGCTCCGAAACATTCTGGTTCTGACAAGCGATGGTATTCACGAATATGTAGAGCCAGATATCATTGAAGCAGCGTTGGAATCTGGTGACGATAAGGCTGCCGTGCAGAAAATCGTTGATGCTGCAAACGCAGCCGGTTCTGAAGATGATAAAACGGTAATGATTGTGCGGCTATGATTTTAGATGTAAGCAGGGAAAAAACAAAAGTATCACCTCTACCAGAAAAAACATGTATTATCGCGTATTCATTGAGGGAGAGGAACAGATAGAAAGAGGAATGAAGCCCCAACAAGAAACATGAGCCAGATGACAGAAGGGGTAGCCAAAGGACCTGCAGTGTGCAGATATATGTGCACATTACATGTCCTTTGGACTATATAGATGTTGTCTCTCGCAATTCTCGCTTATATTTGTAATACGTATTCCGCGCAATGCCAATGAGTTTGATGCAGTCTGCATCGCAGAGTGCGCCGTCAAAATCCTTGCTGTATTTCTTGATGGCATCCTTGCAGGCAGCGGCTTTTTTGACAACCAGTTTGCGGCCACGCTCCTGCCCAATCTGCTTGCCGTTCAGTTTGGCGGTCAACATCCCCTCTCTGGTGCGCTGGTGCAGGTCGTCAACTTCCTTTTGGGCTTGCGCAAAGGCCAGGCGTATCTGTTCTTTGGCGAGGTCAACGGTGTACTGATTCAGCGCGGCGATGACGGAAGACACAAAGCTGTCAGTGGCGGCATTGCCTGTTTCCGGTTGGGTGCTGATTTGCCGCTGGATGGTCTGGCGGTAAGTCTCCGTGTTGATGTGCGGCTCTTTGAGAAAGCAAAGCGTTACATTTTGGGTGTACAGGTTTTCGTATAGTTGGCAACCCTCGTCTGCATTGCGGCTCATACGGGACACGCTGTCAAATACGATAGTGTCACCTGCCTGCACGGTGTGGAGCAGCTTATCCAACTCTCTGCGGCCTTGATAGGTTGTGCCGGTATATACTTCGCGGATGATATGTGCGGTTGGGTACGTTACCAAAATGTTGCGTACTTGCCGTTCGATATTTTGCTGTGGTGTGGAAATACGGCAGTAACCATATATTTGCATGGCGGTATTACCTCTGAGGCTCGTTAATTTTGATACTGATAGTATACTTACTTTGTCATACGATAGCAAGCAGTTTTGATATTACTTGTGCATAGCTTAAATTTGATACTGAAAATGATGGCGGTGGTCGCTTGTGTGACCACCGCCATCGTTCTACTTTTCGCTGTCTGCAAGGTAGCACCAAGAACAGGTTTGGCACTCTGGCATTTCTCCGCACGGTGGTATGCCGGTATCAGGCTCATACGGACAGGAATAATAATCGTATTGCATTGTGTAGCTCCTTTAAAAGTGTACATATAAAAATAGCGGTCTACTCTCACTCGACCATTATCACTGTTGTTATAATTTATTCGGCAACAACCATTTTTTCCATACAGTCGCCGCATATTAGGTTGATGACCTTGGTTGCTCGGCAGCTGTTGCTGCATTTGGGACAAATATATTTGCGGGTACTGCTGGGCTTTTTCGTTCTGGTTTCTGCGCCTGCACCGCTGTTGCCGCCCTTGGGGAGCGTTCCGAGTACATCCAGTAGGTTAAGGCTCTCGACCATCTGGAAATCTTGCCAGCCCTGTTCCTCAACAAAATCCAGAAGTTCAAGGCCGGGGCTGGTAATTGTCCAACCATATTTGGGATGGTGTTCGACTTCCAGACCGTGGGTTTCTGCAATGTGCTTGAAATTCTTGTTGTGGTACACGCCGTTATTGCTAGTATCTTTTATACCGTGCTCAGCGCAATACTCGTGTACCATCTCATGGACTAAAACGCCTGCGAGAAAGGCGCACTCCTGATTTAAGCTGGCAGAGCTTATATTGATTTCGTAGCGCCGTTCTTCGCCTGTCTTCCAAACCTTTCCAGTGGTGAAGTGCCCATACGCGCCAGCAGTCTTTTTTAAACTAATAACGACTTCCGGCAGTTCGCCGTCAAAAAAGCGGTTGTTAAGTGCTCGGAACATTTTCTCTAACTGACCTGCCACGCGGCTCGTTTTAATCGTCTGTTTCATTTTCGTTGTCCTTTCGTCTTAAAAGTATACTTTTAAATCCCCGCCGAAGCGGTTTGCAGGTTTGGCCCCTGCCGGCGAAAAGAAAAAGTAAAGCCCCCATCCCGGTGTCAACAGAACATGGAATATCGCAGCACTCCCCGCAAAAGTGCGAGAATATGCCGTGAAAGTCTGTTGACTTAGGGCTGGGGGCTTATATACTTTTTTGAGCGGCAGGGCCACGCTTCTCAATCTCCGCCGCAGCGGTTTATCAGTCTTTTTAAAGTATAAATAACGCTTTAAAGCAAAAATATAATTTTTGCAAAAAAGCATTTTTGGGGCTTGCCAATCCTTGCGAATTGCAGAAAATGAAATTTGTAGGAGGAATCCCTTTTACCGTTATAGCACACGCATAACAATTTTGAATATACAAAATGTATATATTTTCCGTGTGCATACTTTAAACGATATATACATGATGTATTGAATTATGAACGTTTTAAAGGAGGAAAAACATTATGAAACGTTTCTTTGCGTCGGATGCTGAGAGTGATATGCTTATCGCTGAGGCAACCAAAACCTTTGGATTGAAAATTGGAGACATCATCAATATGGCAATTAAAAATCAGTTTCTGCCGATTACGGAACCGTTCCGCACGGAGGCAAGATTTATCTTGCAACGCCATACAGAAGGAGCGTTGGAAGCTCAGGAAATCAAGCAGTCGATGACGCGCGGTATTAGAGCGTTAGGAACGCGCCCGGTGCGTGATGCAGACCGCTTGCAAGGATTTTTTGCCCGGTACCATTTGCATGAGGATGTAGAGAACTGCACCATTACAGAGAATGATACCTTGTGGGAATCTGCTGTTGAGGTCTACAATATTCTCGGCAAACAGATTTCAGCTGGAGGCATCAGCAAAATTAACGGTGCGCGTTTGGTGGATGACATTTTTGCAGAGTGGGATACTTTGTGGAGCGAAAAGGCTGTGTACGATGTGCTGGCGGCGCTTGCGTTTCGTTGCGAGCCGAACCAGGTGTTCCACTGGTTTGAGGGCATGCAGTTCCTTACAGGGATTGAGCATGATGCAATGGGCCAGTGGTGCTGTACATCGGGTAGAAAAAAATAAGACCTGACACGCCTTTGCGATAGTAAGGCGTACAGGTCGCAGCAATGGCGGTGCTGATGCTCTGCGTGGAAGTGCAGAACTTGGCACCGCCAATCTTATAGGGGCAGGGACGATGAAAAATCGTCCCGATGGGGGCCGCGGCCCCTCACTGACGGCAAGCGGGTCTTGTCGGCAGCGGGGAGTCCAGAGGGGTCACGCCCCTTTGGCAAGGTAAGCCCGCAAGGGCGGTGGGAGTTTCCGGGGAAACTGCCATACCTTGTATGACACAGCAGATGGAGACTAAATGTACTGCTTGCTTTTGCAGTACATTTTAAGCCGCAATCGGATGGGTCATGGCCCCCAACGAGAAGGGAATGATTATGATGGCGTGTGCCGAGAAGTTTGGTGCGGGCGCAGTCCGCAATATACTTCGCCACAACCGGCGAGAAATCGAACATTCGAGTAACCATGACATTGACCCGAAAAGGCTGGAGCGGGACTATATACTATCCCCAGACCGGGGCATGACTGAGTATGACTATTTTTTGCAGCGCAAATCGGAACTGTACTGCTACAACCGTAACGATGTAAAGGTTATGGTCGGCTGGATTGTGACAGCCCCGCAGGATTTAGACCCGGAGCGCTACGATAACTTTTTCTACGCAACATACAATTTTTTGGCAAATCGTTATGGTGAGGAAAATGTTGTGCAAGCCATTGTCCATGATGACGAGGGCGGCCAGCCGCATTTGCATTTTTGTTTCGTGCCCGTTGTCGAAGACCCGAAGCACGAGCAGGGCTATAAAATCTGTGCGAACGATGTTCTTGACCGCCGCGAACTGCGCAATTTTCATCCAGACCTGCAACGCTACCTGAACGAGCACGGTCTGGAAGATGCCCGCGTTATGACCGGCGTAACCAAACGGCAGGGCGGCAACCGCACGGTTGCACAGTTGAAAGCCGAACGCGAGTACCAGCAGGAAGTAGAACGCCCTGCGCTATATTTTGGAGAATCCAAAATTGAGCAGGGGCTTCACTTTTAATAAGGTGCGACCATGAAACAGGTTATATGGATTATCAGCTGTTATCTTTATGGCGCGGCGGTAATTTTACTGGTTATACTTCTGCTGTTGGTGTATCTGCGCGGGCAGGTTAATCATCTGCCAAATCCATTTTCCAAAAAGAATCTTGCGTATCGGCAGCCAGCGCAAGCAAGAGGAATCCTATTTGGCAAGAAACTGAGCCTATTGGCCTACTCCCCCGAGCAGGATGAGGGGCATATTCTCGTAATGGGGCCGTCTGGCACAGGTAAGACAAGTGCTTTGCTGATTCCAACATTGCGCAGCTGGCAGGGTACGGCGCTGGTGGTGGATATTTCCGGCGATATTTCAGCTAACGTCAACACACCGAACAAAATCATATTTGACCCGACAGCGGAAAACTGCATCCCGTATGACGTGTTTGCATCAATCAATGCGGTAACGGATGAGACCGAACGGCAGGAACGCTTGGAACAACTTGCCTACCTGCTGTTGCCGGACAAAGCCAACGACAGCGAGGCAGGTATATTCTTTTGTAAGAATGGCCGAAAAATGATAACGGCAGCGCTTATCTGCTACTATGGCATGGGCTGGGGCTTTGTGCAAATCTGCGAGTTTTTCCTCGGCCACGATTGGCGCGGTTTGCTGAACGATATTGTAAAGCAACAAAATCCGATTGCCAATATGTTTATTAGTTCTTTTGTGGGTGCGTCAGAACAGAATACAGCAGGCTGCAAGCAGGCGGCAGACGATGCCTTAAAACTGTTTGCCGCAAACGAAAAAATTAAAAATGCACTTCGAAAATCAGCCAGCTATGAGCAGTCAATCAGCCCGGCTACGCTGGAAACAAACAGTGTTTATATCTATATCCCTGATGAAAAGCTCAAAATTTATGGCGACCTGCTGCGCATTATCACGGCCCAGTCGATGGAATATTTTTCATCCAGACCGCCAGAGCATAAGAAAATGATTCTGTTTTGTTTGGATGAATTTGCTTCGTTTGGCAAGCTGCAAATCACCGAGGCCTTGCGCAAGCTGCGAAAGCGGCACATCCGCATTATGGTGCTGACGCAATCGCTGGCTGACCTTGACATGATTTACGGAAAAGATGAACGGAAAGCTATGCTGGGCAACTTTAAGTTTACTGTTCTGCTCGGCTGTAAGGATACCGAAACACAGGAGTATTTCTCCAAAATGATTGGTGAGAAGCGTTCCCTACTGGCAACAGACCCAAACCAGAAATCACAGCCCATCATCAAGCCAGCTGACCTTGCACACTTGGAACAAGACCTCTTTGTAATCTGTGATGATGGGGCAATCCGGCTGCGGAAAAATTTCTACTTCAAATAAAAATCACTTTACACATAATTGGTGCGGGCATATACTTTATGCAAGAGGTGCTGTATATGTCACAAAAGCTTAATGAAAATTTTGATTCTAAAATTGCTGTAGACCCGTTTTATTCTGCAAGCAATATGGCTCACCTGCGCTGTGGTATTGATGCGCTTGACGCAGGTAATGGCGTTGAGCATGAAATTATTGAAGATGAAAGCAAAGCAGAAAATGATGATTGATTGGGAGGACGGGTGACCGTCCTCTTTTTCTTTTGTCACAGTTCATTCTTTCCATCAATCAAAAAATAGCAGCAAAAAGCGGGTGACATACACCCGCTTTTTCGTTATAATAGATAAAAATATGTATCTTTGGCTGCAAGTCCGATTTATGGGATGGCGTATTTGCTACAATATGCATAGGGTTAAAAAGTGTACTTAAAATTTGGAGGAATCACAATGCCGGATAATAAAAAAGAGCAGGAACGCGAAGAACTTCACCGCGCAATATGGGCGATTGCGGACGACCTGCGCGGGAGCGTGGATGGCTGGGATTTCAAATCCTACGTTCTGGGCATTATGTTCTACCGCTATATTTCCGAGAACCTGACGAACTACATCAACGCGGACGAAATCGCGGCAGGCAACGCGGATTTTGACTATGCCAAGCTGTCTGACGAGGAGGCCGAGCAGGCACGGGATGACTTGGTGCAGACCAAAGGCTTCTTTATCCTGCCGTCAGAATTGTTCGTCAATGTCCGCGCCCGTGCGCCGCAGGACGATAACCTCAACATGACGATGGAGGCGGTATTCCGCCACATCGAGGATTCCGCCAAAGGCACCGAGAGCGAGGACGACTTTGCCGGTTTGTTCGATGATATTGATGTCAACAGCAACAAGCTTGGCGCTACGGTGGCAAAGCGCAACGCAATGCTTGTCAAGCTGCTGGACGGCATCGGCGCGATGAAGCTCGGTGAATACAAGGAAAACACGATTGATGCGTTTGGTGATGCGTATGAGTACCTGATGAGTATGTACGCCTCCAACGCGGGCAAGAGTGGCGGCGAGTTCTTCACCCCTCAGGAGGTTTCGGAGCTGCTGACCCGCCTTGCTGTCGTGGGCAAAACCGAGGTCAACAAGGTCTATGACCCTGCCTGCGGCTCCGGCTCCCTGCTGCTGAAAGCGGCTAAGATTCTGGGCAAAGAGAATGTCCGGCAGGGCTTCTTCGGCCAAGAAATCAACCTGACGACCTACAACCTGTGCCGTATCAATATGTTCCTGCACGATATTGATTTTGATAAATTCAATATCGCCCACGAGGATACGCTGATTTCGCCCCAGCATTGGGATGAGGAACCCTTTGAGGTCATTGTCAGCAACCCGCCCTATTCTATTAAATGGGAAGGCGATGATAACCCGGTCTTGATTAACGACCCGCGTTTCTCCCCTGCCGGTGTGCTGGCCCCGAAATCCAAAGCGGATTTGGCTTTTATCATGCACTCGCTGGCGTGGCTGGCAACCAACGGCACGGCGGCTATCGTCTGCTTCCCCGGTATTATGTATCGCGGCGGCGCGGAAAAGAAGATTCGCCAGTATCTGATTGATAACAACTTTATCGACTGCATTATCCAGCTGCCCGGCAACCTGTTCTTTGGCACCAGCATTGCAACCTGCATTATGGTGCTGAAAAAGAGCAAGGCCGAGAACAAGACGCTATTTATTGATGCCTCGAAAGAATTTGTCAAGGTCACGAACAACAACAAGCTGACCGAGGACAACATTGCAAAAATCGTGGCCTCGTTCATTGACCGCAAGGATAAGGACTATTTCTGCCGTCTTGTGTACAACGACAAGATTGCGGAACAGGATTATAACCTGTCTGTATCCACCTATGTGGAGCAGGAGGACACCCGCGAGGTTATCAACATTACCGAACTGAACGCAGAAATCAAGCGCATTGTGGCGCGGGAACAGGTGCTGCGTGACGAGATTGATAAGATTATTGCGGAGATTGAGGCCGAGCGATAGACAAAAAAGTTGTAAATTGCCTTGTGTAGCAAGTGGTTGGTGCAAAAAATGCAACGACCACTCCGCATAGAGTAATTGAAATAAGTTTAAGAGTAAAAGGAACGTAGATAATTACTTCGAAAATAAGAAAATACTTTGTGGATAGGAGTGTGCGGATTTATGACCAATTTAACGTCTAAAGAAGAAGCAATTTGTAAATTGACGGATGCTTTAAATTCACACAATCCAGAGGCAATAAATTTGGCAAAATATGAAGTGTTCAAAGAAGCACGCAATATTTTAGAATGGGTATCGGACTATACTTTCTTGAGCAAATTGGGCGTATCCTTTGATTATGGAGTGGACGTAATACACAAGGGTGAAAGGCTCTATCGGATTCGTACATACGATGAAACTGTGGATTATTCAGATGCGAAACAGTGGGGACCACCGCCGTCAAGGCCAGAGAATCGAGCAAATGTGCAAGGGCAATGTGCCTTGTATTTAGGAAGTACAGAAACGATTTGTTTGTTAGAAACGCATATAGAAAAAGGTGCTCCCTATATGCTTGCGACATATGAATGTGTGGATGACATTACATTGGCTGGCTTTTTGCAGATGGATAGAAACAATCAACTGCATAATCTTATAGGAATGGTATTAAATGCGTTTCTCATAGCACCAGCAAGGAGCGACAAAAACGCAGAGCTATTTTCTTTTTTAGATGAATACTACGGAAAATTGACAGTTGACGAATTACACATAAATGATGATATGAAACTGCCGTTCAAATTTGGAGTGCTTAATCAGAAAGAAAATTATTATAAATTAACAAATCTGCTCTGTAAGACTTTCGAAAAGAAATCTGCGGAAGGAATTCGGTACAGTTCTTGCTATCTTCCAATGGAAACAGTTGGTATAGAGTGCTCAGATTATAATGTTGTGCTTTATGAAAAAGGAATTTCAAAAATGGAATTTGTTGGTTGTGAGAAAAAGAAAAATACACAGTCATTTGCAGCTGTTGATATAGCGAAAGTTTTGTTGGGAAAGGACGCAAAGGAATGAAATCTAGAATAAATGCATTAGTGCTAGAATTGTGTCCCGATGGGGTTGAAAAGAAAACGCTTGAGGAATGTTGCATTATACTTGATAAAAAGCGGAAACCTGTGACAAAGGCGGCTAGAGAAGCAGGCGAATACCCTTATTATGGTGCAAATGGTATTCAAGATTATGTTTCAGATTATCTTTTTGATGGAACTTTTGTCTTGGTAGGAGAAGACGGAAGTGTTATTACAAAAGCAGGTACGCCGGTTGTGACATGGGCAACAGGAAAAATATGGGTTAATAACCATGCGCATATTATTTCGGAAAAAGATGGTGTGTTGCTTAGATATTTATATCACTATTTGCAGACTATAGATATTTCACCCTTGATACACGGTAATATTCCTAAATTGACTGGCGGCGATTTTCGCAATCTAACAATAGCTGTGCCACCAGTGCCAGTCCAACGTGAAATTGTCAGGATACTTGACAATTTCGCGGAGCTTACAGCAGAGATTACGGAGAAACTTACAGCGGAGCTTACAGCACGCAAAAAGCAGTATGAATACTACCGGGATGCACTTTTGAATTTCGGTGTCCACAGGGGGGGGAACACTTGAGACAAAATGGAGAACGCTCGGAGAAATCTGCGACATTCTTACGGGCTATCCTTTCGATAGCGCACAATTTAAAAAATCAGGTGTTCGGTTGATGCGAGGCATGAATATCAAGCGTGGAGGCTTGGTATTTGATGAATCCATAGACCGATATTGGGAATCATCCAAAGGGCTTGAAAAATACTTACTTGATGCTGGGGACATTGTGATTTCGATGGATGGCTCTTTGGTAGGAAAAAGTTTTGGTACGGTAGCGGAAAGTGACTTGCCATTACTGCTAGTTCAGCGAGTTGCGAGAATTAGAGCAGTACAGGCAAATCAGCGGTATGTATACCATTATATTTCCTGTAAGTTCCCACACTATGTTGAACTAAAGAAAACAAAAGGCGCAATACCGCACATAAGCCAAAAAGATATTTCAAACTTTCAAATTGCCATACCAGAGGTAGACGTACAAAATAAAATAGCGGAAGTTTTGGATAACTTTGATGCCATCTGTTCTGACCTGAACATTGGTCTGCCTGCTGAAATTGAAGCCCGTAAAAAACAGTATGAATATTATCGGGATATGCTCTTGACGTTTGCTGCGGCTGACGACATAATCTTGACAGACAGACAGACAGACAGACAGACAGACAGACAGACAGACAGACAGACAGAC
>ENA-OPSW01000420-OPSW01000420.1-human-gut-metagenome-genome-assembly--contig:-NODE-420-length-38691-cov-5.250854_pt1 | contig 38691 bp, 46 predicted proteins | sample MGYA00241463_ERZ501918 | MGnify/ENA primary metagenome ERZ501918 (study PRJEB25962, sample SAMEA2042443) | human gut metagenome | biome: human gut; feature: human-associated habitat; material: faeces... | reverse complement strand
TACCACTCCACCAGCTGCTGGTAGGCCCCCACCGGGGTGCCGCCGGTGGCCAGACCCAGCACGCAATTGGGCTTCATGATGACCTGTGCGGAAATAATGTTTGCCGCCTTGCGGGACATGTCTGCGTAATCCTTTGCACGAATAATCTTCATCACAAACGACCTCTTTCATCTTTCATCTTTGCTGCGTTCACCGCGCAGCATCGGTTTTGCGCTTCCACGCATTCTATTGCAATTCTACCACAATTCACAGGATGCTGTCCAGCATTCTAGCACATTCTGACCGAATTTTGCTGTTTTTCAGCCGATTCGTCCAAAACCCGCCGGGCAGAACGCAAAGGGCCCCGCCGAAGCGGAGCCCTCACACTGGTTGGCAGCGGTTGCACCTCCCCACAAAAAGCCTTCCTGCATTTTCATACGGACATCCTCACCTTCTTATCATGGGCCGTGCCCATTGGAATTCCTGCGCCTCTAGTATAGCGGAAAAATCACAAAAGGAAAAGAGGATTTCGGGGCTTCTTTGTGCCAAAAAGACAAAACAGCGCCCCCTGCGCCGTCCGAGACGGTTCAGGGGGCGCTGTCATTGCAGTTCAGGGAATGCTGCGGGGATCAGTCTGCAGACAGATAGTGCATGGCCTTGCGCAGGCGTGCCTCATTTTCTGCGGTGGGCTCCATGAAGGGGCTGTGGAACAGATCCTGGAACAGGTTCTCCATCTTGGGGGAGTTCGAGTCGATGCCGATGTCCTCCAGGGTCAGGGGCATGTTCATGCTGCGCATGAAATCACGGAAGGGTGCCACCTGCTCCGGATGGCCGTTGAAGGCCAGCTGCAGGCAGTCGCCGATGGCCACGATCTCACCGTGCAGGTAGGGCTTTGCCTCCTGGGTGAAGTGGGTGCGCACCAGCTCGTAGGTCTCGTGGCCCAGAGCGGTCTGGCCAAAGCCCTTGCTCACGCCGCTGACGATGCCGGCCACGGCAACGTTCAGGTAAGCGATATCCTCCACGGCCTTGGTCAGCTTGCCCTCGGCAATGTCATGGCAGGCCTGATGGGCCTCCTTCTCGTAAACATGGTAAGCCATCTCTGCGATGGTGTAAGCGGTGAACAGACCGATGCTCACATCGTCCAGCAGGATCTCGCTGCGGCCGTTCTGGATCTCGATCATCTTGGCCATGCCGTCCATGATGCCGCTGGCTGCGTAGCGCGGGGGCTCCTTGCAGATCACGTCCATGTCCATGACGATGGCGTTGACCTCGTGGTCATAGCGCAGGCTGCCCAGGGAGGCACCCTCGGCAGTGTACATGACGCTCAGCGGGGCAAATGCCGCGCAGGTGGCAATGGAGGTAGGCACCTCCACGATGGGCAGGTCGCCTGCAAAGTGTGCCGTAGCCTTGGCCTGATCCATGATGCGGCCGCCGCCGACACCCACGATGACCTGGCAGCCAGTGGTCAGGGCCTGCAGGGCGTGCTCCTTGGCGCGCTCGTAGGTGTTCTGATCCGGGTACAGGGAGAGTTCAAACTCCACACCGGCATCCTTCAGGCTCTTTTCTGCCTTGCCTTCGGTGGCTGCCCAGGCGCGGGGGCCGGCAATGACCAGGGCCTTTTTGCCCAGACGTGCCACCTCGCCGCCCAGCAGGTTCAGAGCCCCTGCTTCCTGCAGGTAACGGCCAGCGCCGAACTTATAGGCGTTATCCAGTTTGATATCGGCCAAACTTCTTGCTTCTGCCATAGTTTTTACACTCCTTACTCCATGTAAGCACCCTTCATGGCACTGACTGCGTGCTGGCTATACAGCTTCAGCAGGCCATGGGTGTATTTGCTTGTAAAACCTTTCCAGTTTGCTTTGCGTTCTGCCAGAATGGCGTCCATTTCTTCGGGGGTCTTGTGCTCGCCCTTCACACCGGTGATCTCCAGGCGGCGGGCCTCCACGTCCAGTTCAATGATATCGCCCTCTTCCACCAGTGCGATGGGGCCGCCTGCGGCGGCTTCCGGGCTGACATGGCCGATGACGGGGCCACGGCTGGCACCAGAGAAGCGGCCGTCGGTAATGAGGGCCACGCTGGAGGCCAGGGTCGGGTCGGAGCAGATGGCTTCGCCGGTGTAGAACATCTCCGGCATACCGCTGCCGCGGGGGCCTTCGTAGCGGATGAACACGGCATCGCCCGGGTGGATGCGGCCGTGGAGGATGGCGTCGATGGCGTCCTCCTCACAGTCGAAGGGGCGGGCGGTCAGGGTCGCCTTGAACATGGCCTTGGGGCAGGCGGTGTGCTTGATGACACAGCCTTCCGGGGCCAGGTTGCCGCGCAGGATGGCGATGGAACCGTTGGTGCCGATGGGCTCGTCGAAGCTGCGGATGATGTCGGTGCGCTTGATCTCGCGGCCGATCTTCTTGCTCTTCTCGGCCAGCAGGGCATCGCAGTGCTCGTAGAAGCCGTTCTTCTTCAGCTCCTCCAGGTTCTCGCCCAGGGTCTTGCCGGTAACAGTCTTGGCATCCAGATGCAGCATGGACTTGATCTCTTCCATGATGCGGGGCACGCCGCCTGCATAGTAGAAATACTGTGCGGGCCAGTCGCCTGCGGGACGGATGTTCAGCAGGTAGTGTGCGCCGCGGTGCATCCGGTCAAAGGTGTCGGCGTCGATCTCGAAGCCGAACTCGTGGGCAATGGCGGGGATGTGCATCAGGGCATTGGTGGAGCCGGAAATGGCCGCATGGACCATGATGGCGTTCTCAAAGCTGCGCATATCCACGATATCGCCTGCGGTGACACCGGCTTCCACCAGCTTCATCAGCTGTGCACCGGCGTCGTAGGCAGCCTGCTTCAGCTCGGGGGCAGTGGCCGGCATCAAAGCGGTGCCGGGCAGCATCAGGCCCAGAGCCTCGGCCATGACCTGCATGGTGGAGGCAGTGCCCATAAAGGAGCAGGCGCCGCAGCTGGGGCAGGCGTGCTGCTTGTAGTAGGTCAGCTGCTCGGCCGGGATCTCGCCGCGCTCGTACTGTGCGCTGAACTTGCCGATCTGCTCCAGGGTGAGCAGCTCGTTGATGGCACAGCCGGGGTCGTTCTCGGTGTACTTGGCGGGCAGGTCGTATGCCTCCATGACACCGCCGGTGACCACGATGGCTGCCATCATGTCCTTCATGCGGCCGATGCTCATGAGCATGGCGGGCATGGCCTTGTCGCAGCTGGAAATGAACACACCGCCGTCAAAGGTGGTGGCGTTGGCCTGTGCTTCCACCAGGTTGGTGATGGCTTCGCGGTGGGCCAGCGAGTAGTTGATACCGTCATGGCCCTGTGCCATGCCGTCGCACATGTCGGTGGCAAAATACCGGGCAGCCTTGCCGCCGTGGTCGTTCACGCCGCGGACAGCCTCTTCCACAAAGATATTCAGGTGACCGGAGCCCGGATGGCTGTTGCCGTAGGTGCTCTCCACCATAATCTGGGGCTTGCTCAGGTCATCGACCGTCCAGCCCATGCCCATGCGCAGGGGGTCCATCTCAGGGGACAGGGAACGGACCTGCTGACTTTTCAGAATCATATTCAACTCCTTATAAAACTCTCAATAAAACTCTCAGATACTCTCTCACAGGGTCAGGCGGCGGTCACGCGCAGCGACCTTCCACCAGCCTGTGACCTTGCCGTTTTCCACCACCGGGACCGCCGGGTACAGGGCGCTGGTGGGGCAGACGTGAGTCGGGATGGCAAACAGCTCGGTCCCGATGGGCGGGATGTCGGCGATGTGGTCTTCCGGCACACGCACCACCCAGTGCTCCTCGTTCTGGATCACGGTGCGGGCATACTCCATGCCCACGATCTCCGCGCGCTCCGGCTGGGGATCGGTGGCCACGGCCTTGCAGCCCAGATCCAGTGTGAAGGTGTCGCGGCTGGGGCGGCTCACCACGCGGGTGAGCAGGGCGGCAGCCGGGGTAAACTTCAGGTCCGGGTAGGCCTTGCGGTACCCGGCGTCCTGGATCACGCAGGTGCCGGGGCTCAAAAACTCTCCGGTCATCTCGGCGTGCACCGGGAAGGACGGGGTGCCGCCCATGATCAGGATCTCGCAGCAGATGCCGTCCGCCTTCAGGCGGGCCTTGATCTCCTCGATCTGCTTGTCCACAGGGGCGGTAGCCACCTCGCGCTCCTGCACGCTGCTCTCGTGGCGGTGGCCGTCGTAGCAGTGCATGCCGCGCATGACGATGCCGGGCAGGGTGTTCCACTCCCGGTACATCGCTTCCACTTTATCCAGCGGCACACCGGTGCGGTGCTGGCCCATGTCCACATCCATCAGCACATTGGCCTTGCAGGCCTGGCCCAGCTTGCGGATCTGCTCCGTGTCATCGCCGATGGCAAAGAACTCCACCTCCGGGAAGGCGGCCTGCAGCGCGGCAAAGCGCTTGATATTGGGGCCCACCAGCGGGTACGCCAGAGTCAGGTGCTTCGCACCGGCCTTGGCGGCCATTTCAGCCTCGGCGATGGTGGCGCACTTGAAGCGGTCGATGCCCGCCTCGATCTGCATTTGGACCACCTCGGCCATCTTGTGGGTCTTGATGTGGGGCCACAGGCGGGCAGGGCCGCCTGCAATGTCGATCATCTTGCGGATATTCTCGCGGATGATCGCCGGGTAATAGACCAGCTGCGGGCTTACGATGTCCTGCTGACCCTCAAAGGTATAGAGGTTGTCGTTGATCTTATTCATACTCCACCAGCATCTCGATCTCGACCGCGATGTTGCCCGGGCAGGAATTGGTGCCCATGGCGGTGCGGGCGGGCAGACCCTTCTCCTCGCCGAACAGCTCGAACAGCAGGTTGGAGCCGCCGTTGATGACCTGCGGCTGCTGTGCAAAATCATCGGTGCAGTTGACAAAGCCCAGGACCTTGACGCAGCGCTTGATGCGGTTCAGGTCGCCCAGCTTGGCGTCCAGATTGGCCAGCAGGTTCAGCATGCAGTTGTAAGCAGCCTTCTGGCCCTGCTCCAGGGTCAGGTCGCCGCCGACCTTGCCCACGATGTTGTGGCCGTCGCCGATGTCAGGGCCGCAGCCGCTGCAGTACAGCAGATGATCGCCGAACTCCATGACCGGAGTGTAGACGCCGCCCTTCGGCGGGGGTGCGGGCAGGGTGATGTTCATTTCCTTGAGCTTATCGTAGACATTTGCCATAAGAAAAAACCTCTCTTCTTTTTCTCTGACGCAGCCGAAACGGGGGCTGCTGCCGGTTGAAAGATGTTCCGCAGCCGGTGTGCGCCGACTGTGAAGCGACTTGTTTATATTCCCAACAGCGTACTGCCAAGGCTCAACACCAGCGGCACGCTGATCAGGATACTGAGGGTGGAATGTGCAACGGCCTGGCTTGCCAGCTCCCCTTCGGTGTCGTACTGCTTTGCCAGCACGGCCGTCAGGCTGCCTGCCGGGCAGGATGCCAGAATCAGGATCGCCATGCACAGGGTGCGGTCCAGCGGCAGGAAGTACAGCGCCGCCAGGAAGCCCAGCGGAAACACGACGCACCGCAGGGCCGTGATGAGCCATACCATGGGGTTCGTGACCAGTTTTTTCAGGTCACTGCGGGCCAGCATGCTGCCTGCGATCATAAGAGCCAGCGGGGTGGTGGTATTGCCCACCGCCTTGCAGAAGCTCTCCAGAATGGCGGGCAGCCGCAGGCCGGTCACCAGCATGACCACCATGATGGCGGTGGTGATGTTGGTGGGGGTAAGGAATACTTTGATGCTCACCTTGGCTTCCGGGTCGAACAGGTGCTGTACATAAGTAAAGAATAGGATGTTGTAGGCCATGATGCCGGCGGCACCGTACAGGGCACCCGCCTCGCTGCCCAGCAGGGCGCTGATGAGTGGGATGCCGATGAAGGCGCTGTTGGGCATGACGGCGGCACCCACCAGCACGGCCTTCTGGCCGCGGGTCAGGTGCATGGCCCTGCTCAGCACAAGGCAGATGCCGATGGTGAGGATGTAGAAGATCTCCAGCACCACATAGCCTTTGAGCATGCCGGCCACGGCCTCGCGGCCGCCGTCGATGCTGGCACTGGCCAGCAGGGTGCAGGGCAGGGTGACCGACATGACCAGGTTGGACAGGAACTTGCTGTTCCTGTCATCCATGATGCCCAGTTTGGTCACGGCTGCACCGGTGCCGATCTCCAGAAAGATGATGAGGATCTGCTGCAGAAGGATCGCGATCGACATGGCAGCTCCTTACACCGTCAGCACCATACCGGCACCGGTCGTGGTGCGCCGGTCGTGGTCAATGGCGACCTGGCCGTTGACGATGCACCAGTCCAGACCGGTGGCCTTCTGGGCAGGATTCGTGAAGGTGGCATGATCCGTGAACTTCTTCGGATCGAATACCAGTATATCAGCATAGTTGCCTTTCTGCAAGCTCCCTCGTCCGACCAATCCCATTCTTGCGGCGGGCTGGCTGGTCATCCGGCGGATGGCCTCCTGCATCGTGTAGATGCCGCGCTCGGCCACATACTCCCGCAGCACCTTGGGGAAGGCACCGAACATGCGGGGGTGGGGCGTGTCGGTCTTGGCATAGATGGCATCGGAGATGATATTGGACCAGGGCAGACGTGCCACCGTATCAATATCATCCTGGCTCATGGACATATTGATGATGGCAGTCTTACCGTCCTCGCTGTGCATCAGGTAGGCGGCCAGTGCAGCGGCGTCCTCAAAGCCGAATTTCTCGGCAGCCTCCGTCACCCGCATGCCCAGGAACTTCTCGTTTTCGGGGCGGACCACGCCGCTGATGATGATGCGGTCCCAGCCCAGCGTGATGCAGAAGTTGTCCCAGTCGTCGTACAACACGCTGCTGGTACGGCGGAACTCCTCCACACCTTCGGGGGTTCCCAGTTTTTCCAGTGCACGGGTCATGTTGCCGGCCACGAACACCGGGGGCAGCATGGTGGTCAGGGCCGTGCTGCCGCCCTCGTAGGGGTAGAAGTCCACGGTCACGTCCATGCCCTCGGCGCGGGCGGCTTCGATGTCGGCAATGGCAGTGTGGATGTCCTTGCCCCAGTTCTTCATGCCGCAGCTCTTGAAGTGGCTGATCTCCAGGGCACAGCCCACGCGGCGGGCGATCTCGATCACCTCGCGCACGCTCTGCACCATGCTGTCGCCCTCACCGCGGATGTGGGTGGTGATCACACGGTGGTAGCGGCCCACCGGCTCCAGGATGTAGGCAAATTCATCGGTGGAGGAGTAGCACTCCGGCAGGTACATGATGCCCAGCGACACACCGGGAGCACCGGCAGCCATGGCGTCCTCGATCAGGGCGCGGGCGTCGTCCAGCTCCTGCTGGGTGTAGGGAGTGTCGGCAAAGCCCTTGACGCAGATCTTGACGGTGCCGGTGCCGATCATGGCGGCAACATTCAGGGGCAGCGCGGTCTTGTGCAGGGCAGCCAGATAATCACGGTAGGTGTGGGGGCCGTCCAGGCCGATGGGGCCCATGACGGCTTCTTCAAAGGAATAATACTCCTTTGCCGCCTCGTCCGATTCCGGGCGCGGGGTCATGCTGATGCCGCAGTTGCCTGCCACTGCCGTGGTAATGCCCTGGGCCAGCTCCACCTCGCCAAAGTGCGGGTCGTTGAGGGGCTTTGCGTCGTGGTGACGGTGGATATCCACAAACCCCGGGGTCACCACCTTGCCGGTGGCGTCGATGACCTGGTCTGCCGGCTCCGTGATGCCCGGAGCGATCTGGGCAATGCGGCCGTCCTGCACCAGCAGGTCTGTCTGGTAGGGCTGGCCCCCAAGGCCGTCGTATAGGGTGCCGTTCTGGATCAAAATACGTTTCATGATAAGTTTCCTCTTGCTATGAATTTGCCCTGCGGCAAGGCGACCCTGCCGCAAACGATGAAAGGGGCAAGGGCGTATGCCCTCGCCCCTTTCGGAGAAACAGATTTACAGTTTGCCGGCTCAATAGATCTTACAGATCTTCTTCCTCAGCAGCAGCCTCAGCAGCAGCGACCTTTTCCACGACAGTGCCGCGGCGGTCGTCCATAACGTGCTTCAGGCGCACATCGTCGGGAGTGGTGTCAGCAGGGAACATGAGAGAGACCACAATGCCGAACACCAGAGAAATGATGGTAGCAGGCACAGCCGGACCACCCATGGTGGCGTTGATCCAGTTCTTGAAGGAAGGCAGCACCAGGATCAGCACGCCCAGCAGAGTGCCGGAGCCGATGCAGGCCAGACCGCCCTGCCAGTTGACACGCTTCCAGAAGCGGCCCAGCAGCATAGCCACAGCCACGCCGGGCAGGAAGGCGCCCACGATGGTGGAGATGTAGCCGATAACGTCGTTGACGAACAGGGTGATGAAGAAGGCAGCGCCCAGGGTGCAGATCAGAGCGATACGGCTGTACTTGGCGTAATCCTCTTCCTTGATGGTCTTGCCGGTGACGCTGGGGTACACGTCGGTCAGCAGGATGGTAACGCCGGAGATGGCGTCGGAGTCACCGGAGGACATGGTAGCGGACAGGCCGCAGATCATGAACATCATGCCGATGATCGGAGGCAGTGCGTTGGTAGCCATGTAAGCAAAGGCGTAGTCGCCGCTGGCCAGGGTGTCACCATTCATGGTGGCGATGGTGAAGCAGCTCATGCCGATGATAGCGGTAACAAAGCTCCAGCCGAACAGCAGGATGCCCTGGCCCAGGAAGGCCTTGCGAGCAGTCTTTTCGTCCTTGGAGGTGTAGATACGGGTACGGTGGGTGGGGGTGCCGATAACGCCCATGGCTGTGGACAACACCAGTGCTATGGCAGCCATGACGCCGTAGGAGCCCAGGCCGTAGAAGGTCATTGCGCCGGGCTTGCCAGCAGCGGTGAAGGTATCCACCACGTTCTGATAGCCGCCTGCCAGGGGGATAGCACGGATAGCGATGGTCAGGAAGCCGATGAGGATAGCGATGAACTGGACAGCGTCGGTGGTAACAACGGCCATGTAACCGCCGATGAACACGTAGATGCCGAAGCCCAGAACGGTGATGATCTTACAGGTAACGTCCGGCAGCTGGGTGACGTAAGCCAGGTACTTGGCACCGCCGTTCAGGTGGTTGCCCAGCCAGATGATCTCGATGACGAACATCATAAAGCCCATGACCTGGCGGATGATCTTCTTGCCGCCGTAGTAATACTGTGCTTCCTCAGACATGGTCAGGAAGCCCTTGTTCTTTGCCTTGGTGAACAGCAGCATAGAAAGGATACCTGCCGATGCGCCCAGGCCGTAGATGGCGCCGCCCCAGCCGTGGTTGAAGCCGTTGCCGATGGCGCCCATGGAAGAACCGGTGCCGATCATGGTTGCACCCACGGTGCAGAAGATCAGGAAGAAGCCGAGGTTGCCGCCGCCGGTCAGGAAGCTGCTGCCCTCATTTTTGCCGCGGCTGGTGATCCAGCCCACAAAGATCATAAAGCAGATCCATGCGATAAAGCCGCCAATAAACAATGGGATGTATTTGGGATCCAACATAGTTTCATTTCCTCCTTAGAATCATTTTCCTCAGCCCGGCGCAGGGTCCGCTCGGGCCGATATGGCTGTCAGGCATTTCCCCGCTGCGGGCCGGCACCGTGGGGTCGTTGTCCGACAACAACTTCGCTGTCCTAAATTTACCAATTTTCTTTCCATCCGTCAATAGTTTTTTAACATTTTCTGCACAAATATGGATTTTCGGCGCATGTTATAATTTTTTGTTCCTCGTCTTGTCATTTCCACGAAAAACAAACTGCCCCTTGCAGTCTATTTTCCGGTGTCGTATACTGAAATTGGAGCAGGGATTTACAGAAAAAAAACCAAGTCCCTTTCAAAAGCAACGATGTTGCGCTCATTTTTAATCGTTTGCAATTTATTAAGTTGTCCGACAATGCCGTCGCAGGCCCCAAAAGTGTCTGCATCTCGTGCAAAAGGCAACGATCGGCGGCGCTCCGGCCGCCAAAAAAAAGGGCGGACGGCCTGCAGTTTTCAGCCGTCCGAACCAGAAAGCGCACAATTTTTGTTCAGATATCGGAACACGGGTCCCAATACAGCCCGATATCCGAACACGTCCGATGTTTTCAGGATTCCTGTGCGGAACACATCGGAACACCTTCGTCGTTTTCCCGACCTGGTCCGAATGCCTCTCAGAGGCCCTATATATAAGGAAAGGAAGTGAGACCCATGCCTTCCGGAGATGCCCACCGTTCCCTGGCACGCGCGCTGGATATCCTGGAGCTGTGCAGCCTGAACGGCAGCGGTTACACCCTTACCCAGCTGTCCCAGCATCTAGGCATTGCCAAAGGCAGCATCTCCCCGCTGCTGCACACCCTGCGGGACCGGGGGTATCTGACCCTGGACGACCAGGATCATCACTACCGCATCGGCCGCATGGCGTTCCGCATTGGGAACACCTATCTGGACGAAGCCAGCGCCCTGCGGGAGATCTACCGCCTGATGCACGACATCGTGTCGGTCTGCCACGAGACATGCCACCTCGGCAGCCTGAAAAACGGGGATGTCTATTACCTCAAAAAGGTGGAGACCCCGCTGCGCAGCCGTACCGTCACGGTGGAGGGCCGCAGCCTGCCGGCCTACGCCACCGGCGTGGGCAAGGCTCTGCTGGCCGACTACCAGCTGCCCCAGCTCAAGGCCCTGTATTACGACGGCCTGTACCCGCTGACCGAGCACACCATCACCGACTTCCGCCTCCTGGCCGACCAGCTGGCCGAGATCCGGGCCAGCGGCTTTGCCTACGAGTGTGAGGAGAGCACCCGGGGCATCCGCTGCATCGGCGTGCCGCTGCGCAAAAGCGGCAAAGTGGTGGCCGCGCTGAGCGTTGCCTTCCCGCTGGAGCGCTACAGCGACGCTGCCGCCGCCAGCGCCCGGCAGGCGTTGGACGAAGCCCGGCGTCAGATCGAACGAATGCTCTGCAGCGTAGAGCTGCAATTCTGAGCCTTACTTATAAAAAAGGAGTGTTTTTATGCCACAGTTGATCACCATCGGCGAGACCATGGCCGCCTTTACCCCCGACAGCGTAGGTGCCCTGCGCTATGTGCAGAACTTCGGCATCCGCACCGCCGGTGCCGAGAGCAATGTAGCCGTGGGTCTGGCAAAGCTGGGCCTGGAGGCCGCCTGGGTCAGCCGCCTGGGCACCGACGAGTTCGGCTGCTTCATCCGCAATCAGCTCCGTGCCGAGGGCGTGGACTGTTCCCGCGTCATCTACGACCCCGACCACCGCACCGGCATCATGTTCAAGGAGACCGGCGTGGGCGAGACCAAAGTGTTCTACTACCGTGAGAACAGCGCCGCCAGCCACCTGTGCCCCGAGGACGTGACCCCCGCCCTGCTGGACGGCGTGAAGGTGCTGCACATGAGCGGCATCACCCCCGTGCTGAGCGAGAGCTGCCTGGCCATGACCAAAGCCGCCTTTGCTCTGGCCAAGGAGAAAGGCGTTGCCATCAGCTTTGACCCCAACATCCGCCGCAAGCTGTGGCGTGGGCAGGACTACGCCCCCCTGATCCGGGAGCTGACCCTGCAGAGCGAGATCGTGCTGCTGGGCCTGGACGAGGCCGACGCCCTGTTCGGCCTGCGCGACCCGGACGCCATCTTCGATCTGCTGTTCCGCGACGGCTGCGCACAGTATGTGGCCATCAAGGACGGCGGCAACGGTGCCTGGGTGGCCGACAAGACCACCCGCGAAAAGCTGCCGCCCTACCCCTGTAAGCCCATTGAGCCCATCGGCGCCGGTGACGGCTTCAATGCCGGCTTCCTGGCCGGCATCCTGCAGGGCCGCGATGTGGTCACCGCGGGCCGCATGGGTGCCATCTGCGGCGCCCTGGCCACCCAGACCCCGGGCGACGTGGAGGGCTACCCCGACGCCGCCCAGATGGAAGCTGCCCTCACCGGCGCTGCCATCACCTACCGCTGATCCGCTGAAACCGCCAGTTTCATTTTTTGCCGAAAGGAGTTTTTTGTATGGACACTTACGATCTGGTTTCCAAGCATCCGCTGCTGGCCATCCTGCGCAACGTTCCGCTGGAAAAGACCATTGATTACGCCGAGGCCGCCGTGCAGGGCGGTGCCCCCTTCTTTGAGGTGGCACTGAATAGCCCCCACGCCCTGGAGCAGATCACGATGCTGCGCACCCATTTCGGGGACCGCTGCACCGTGGGTGCCGGCACCGCCATCACCGTGGAGCGCTGCAAAGCCGCTCTGGACGCCGGTGCACAGTTCCTTCTGACCCCCGGCACCCCGCTGGATGTGTTCAGCTACTGCGCCGAGAACGACATCGCCCTGCTGCCCGGCGTGCTGACCCCCACCGACGTGGCCACCAGCCTGCAGTTCGGCTACAAGACCATGAAGCTGTTCCCGGCCGGCAGCATGCCCCGCCACTACGTCAAGGACCTGCAGGGCCCCTTTGACGGCACCAACTACATGGCCATCGGCGGCGTGAGCCCCGCCAACATCCGCGAGTTCTTTGACGCCGGCTGCATCAGCGTGGGCCTGGCCTCCAGCCTGATGCCCAAGGACGCCGTGGCCGCCAACGACTGGGAAGCCTGCGCCGCCTACGTCCGCGGCATGGTGGACCAGATCCAGCGCTGAACCTGAACCCATTGAAACCTTCTGCAATACAAGAGAAAGGATGATTTCCCATGAAGATCGTTGAAGTCAACACCTATACCGTCCGTCCCCGCTGGGGCTTTGTTGAGATCGTGACCGACGAGGGCCTGACCGGCTGGGGCGAGCCCGTGCTGGAAGGCCACTGTGCCACCGTTCTGGCCTGTGTCCAGGAGATGAAGCCCTACCTCATCGGCAAGGACCCCATGCGCATTGAGGACTTTTCCACTGTGCTGTACCGCGCCGGTTTCTACCGCGGCGGCGGCGTGCTGATGAGCGCCATTGCCGGCATTGATCAGGCCCTGTGGGATATCAAGGGCAAGTTCTTCAACACCCCGGTCTACCAGCTCATGGGCGGTGCCTGCCGCGACAACATGCGCGTGTACAGCTGGATCGGCGGCGACCGCCCCAGCGACGTGGGCGCTGCTGCTCTGGAGCGCAAGAATGCCGGCTTTACCGCCATCAAGATGAACGCCACCGAAGAGCTGCAGATGATCGACACCTACGACAAGGTGGACGCCGTTCTGGAGCGCGTGGCCGCCATCCGGGAGAGCTGCGGCAAGTATTTCGGCATCGCCATCGACTTCCACGGCCGTGTGCACAAGCCCATGGCAAAGGTCCTGGCCAAGAAGCTGGAAGAGTTCGACCCCATGTTCATCGAGGAGCCCGTCCTGTGCGAGAACATGGAGGTGTTCAAGGAGATCGCCGCTGCCTGCAATGTGCCCATTGCCACCGGCGAGCGTCTGTTCACCAAGTATGACTTCAAGCGCCTGCTGCAGGCCGGCGGTGTGGACATCATCCAGCCCGACCTGAGCCACGCCGGCGGCCTGACCGAGGTCAAGAAGATCGCCTCCATGGCCGAAGCCTACGACGTTGCCCTGGCTCCCCACTGCCCGCTGGGCCCCATCGCTCTGGCCAGCTGCCTGAACGTGGACGCCACCTGCTACAACGCCGTGATCCAGGAGCAGAGCATCGGCATCCACTACAACGTGGGCAAGAGCGTGCTGGACTATGTCAAGAACCAGGACGACTTCAAGTTCGTGGACGGCCGCGTGCAGCTGCCCGTCCGTCCCGGTCTGGGCGTGGACGTCAACAAGGAACTGGTGCTGGAGGAGAACAAGACCCCGCACGAGTGGAAGAACCCCGTCTGGCGTCACAAGGACGGCAGCGTTGCCGAGTGGTAATGCATCCCGCCGCCTGAGTTAACACAGAAAAACAGCCCGCATGGCAGGAGCATCGTGCTCTGTCATGCGGGCTGTTTGCGTTCGATTTACTCTTTTTCTTCCGGTTCTTCGGGCTTGGTCAGCTCCTTGAGCTGCAGCACCCATTCCGGCACCTTGGGAGCAAGGGGCGGTTCACCGCTGCGGGCACGGTGCATCTTCCGGTACAGGTCGCGGTTGTAGGAAAGGTGCAGGGTCATGGCATCCCGTGCCCAGGTGCTGTCGCCGCACTTGATGGCCTCCAGTACAGCCTTGTGGGTGTCCAGGGTCTCCTGCAGCAGAGTGCGGTGGGTGCCCTCGGTGAACACCTCCACCGACGCCGTGATGATGGGAGCCAGCTGGGGAGCCACCAGATTGCCGCTGGCGCGGGCAATGGTCCGGTGGAACTTCATATCCTCGTCCAGATAGTCCTGCCCATGCAGGATGTGGTATTCCATGAGGTTGTACAGCGATTCCATCTCGGCGATGTCCTCCGGGGTGGCATGGCGCGCCGCCAGCGCGGCAATGGCCGGCTCGATGATGTTACGCACCTCCAGCAGGTCGAAGGCCAGACGCTCCTTGTCCTCAATGAAATCCAACCCCAGCGGGTCATCCGCCAGGCCGGGCTGGTCGGTCACAAAAGAGCCCGCGCCGTGGCGCACGGTCAGAATGTTCTGTGACTCCAGCCGCTTGATGGCCTCGCGCACAGTACTGCGTGCCACACCCATCTCGCGGGCAAGCGCTGTTTCAGTGGGCAGCTTGTCGCCGCTCTTCAGTTTTTCTTCCAGAATGTAGTCCTTGATCCGCTGTGCAACCTGTTCGGCCAGCGGCCGGCTGGAATCGTACCCCGCAGTTTCCATAAAAACCTCTTCCTTTGGCGTTTTGCTCTGTTCTATCTTTCATTATACCGGAAATTTCTGGCAGTGTAAAGCAACGCCGTGCAGAAACCTTCGCTCCGGCAGCAAAGGTTTTTGTTTTATGCAAAAGCGGCCGGTGTTTCCCGCACCGGCCGCTTTGTGTTATACTGAACAGGTCACAGGGGCAGCTCCAGCTGACGGCAGTAGTCCACGATGTGGTGGAACATCTGCTCCACGGCGGGAGCCATGGAGGCCGGGCGCTGCACGGCCAAGCCCACCACGCGGTACTCCTCCGGCTCGATGGGATACACCTTGACGGCTGCCTTGCAATCGCGCAGCAGCATCTGCGGCATGATGGAGATGCCCAGTCCGGCCTCCACCATGGCGATGTTGGACTGGTCGTCGATGACATGGCAGCGGCGCTCGGTGCTGATCTTGTACTTCTTGAGGAACTGCCGCATCTCGGCGTCGGTGGCATCGCACTGCACCACAAAGCTCTGGCCGTTCATCAGAGCAGGGGTCATCACGCCGCCCTGGGGTTCGGGCCAGTCCTGCGGCACGATGCACAGCAGCGGCTCCCGAAACAGCTCGGTGAGGTTGAACTCCTCCTTGCAGGTGGAGGAAAGGAACGCAATGTCCACCTGCCCGGTGCGCAGCCACTCCTTGACATCGTCGTAGGTGCCCTGATACACTTCAATTTCGATCTGAGGGTACTGGGCCGCGAAGCTCTTGAGCAGGCCCGGCAGCAGCGAAGCGCACACCGAGTTGAATGCACCCAGCTTCACCTTGCCTTTTTCCAGGCCGTTCAGGCGGGCAATGCTCTGCTTGAGTGCCTCGTCACTGTTGAGCACCGCACGGATGGACGGGTACAGCGAAGCACCATAACTGGTCATGGATACGCCGTTTTTGCCGCGGTTGAACAGGGCAAAGCCCAGTTCCTCCTCCATCACGGCAATGGCGTGGCTGATGGCCGAAGGGGTCAGATGCAGCTGCTGGGCCGCTTTGTTGAAGCTGCCCTGCCGTGCCACTGCATCGAAGATCTCGTAGGAAAAAAGCGTCATGCCCCAAAGCCTCCTTCCTGATTATTCTGGTTCGGAGACGCCCGATTCTCTGTGAATCTTTTTCATCTTTCGTTTGAGATAGTTCAATTATCTTCTTGATTGTACTATCCCGCGCCTTTTCTGTCAAGCGTTTTTGCCCCGATTTTTGCACGCTCTGTGCAGATTTTGCCGCAGCAGACGAAGGAAATGCCGCCTTTCCTTCGTTATAGTTCCTGTAACGATTTTTTGCAAACTGAACGAGGTGTTCTTTATGACCGCACTTTTCCCGCGCCGCACCTTCAGCGGCACCGCTCTTAAAACCATTGCCTGCATCACCATGCTGGTGGACCACATCGGCGCGTCCTGCATCGAGGCGGGCATCCTTACGCCCGAACTGGACGCCGGCACCCTCTCCCAAGACGCCCTTTCTGCCTACCCGCTGTACCGGCTGGACATGGTGCTGCGCTTCACCGGGCGGCTGGCCTTTCCGCTGTTCTGTTTTCTGCTGGTGGAGGGCTTTGTGCACACCCACAACGTCAAAGGCTACCTTGGGCGGCTGGTGCTGTTCGGCCTTTTGAGCGAGATACCCTTTGACCTTGCATTCTTCCGCACCCCCTTTTACCCGGGCGCGCAGAACGTTTACTGGACGCTGGCGCTGGGCGTGCTGGCCATGGCGGGGCTCAAGCACTTTGAAAAGGAAAACGGCCTGCCCGGCTGGCAGGGGCTTGTGTGGGCGGGCGGGTGCGCCGCGCTGGCGCTGGCTGCCAATACCGACTACAGCGCCAGCGGCGTGCTGATCATCTGCGCCTTATACCTCACCCGCGCAAACCACAAGCGGCAGTGCCTTGTGGGCGCAGTGCTGTTTTTATTCGAGCTCACCGCTCCGCTGGCCTTTGTGCTGGTCTGGTTCTATAACGGACAGCGCGGTGCGTGCAGTCCGCTGCAGAAAAAGGCCTTTTACTGGTTCTACCCGGTGCATCTGGCCCTGCTGGCCTGCATCACCAACCTGCTGCTGTGACGCGGAAAAGGGCACCGGCCTTTCAAAAGCCGGTGCCCCTTCTTTTTTGCGTGCAAAAATGGAAAAAGCCCGGTGATCTCAATGGATCATCGAGCTTTTTCTTGGCGGAGTAGGAGGGATTTGAACCCTCGCGCCGTTGTTTAGACGACCTACGCCCTTAGCAGGGGAGAAAAATCAAGCACTTTCAAACGAACTGCCGCACAAAAAAGGAGTGCTCATGTAATGTTTTGGAAGTGCATTTTCTCGTCATCTGCCATCAATCCCCCATTTTATGCCCCGCCGCATTTCAGCAAATTCCGACCTTTTGCAACGCTTTTCAGCGCTTTTGGCACAATTCGACACTTTTCGTTTACACTCTTTCTTGGATATTCCACAAGTCGGAAAGGATGTGTTTAAAAGTGCCAATCACTGATTCTTCCACGCTCTCGCTGCGCATTGCTCAGACACTCCGGCCTCTGGGCATCATCCGCAGTATGCGTTCTTACTCCATCATTGCCGACTGCCTGCGGCTTATCTGGGAACAAGAGGACCGGCTGGAAGCTGTCCAGAAAGAGGTCTATGAGCCGATTGCTGACAAGCAATGCAGTGACTGGACGGCCATTCAAAGCACCATCCGGCGTGCCGCGCAGACCGCATGGCACACCAACCCTTCCCGTGTGCAGGAGCTGGCTGGCTATCCGTTGGACGGCTGCCCCAGTGCTGTACAGTTCCTCGAAATGCTGTACAACGATCTTGCACGCGGCTGATCACTTCAGCTTGTTCATGGCGTCCAGCTTTTCTTCCAGCGGGATGTGGGTGTAGCCCAGCGTGACCGCATAGTCTGTGTGGCCCAGCACTTCCTTTATAATGGCCGGGGCGACCTTTTCCACAGCCAGCAGCGTGGCCGTGGTGTGGCGCAGGCAGTACGGTGTCATGTCTGGCTGCAAACCCACACGCTGGGCCATGTCGTGCCACTCGGCATAGAAGGTTTTCTCGTCCACCTCACACAGGCGCTTGGTGCCGCTGCGGTAGGCTTCCCGCACAAGCGGCATGATCTTGTCCGGGAAGATGATCTGCCGGGCCTTGCCGGCGTCCGTTTTGATGCCGCCGGTGCAGTACTGTTCGGCCAGGTGGGTGTTCGCTTTCAGAATCGTGAGCATCTCACCGGTGCGCATTCCGGTGTAGGCCATGATGAGCCAGTACCGGCTAAACTCGTGGCCGGCATCGTAGTCCTGCCAGATCCGCTGCACCTCGTCCTCGGTCAGGGCGGTGCGTGTGCTGGCGCTGATCGGCGGAAGATCCAGCAGTTTTGAGTAATCCTTATCGGCATACTCGTACTTGAGGGCCAGCGTGTACATCTTGCTCAGCAGGGCCTTGATATCCCGCTTGGGGTAGTACCCGCCCTCGCGGGCGTCCACGATCGGCTGCAGGTGCGCATAGCGCAGGTTCCGGATCTTGGCATTCTTCAGCGGTTCCAGCGCCGCCCAGGCCGTGCGGTAATGGCTGGCTTTGTCCTTGCTCAGCTTGGGCAGGGTCTGCGCACAGATCATCTCCCACAGCTCCTGCAGGGTGGCGTCCTGGGCAAACTCCTGCCCGTTCAACACCAGCTCCCGCATCTCCGGCAGGGCCTGCACGGCATCCCGCTTGGTTTTGAAGCCGCTGCGGATCTTGTGGTAACGCACGCCATCCTTATAGATGTTGATTTCGGCACGCCACTTGCCAGCATTGCCGTACTGGTAGACACTCCCCTCCCCGTTCGACCGGGCACGGGGCTTCCGTGTGGTCACCAGCTTTGCGCCGCACCAGCAGCACCATGCTGCACCGTCCGGCAGCTCCTTGTGGCATTTCGGGCATTCAAACATTCTTTTCACCTCCAGAAGGGTACACTTTGACAAGCCTGCCCTTTTGGAGTACAATAACAGTTGGTTAGGTTGTCTTGTACCCTTGTGGGCAAGCCATTCTGCAAACGCTCTCGGTGTTGGTAGCACCGGGGGCGTTTTTGTTTTGTTTGCAAGTCAAAATCATGCTATACTTTAGCATAATTTTGATGTATAATAATAACAAGGAAACTAATCGAAAGGAGCCATCTCCGTGAATTCCCTCAAAATCCACATAAAAGATAAATACTCTTTTATCGCCGTCAACGGCACCGAAATCAGCAATGTGCTTGCTTACGAAGTCAAGCAGGATAGTGATCACTGGGGTGCGCACGTTCGACTTGATTTCATTGCTGATGGTGACGTCGATCTTGACATCAGCCAGACAGCTTCGCCGCAATAACATCCTTTGCGATATCTGCCAGTGCTGTCAGGGCCACTGTTCCAAGCGCTTTTGCCCGCTTTTTCACCTTGTCCCATACCGTTGCGTCTCTGATCTGATCAAGAAAGCCGTGCCCTTTATAAGTCATTCCATGGACTGTCACACCAACGTGACGAATATAGCGGTCTTTCTCAATCTCCAGATAACCTGCATCACCCAGCATATAGCAGGCATAGCAGATTTCGTCCTCTGTGTAGGCTGGCAGCTTCGCATGAAGCGTTTTCTCCGTGATGTGATCCGCCAGCCCTGCAGCCTCGACCTGCAGCAGCACATCACGGATACAATCCTGATTTAAAGTCAATTCCGTTTTCCTCCTTTTCTGCCCGGTCATGCTGCAACATGGCCGGGCGTTTTTTATTTAGCAAAATTTATCCATCGAAATTTTTAATGGCATCTTCTCTTGCATCAAACACCAAACAGTTGTACAGTACACACGAAAGTTACAACCGCCAAGGAGATGCACAAAAGATGACACGCCAAGAACTGATCAACGCCATCATGGGACTGCTGGAACGGGCTGACTATCGCAAACTGCGCCTTGTGTGGGTCTGCGCAAAGCGTCTGATCGACTGACCTTCCAGCACTCAGGGGGGGGAGAACCTTTTACGGGTTCTCCTCTTTTTTTTGCGTCAATTTTTCGGCCATGCGCTCCAAGAGTTCCCAGTCCGCCAGGTCAAGCCCTGCCAGCATCTCCAGAAAACGCTTTTTGAAGGTGTCGTCATCATCACGAACTACGCTGTTAATGAAGTCCTCTATTTTTTCTGACCGGGCGTCCTCGCCCAAGTGCATCTCACCTTCACCAGTACGGAGCCATTCTTCGCGGATGCCGAACTTATCGCAGATATCTTTAATAGTGCGGTCACTAGGGTCAACAACGTTTACTTCATAGCTGCCAACCGTATTGCGTTTAAGATTCAACCGGTCAGCAAATTCTTGTTGAGTCAGCTTTTCAGTTTTTCTGACCTCCTTAATTCGTTCGCCTATCGTCATTTTAGTATATACCTTTTCACCCCACCCAGTGGGTCCAGCCCACGGCCTTGCCCTCGATCTGCACGTCGTTCAGTTCCGGGCCGGTGTAGACCATGGGCGCATAGGCGGCGTTTGCGGGCATCAGGGTCAGGGTGCCGTTCTGGTAGTACACCCGCTTGAGGGTGGCTTCCTCGCCGATGCGCACCGCGGCGATCTCGCCGTTTTCCACCTCGGGCTGGATGCGGATATACACCACGTCCCGGTCATGGATGCCGGCACCCTCCATGCTGTCGCCGTGGCAGGTGAGGGAGAAATCGCACCGGATGTTCTCCGGCACGTCCACGATTTTTTCAATGTTCTGCTGGGCCAGGATGGGCGTGCCGCAGGCGATCGAGCCCACCAGCGGGATCTTCTTCATCTTGGGCATCGGCTCAAACCCCTTCGGGATGGGACGGGGTGCGGAGGCGGGCTGGGAGCGCTCCGCTTCCATTGGTACATCATAGCCCATGAGCCATGCTGGATTCACGTCCAACGCCTCAGCAAAGACCTGCACACGGTTTTGCTTTGCCTCATAGCGTCCATTTATATAACAACTTATAGTGCCTTCTGCTACCTTCGTTTTCTTGGAGAGGTCTGCGGCCTTCATCCCTCGTGTCTCGAGAGCCTGTGATAGCCGACTTGCGAAATCGCTCTTTTTCATTTGAACGTACCTCCGTCATGTCTTATTCACAGTATAGCGCCATTTTATAGAAAACGCAAGATATTTTTTAAAAATCTTTAGAAAACGTATTGACTTTAGAAATCGCAAGTTGTATAGTATTGGCAAGGAGGTGATACAAATGGATTACTTAAATCTGCTTGGCCGCATCCGCGCCAGAGGTATGACGCAGAGCGATGTTGCGCAGAAAATCGGCATTTCTCCTACAACTTTAAACAAAAAGTTGCGTGGTCACACGGACTTCACTCAGACCGAAATCCGTGATTTATGCCGTGTCCTCGCAATCCCTGACGCAGAAATCCCCGCTTATTTTTTTGCCGCAAAACTTTAGTTTTCGCAAGTCCATTCCAAAGGAAGTGAAGAAGATGGAGAACCACAAAAAGCCCAGCGAACCGTCGGAAGCGGAACGCTGGGCGTTGAAAGATGTACCGACTTCGCAGCTTGTGGAAGAGTTGGTCAACCGGACTGGCGTGACGGCAGAGAGTAGCTGGTGGTGCAGAATGTCGAGCTACCATATCATAATTCGGATAAATCTGAATAAGGAGGATTGTCCACAGTGTTTACGCTAAAGTTGATTCCGATACTCTGGGCTGTCATCGTCTTGTGCAATCTGCTCACAAAGAAACTCGTGCCGGATCTCATGACGTGGTATCCCATCTACTCCATCATTGTTGGTGCGTTGACGACTGTGCTCCTCGTAGCTCTCGCATTTTAACAATGATTCTATTCAGCAATTCCACTTTTCTTACAAGCAAATCATCATAGCTTTCTCTACGTTGCGCGAGCTTTTCCAACAAAACCATATCAGCGCGTAATTCTTCTGGTACATAGTACATTGCAAGAGCCGAATGCTCTCCAAAGGTTTGAATGCTTTCTTTGGTCTGATATTGAATCGCAGCACCGGCAGCTCGAATATAACCTTCATATATTTCGCATTCTCGCTTTTGCTGTGCTTCGCGTTCCTGATGTTCATACTCCAATTTTTTCATTTCAAGCTGATGTTGATTGTTGAAGAAGGCTGTTAAAGCCGGAGAAAACAATGCACAGATTGCTACAACCATCGCTACCAACGATGACCAGTCTGAAACAGACATTCCCGCATTTGCCGTAGGTTCCATTATTTCCACCTCCCTTCTGCCCCTCTATTCTACCGCAGAAGGGAGCCACCCACAAGGAGGTCAAACCCACATGAACGACTTAACCACATTCTCAAACCCCGAGTTCGGGCAGGTGCGCACCGTGGAGATCAACGGCACGCCCTGGCTGGTCGGCAAGGACGTTGCCATTGCACTGGGGTACAAGAATCCCCAGCGGGCCATCCGTGACCACGTTGATACCGAAGATCAAGGGGTGACCAAAACGGTCACCCCCTCCGGTGAACAGGAGATGCTCATCATCAACGAATCCGGCCTGTACAGCCTGATCCTGAGCAGCAAGATGCCGAAGGCCAAAGCCTTCAAGCACTGGGTCACAAGCGAGGTGCTGCCCACCATCCACAAGACCGGCGCATACGAGAGCTTCCAGGCCAAGCAGCACATCGAGCAGCTGGAAGCCACCAACACCCGGCTGAACGCCGCCATTCAGGCGGTGAGCAGTGCAAAGCAGCAGCTGGCGGAGGTCATTGATCTGCGGGGCGAATTTATCAAGCTCCGGGATGACCGCAAAGCCCGGTTCATCCAGGCCAAAGCCGATTACGGCAAGATGTGCGACAGCCTGCGGCAGGCCGAGAGCCTGGTGCAGCGGGCACAGGCCACGCTGGACAGCCGCATCGACCAGCTGAGCATCGTAGCCTTTGGCCTGCCGGGCTTTGACGAGATCATGCAGACGGCAATGGAGATTGCCCTGCCGGACAAGAAGGAGGAATGATCTATGGAAAAGACCCCGTTTCCCACCACGCTGGACGAGCTGGAAACCTACCCCCAGCAGACCCTGACCGCCGAACAGGTGGCGCAGTTCCTGGGCTGCAGCGTGCAGTCCATCCGCAGCCAGGCACAGATCGACGCCGGAGCCCTGGGCTTCCCGGTGATCTTGTACGGCAGTACCATCCGCATCCCGCGGCTTGGCTTTATCTACTTCATGCGCTACGGCCGCACCAGCGTCCAGAAGCGCAGCTACAAGTAAGGAGAAACCACATGACCACCACAATTATCCCCGCCCGTGAGCGGGCGCAGGTCCCCATCGGGTGCGCATACGTTGCACCGCTGTTCTGGAACAAATGGTTCCGCTGGGATGGAAGCCGGGCATCCGGCCACTACCAGCTGGGCGGACGCACTCAGGACGAGCACCACACCGGCCTGCAGGTTTTTGCAGATGGCGAGTGGCATCCGGTCGTAGGGTGGGCGTTGGATGACTGCACACCCGCAAGCGACTATTTTCAGGAGGAAGATGCATGAAAATCAAATCCACAGTCTGGCAGGTGCTGGCAGCCGCCAGTCTGGGCGCAGGCCTGCTGTATGCTATGGGCATCGAGGGCGGGGCCCAGCTGGGCGGCACGATCACCGACGGCGAGTTCACCACCGCCATGGTGCTCATTCTGGCTGCCCTTGCCCTGATGCGCATCAGCTTTGCCGTGCAGGACGCCGAGGAGCAGGCCCGCCGGAAAGTCCACAAGGAGCCCCAGAATACCGTGAAGAGCCGGAAGAAGGTGGGCTGATGCTGAAAAAGAAGCTCATCAACCTGCTGTACACTCTGGCGCTCTACGCAAAGGACAAGCTGCTGGACGCCGAAATTTGGGCGCTTAAGTGCACTGTCCGGACGCTTGAGGCACAGGGCAGAATCCTCGACCGTGTCCTTAAGCTCACAAAGGAGGCCGACGCATGACCGCCAAGGAGTACGTCGAGAGCCTGCAGCAGAAGTACGGGCAGCTCTGCCAGCAAGACAGCAATGCTATGACAACGACCCGCTGGGCGTCTGAGCTTTACAAGCTCGAAGCACGAATTGAGGTCTATGTTCTTGTGCTTGAGGACTTGGAAGGTGTGCTGCGGCTCATGGAGGACATCCCCCATGGCTGACTTTGTCAACAATGCCTTTTGGTATACGGTCTGGGACGCCAAGACCGGCGACCTGCTGGCCAGCGGCACGGCTGCCATGTGTGCCCGGCGGCTGGGCTACGCCAGCGCAAATTCTTTTGCCGCTTCCGTCTGCCACTGGCTCAAGGACGGCAGGCAGCACGTCAAGTACATTTGCCAGCGGGAGCTCATCCCGCGCAGCGAGGTGGACAGCCTGACGCCACCCCGGAGAAAGGAGCCCCATGAAACTCACTGACCGCAAGGCCCATGTGCTGGCCTATCTGGTGCAGGAACTGCCCCTCAAGTGGCAGGACAGGGACTGTGTGGCACATCTGGCCGGGGCAGCTGCCAAGCTCAGCACGGCAGCTGCATCCATTGAGAGCAACGCAGCCTACTGCATCAAGACGGAGGGCTGCCTGGACGTCAACGAGCTGGAACGCATTCCCTCCAACTATATCCGGGAGGCCGCCATGTCCTGCGGCACGGCTCTTGCCTATCTGGAGCTTACCGCAGCCATGCAGGGCTGGGAACCCCGCCAGATCCTGAAGCTGGCCGATTCCGGCTATGAGCTGGCCCACGGAGAAAACGGCTTTGAAAAGCCTGCCCGCGAGCACGGCATGGACGAAGTGGGCTATCACTACGCATCAGCTGACCAGCGTGCCGAATGGATCAGGGTGCTCTCCCGCCCCCAAAAAGAAGAGCCCGCCGGTGGTAACGACACCGACGAGCTCAAAGAATGATGGATTTCCACGCCCATCATCCTGATGATATCACATCGGAAAGGATTTTACAAATGAAAGGTATTTTGATCGAGCCGGGCAAGTCCCCGGAAGTCACCTCTCTGCCGGACACCCTGCAGGGCATCGAGGCCCGCCTGCAGTGCCCCTGTGAGCAGAAGGTTTTGCCCCGCACGCCGGCAGTGCTGGTGTACGGCATCATGGGTAGAGACTTGAACCGCATCTATCGCGGCCAACACCTCTACGGGCCCATCCTGTGCTATGGCTGGCGGAACAACCCCCTGCAGCCGCTGAGCAAGGACCTGCAGGCCGAGATGCTGGACCGCCTGAAGGAGATGGAGGTGCGGGTATGACGGACTACACCATCAGTTCCAAACTTTCCAACAAGACGGTTTATGCCTGTTACCGTGGACGGTTCTGGCACTGGAACGGCAGCATTTGGAAAGAAAGCCGCATCATGACACATAGATTTGAGCTGGCCAGAGCGGCAGACAAGAATCTGACCCCACAGGCGTTTCTGACCAACGGCGCGGAGTTCGCCCCGCTGGACGAGTACGAAATCGACTGCGCAATGCTGGACGCGTTGGAAAATGCCAAGCCCTGCAAGAACGCCCCCATCGACCCAGTGGAAGAGGATTCTTCCTTGGGTGTTCCTGCTTCCTGCATCTGCTCTACCTGCACCTGTGGCGGGTGCAAAGAAGAATGCTTCGGAAACTGCCACAGCTGCGGCCATCCCGTGCAGGAGTGCAACAGCTATCAGACCGAAGGCGAAAAGCATTTAACTCCCGCTCACTCTGCGGATGTTGACAAACCGGAAGTGCCCGGAACCCAGACGACACAGAACAAGCCCCTGACCACGATCCCGGACGAGATCCGCCCGGCGTTTGATTATTCCGGGCTGGATGCACAGACGGTGGATGACCTGCACTTTGCAGAAAAGGAGTACCAGCACGGCAAAAAGCTGGCCGAGCGCGGCCTTGTCCACATGGGCAATGCCATTGCCGCCGCCCATGATGCACTGTGTGGCACCGTTGTCCAACAATTGGACAACGGTAGCGATGGAGCTTGTCGCAATTTGCGACGAGCTCATAACAATCAGCACTGTGACGACACCTTCCGGGCGTGGTGCGTGTCCATCGGCATCACCAAAGATACCGCTTACCGGCTGTTACAGGTGGCCGCCCTGATGGACAACAGCAGCCCCCGCCAGCAGCGTGTGCTGAAAGAGTTGTCTCCGTCTCTGCTGTATGCCGTGGCAAAGCCCAGCGCCCCCGCAGAGCTGGTGGCACAGGTCAAGAGCGGTGATATCACAACGCACAAGCAGTATCAGGACCTGCTGGCCCAGATCAAAGCCGAGAAAGAGCGGGCCGATGCTGCCGAGGCTGAGCGGGACAAGCTGCTGGGTGCCCAGAATCGGGCTGCTTGGGCGGAAAGCCACATCCAAGATGTCGAAGCCCAGCGGGATGCCGCCCTTGCGGACGTGCAGGGCCTGACCGAGCAGAACGCCAAGCTGAAAGAGCGCGCCGACTCTGCCGAAGCCCGGGAAGAGGAAGCCTGGAAGATGCAAAGCAAGGCCGAGGCCCGCGCCCACAAAGCCGAGGACGCCCTGAAAAAGCAGCCCATCACCGGAGTTGTGGACAAGGACGAAGTGAAGCGGCAGGCGGAGGCTCTGTCCCGCAACGCCGTGCAGGAAGCCCGGCAGCAGGCCGCCGAAGCGCAGGCCCGGCTGCGGCAGTATCAGGAGGACGCCGAAGGACTGCTTGCCCCGGCACAGGCCTGTGCCCAGCAGGCGCAGTTCATTGCGGACAGCGTGCGGGCCATGTACCTGAACTGGTTTGGCAGCGCCGTTGCCGCCGACGCTTCGCTGGCCCAGATGGGCACCCCTTTGTATGCCGTCTGCGGGGAGATCATGTCCTCGCTGGAAGAAGAAAACACCATCAACCCCACTGCCGCCGGCAGTGAAGAGGACGCGGAACGGGAGGCGTTGTTTGAATGAAATTCGATTACAAAGCATTGATCCGGCTCATGAAAAAGAGCTACAAGGGCGGCGGCATCAAGATTATCCGCACCGAGCGGGAGCTCCGGGACTGCTTTTTCCTGTCCGGTGCCGGCTGGGCCCTGCTGATTCCCAAGGAAAAGTGCCCCGGCGAGGTCACAGGCCAGATCGTCACCTGGCTGGCCGACCTGCCCCGCATCGGGTATGCCGCCTGGGTGGTGAAGGGGTTTGACCCCAAGCCCCTGGAACCCGCAGAGCGGGACCTTGCGATCGCAGACTGCACAGCCCTGACCTACAATCTGGGCATGAAGCCCCTGCCCCTGCGCACCGAGACCGAGTTTCTGGTGCAGCTGGGCAATTTTGAGACTGCCGCCTTTGATCTGGACGCTTTTGCCGTGGTGAGCGGCGGGGCAAATCTGGGTGCCTTTGACCCCGGCGTGATTTTGGCCCGCTGGACGGATGAGGACACCGAGGCATGGTTCTGGATCTGGAACGATATCACCAACGTGCCCGAGATCGCCCGCACGGCGGCATCCGCCTGCCGCGTCTGGCACACGGAAAAGGAGAATTGACATGGTAGAAGTAACTGTTGCCACCCGTGAAAAATCCAAGCTCCGCATTGCGCTGGCCGGCGTGTCCGGCGGCGGCAAGACGCTGGGCGCTCTGCTGCTGGCCTCCGGCATGACCGGCGGGGACTTCAAGAAGATCTGCCTCATCGACACCGAGCACAAGCGCGGCCAGCTGTACGCCAACCGTTCGGATCTGGGCATCGGGGCCTTTTATTACATCGAGCTCACTCCGCCGTACTCCCCGGCTCACTACAAGGAGGCTGTGGACGCCGCCGTGCGCACCGTCGGGCCGGAGGGCGTGGTCATCGTGGACAGCCTGTCCCATGCCTGGAACAGCTCCGGCGGTGTGCTGGAGATCAAGGCCGGCATTGCTGCCCAGCCCAACAAGAACAGCTATACCGCCTGGGACGAGGCCGGCCGCATCCAGAACGATTTCATCAACTACCTGCTGTCGGTCAACTGCCACACCATCTGCACCCTGCGGGTCAAGCAGGATTATGTGCTCACCGAGAACGACCGCGGCAAGCAGGTGCCGGTGAAGGTGGGCATGGCCCCCGTGCAGCGGGACGATGTGGAGTATGAGTTCGACCTGATGCTGAACATCGGCCGTGACCACATTGCCACCGCCAGCAAGGACGTGACCTTTCTGGACGGCCTGAACACGGTCATCACGCCGGAGCTGGGCAAGCAGCTGGCCGACTGGGCCAACGAGGGCAAAGAGCCGGTGCGCTGCGAAGCCTGCGGGCATCTGGTGTCCGCCACCGGCAAAATGACCCTTGCCCAGCTGGCAGAGTTCACCCGCAAGACCTACGGCAAGTGCCTGTGTGCCGCCTGCGCCAAAAAGGCCGAGCTGGCCCGCCGTGCCGCCGAGAAGGACAAGGAGGCCGCCCATGAAGCCCAGTGACGCCCGTGTCCGGCAGAAAAAGGACCAGCTGCAGCAGGCCCGCAACGCCCGGGGCAAAAGCTGGCAGGACGATCTGCTGGCGGTGCTGGGCGGCATCCCGCAGGCATGGGCAAGGCTCTGGCCCGCCGACTGGGGCGGCCAGCCCTATGACATCGAGGCCACCATCGACGGCCGCAGCTGGGGCATTGAGTGCAAGCACATTGCCAAAGGGAACCTGCCCTTTTCGGCCTTCCGCCCCAACGAGGTGGAGAACCTCTCCCGCAAGGAGGACGCCGGCGGCGTTGCCGTGGTGGCCGTGCGGCGGGACGCCCCTGCCGTGGACTGCTTCTTCCCGTGGTACTACATCCGGGACGCCATCGAGAGCGGCGAACGCGGCAGTGTGAAGCTGGAGGGCCTGCCCACAGACCTGCTGAACGTGCTGGAGGTGGTGCACCCGTGATCTACACCCTAGATGGAGAGCTGCACCTCTCCGATGTGCCCACCCCGCTGCTGCACCAGCTGATCCGGGAGCTGACCGTGCCGAACCCCCGCTACGAGAACGCCCTGCGGCTGGGCCGCCCGGCCTGGAACATTCCCAGGACCATCATGCTGTACGAGATCAAGGGCAACGCCCTCACGCTGCCCCGGGGCATGGCCGAGGAAGTCTGGCGGCAGCGCCCGGCAGGCACCGTGTCCAAAGACAGGACCCTGCGGAGCGAGCCCTGCGCCTTTGAAAAGGCCGGCTTTACCCTGCGGGACTACCAGAAGCAGGCCGTGGACGCCGCCCTTGCCTGCAAATGGTGTCAGGGCGTGCTGGTGGCCCCCTGCGGGGCCGGCAAGACCGAGATCGGCATGGCGCTCATTGCCCGGCTGGGGCGGCCAGCCCTCTGGATCACCCACACGCTGGATCTGGCCCAGCAGGCCAAGGAGCGTGCCCAGCTGCGCCTTGGTCTGGACGACCGGGAAGTGGCCGTGATCTCCGGCAAGAGCAAGCGCCTGGGCACCAAACTCACCATTGCCACCGTGCAGAGTTTGTACCGCATGGAGCTGGACGAGCTGTCCCGCACCGTGGGCGTGGTGATCGTGGACGAGTGCCACCATGTGGTCAACAACCCGGAATCCGCCAGCATGTTTGCCGCGGTGCTGCGGTGCCTGCCCGCCCGGTGGCGGTTCGGCCTGACTGCCAGCGACCAGCGCAGTGACGGCCTGAGTGAGACCATCTTTCAGGTGCTGGGCCCAAGGGTGGCGGTCATCGACCCCGGCCAGCTGGAACAGATCACCATCACGCCCCGGGTGGAGACCGTGCCCACCGCCTTCGTGTACACGCCCCGGGCCAACGAGAGCCCCATCGACTATGTGCGCCTGATGCACCACATGGCAGCGGACGAGGCCCGGATGCACACGGTGGAAACGGTGCTGGACCGTGCCGTCACCGAGGGCACCAGCTGGCTGGTGCTGGCCGCCTCGCTGGCCGTGCTGGAACGGCTGCACCGGTACGCGCTGGACCTGGGCCTTGCGGCAGAGTTCGTCTGCGGCAGCACCAAAAAGGCTGACCGCCAGCAGGCCCTTGCCCGCATGAAGAACGGGCAGGCGCGCATCCTGTTTGCCACCTACCAGCTGGCCAAGGAAGGACTGGACATCCCCCGGCTGGACCGGCTGGTGCTGGCAACGCCCACCCGCAACAAGGTGATCGTGCAGCAGAGCATTGGCCGCATCCAGCGCCCGGCCCCCGGCAAGACCGAGGCGCTGGTGCTGGACATCGTGGACGAAAAGACGCCCCAGCTCCTGACGCAGTACAAGCAGCGCCGGAGCCTTTATAAAAAGATGAACATCACAGAAAAGGAGTAACTACTATGAGCGAACTGAACTATGCAAGCACCCTTGCCGCACTGGATGACGAATTTGCCTCGGCCAGTGCCAGCACCGGCTCCGGCAGCGTGCCGGTGGGCCGTTACAACGCCATGATCAAGGAGGCCAAGATCGTGGCCCGCACGGGCGGCGGTCTGGCCCTGAGCGTGTCTTTTGTTGTGACCGAGGGCGAGTACAAGGGCCGCTACGCCTTTACCAGCTACGGCCTGCACAAGAACGGCCTGCCTTATTTCAAGGGCTTTTTGCAGACCATCCAGCTGCCCCTCGAACGCCTGAGCGAACTGGAGCAGATCCTGCCGCAGTTCACGGGCCGCCGCTGCGCCATCAATGTGCAGACCGACAAACAGAACCCCCAGTACACCCGCACCTATGTAGACAAATATCTGGGCATGGGCGACATCCACGAGGTGCTGGGCGCATCCGCTCCGGCAGCCGACGCGGACGGCTTTACCCCCGCCGACGATGACGGCGACATGCCCTTTTAACCGGAGGTGCCCATGCTCGAACAGTTCCCGCAACCCTTGAAAGAGGCGCGCCGCTGGGTCTGTTTCGATGCTGCCAAAACTCCCATCAACCCCTCCACCGGCAAGAACGCCATGCCCAACGAGCCCTCCACCTGGGGCACGCTGGCAGCGGCACAGGCCGCGGTCACCCGCTATGGCCTGCGCGGTGTCGGGGTGCTTTTGGGAGATGGGCTGTGCGGCATCGACATTGACCACTGCCGGGATCCGGCCACCGGGGCCCTCTCCGATATGGCGGTGCAGATCATTGCCCGGATGGACAGCTACACCGAGGCCAGCCCCAGCGGCACCGGCGTGCATATCCTGTTCACCGGCACAAAACCCGCCGGCCCCTGCCGCAAGAGCAGCATCGGGCTGGAAATGTACGACGGCGGCCGGTATTTCACCGTGACCGGCAACGTGCTGGAAGCAAAGGCCATTGCCGAGCGCACCGAGGCCTGCGCCGCCGTCCATGCGCAGTATCTGGCCAAGCCCGAACCCGCCGGCGCGCCCGCCCCGGCTGTGGTGTGGCAGGCCGTGGACCGCTCCGACGAGGAGATCCTGCACACTGCCTGCAGCGCCAAAGACGGGGAGCGCTTTGCGGCCCTGTATGCCGGCAGCTGGCAGGCCTACTACGCCAGCCACAGCGAGGCGGATCTGAGCTTCTGCAACCTGCTGGCCTTCTGGTTCGCCGCTGACAAGGCCCGCATGGACCGGGTGTTCCGTGCCTCCGGCCTCATGCGCCCCAAGTGGGACCAGCGCCGGGGTGCCAAGACCTACGGCGACGCTACCCTGGACCGTGCCGTGGCCGACTGTCAGGAGGTGTACACCCCGCCCCCGCAGACAGCAGACGGCGGCCCGGCCTTTGCGGATCAGGACGAAGCCCTGCGGGCCCTCAATGCCAAATACACCGGTGTCGGCAGGGAGCAGGCCCCGGCCAGCGCGCCGGCCCCCGGCGTCAAGAGCTACTCCATGGACGACACCGGAAACGCCCGCCGCTTCCGTGACCGGTACGCCGACCGCCTGCGCTACAACCCCACCGACAAGTGCTGGCTGGTGTGGGACGGCACCCGCTGGCAGCGGGACGACCTGGCCACCGTCAAGCGCTTTGCAGACGAGATGCTGGATCAGATGGACAAGGCCTGCTTTGGCATCCGTGATACCGACAACGCCGCCGCCCAGCGCAGACACGTCCAGAAAAGCCGCTCCAGCCGGGGCAAGGAGGCCTTTCTCAAGGAGGCCCAGCACCTGCCCGGCATCCCCATGCTGCCGGAGCAGTTCGACCGGAACCGGGGCCTGCTGAACGTGCAAAACGGCATCCTGGATCTGGCCCGCCGCAAGCTGCTGCCCCATGACCGGGAAAAGTATATCACCCGTCTGGCGCAGGTCATCTATGACCCGGACGCCGCAGCGCCCACATGGCGGGCGTTTCTGGATTCCGTCACCGGCGGGGACAGGGCTCTGGCCGAATACCTGCAGGTGATGACCGGCTACTGCCTGTCCGGCTCCACCCGGGAGCAGTGCATGTTCTTTCTCTACGGCGACGGCTCCAACGGCAAATCCACATTCCTGGAGGCGCTGGCCAAGCTGTTCGGCGATTACGGCATGAACGCCCAGGCCGAGACAATCACCAGCGCCCGCAGCCGCTCCTCCGGTGCCGCCCGCAGCGACGTGGCCCGCCTGAAAGGGGCCCGCCTTGTCACCATCGAGGAGGGAGATCAGGGTGCCATGCTGGACGAAGGTCTGGTCAAGCAGATGACCGGCGGCAACACCATCACGGCCCGTTTCCAGTACGGCAAGGAATTTGAGTTCCGGCCCGAGTTCAAACTGGTCATGGCAACCAACCATCTGCCCCGCATCCATGGCACCGACGTGGGCATCTGGCGGCGCATCCGGCTCATCCCGTTCACCCAGTGCATCCCGCCGGACAAACAGGACATGCTGCTGCCCCAGAAGCTGGAAGCGGAGCTCTCCGGCATCCTCAACTGGGCGCTGGACGGCCTGCAGAAATGGCTCTCTCTGAGCAAGGGCGGCAAAAAGCACGGTCTGCCCGCCTGTGCTGCTGTGGATAAGGCCGTGGACGCCTACAAGCAGGATCAGGACCGCATTGCCGCCTTTCTGGCCGACTGCACCGAGCCCGCCGAGGGCCAGACCGTGCAGGCCAGCGTGCTGTTCCGCACCTACCTCAACTGGTGCAGCGACAACAACGAGAAGTGGCGCATGGCCAACAAGCAATTCGGCATCGAGGTCAAAAAGCACTACGAGGTGCGCAAGGGCATGTACTACAACGAGTATGTGGGCATGGCCCTGTCTGAGGAGGGCCTGCGCTGCATGGCGCTGAACCGCGGTGCAGAGCTGCCCGCCCGCAGCACCCAGGGCCCGCCGCTGTACGAACAGACCCGCCTGAAGAACTGAGTATGGAGGGAATGGAAGCAAAGGAGCCTTTCCGGGGACTTTCCTATATATTCTATTTTTTTGTTTCCCTACTAGGGAGTTTTCGGAAATAGGTTCCTACCCTCCATACCCTCCATAGAAAGGAGAAAACGATTTTGACCTACGAAGAGAAAAGACGCTGGCTCAGTCGGTACGGGGACGCTATGGTAAAGGCCAAGCACCTGCGAGATGATTTAGATGAAGCAGAACGTGACACCGGTTGTACCACGCAGCAACTGACCGGAATGCCGGGCGGCAGCGGTGATGGGCAGAGTCTGGCACGAACTGTAGAACGTATTGAACGAGCCGAGAAAGCCTTGAATGCACAGATCATGCTGTGTGATGATCTCCACGCCGAGCTTATGGCCCGACTGGAGGATGTGGACGACCCGAAGGACTACGAGGTCCTGCGGCTGAAGTATCTCCGCTTTCAGGACTGGGAGCAGATTGCACAGAAGATGAGCATCTGTGTACGGCAGGTTTACCGTCATCACCGTAAAGGTGTGGATGCTTTGGAACTGTGACAGATGTCAGTAAAACGTCAGTACGACGTCAGTGACATGTCTTTGATTTCATGATAAAATAGTATCATCGCAAGAGCCCGCAGGAAAGGTTTACTCCCTTCAATCCTGCGGGCTTTGTGCTGCCCGGCTGCGACAGTGGAACACACATTTACCGACCAACAGCCTGAATGTACCAGCCGGGCCTTTTTTGATATTCCCGCCGTCCGCAGGGGCGGCTTTTTCTATGATTCTGACAAGAGAGGTGGTGACGTGCCACGTGAAGATGGGTACAAAAATCTTGTGCCGCTGGATCAGCGAACAAAGGATGAACAAAGGACAATCCAGGAAAAGGGCGGCATCGCCTCCGGAGTGGCACGCCGCCGCAAGCGCTCCATGCGGGAAGCGGCGGACTACTATCTGGCCCTGCCGGAGACCGACCGCCGCAGCGTGAACGCTCTGCTGCGGGATGCTGTGGACCCGGAGGACATCGACAACCAGATGGCCGTGATCAAGGGCATCACCGCCCGTGCCAAGAAGGGTGACCCGCAGGCCGCCAACGTGCTGCTGAAGATGCTGGGCGAGGACAACCCGCCCGATGATACCGCCGCCGACACGCTGGAACATGCCCGGGAGCTGCTGGGAGGTGTGGACAGTGCCATTGACTGAGCTCCAGCAGGAGTTCCTGCGCAACTGCAGCCACCGCTGGAACATCAAGACCGGGGCCACCCGCTCCGGCAAGACCTACCTTGACTGCGCCGTCACCATCCCGAAGCGCATCTGCGCGGCCCGGGACGAGGGCCTGCTGGTCATGCTGGGCAACACCCTGGGCACGCTGGAACGCAACGTGCTGGAGCCCATGCGGGCCCTCTGGGGGGCGGAGCTGGTGGGCGTCGTGCGCACCTCGGCTGCCGGCAATGTCGTGCAGCTGTTTGGCCGCAAGGTGTATGTGCTGGGCGCTGACAACAAAAAGCACATTGCCCGCATTCAGGGCGCTGCCTTCGAGTATGCCTACGGCGACGAGATCACCACCTGGGACGAGGGCGTCTTTCAGATGCTCAAGAGCCGCCTTTCCTGCCCGCACAGCCATTTTGACGGCACCTGCAACCCGGATAACCCCCAGCACTGGTTCAAGCGGTTCCTCGACAGTGATGCTGACATTTACTGTCAGGCCTACACCATCGACGACAACCCCACCCTGCCGCCGGAGTTCGTGGCGCAGCTGAAAAAAGAATATGCCGGCACGGTGTACTACAACCGGTTTATTCTTGGCCAGTGGGCTGCGGCGGGTGGCATCATCTACCGCCCGTTTGCGGACAGCATCGCCGCCGGCGACAAGCGCTTTCTCTGGCCCGCAGACAAGCGCTGCAAGCCGTGGCGGGTGCACATCGGGGTGGACTTCGGCGGCAACGGTTCACAGCACGCCTTTGTGGCAACGGGCATTTTGCCGTACTATTCCGGCGTCGTGGGGCTGGCATCCCAGCGGGTGGACCCCCGCAACCAGGATGCCGACTACCTGGCCAACCAATTGCTCACCTTCTGCCTGGCCGTGTTCGCACGGTACGGCGAGATCCATTACATGTTCTGTGACAGCGCCGAGCAGACGCTGATCAACCACATCCGCACCCGGCTGCGGGCCTCTAAACTGTACTGGCTGGCCGACCGGGTGAATAACTCCGCAAAAATTCAGATTATCGACCGCATCCGCCTGACGTCCATTCTCATGGGCGGCGGGCGCTTTTGGTATATGCCGGAGGCCGCCACCCTGCGGGACGCCCTTGCAAGCGCCCTGTGGAGCCAGAAGCGCCCCGGCGTGGACGAGCGTCTGGACGACGGCACCACCGACATTGATACCCTCGATGCTTTTGAGTACACCATTGAGCGAGACTACAGGAGACTGACTGCAAGATGAACGTTTCGGCCTTTATCGAATATCTGAACAAAACCAAACATCTGCAGTTGGATGCGGATTATTACGGCAACATTGAAGTCTGGCGGCAATGGTGGAAGGGCGATGTTCCCGACATCCACGACCAGAAGGAGGACGCCCCGGACGGCAGCGTCATTTCGCGGCGTCTGGCTTCCCTGCGGATGCCGAAGCACGTCTGCGAGGACTGGGCAAACCTGCTGCTCAACGACAAGACCACCTTCCAGATCGGCGACGCAAAGAGTGCCGCCTACCTGCTGGGCAGTGATGAGCAGCAGACCGGCGGCCTTTTGCGGCAGCTGCATTTCTGGGAGAATGCCAACAAGCTGGTGGAGCAGGCCTACTGGTCCGGCACCGGTGCTTTTGTGCTGAGTGTGGAAGGCCTGACGGTGGATGCCGCCGGGAACGCCCTGCCCTCGCCGCAGGGGCGCATTCAGCTGGACTATGACCCCGCCTGCTGCATCCTGCCCATCAGCGTGGAGCGGGGCGTGGTGACCGAGGCCGCCTTTGTGTCCGAGTGCGTGATGGGCGGTAAGCCCGCCGTCTATCTGCAGGCCCACACCTGCAAGGGCGGCGAACGGACCATCACGAATGAATGGTTCGAGGTGATGGACGATGTTTCCGGCACGCCGAAATTTGCCAAGGCCAAGACCCCGCCGGGCATGGTGGAGCACATCACGGTCACCGGCGCGCCGGCATGGTTCAGCCTGTTCAGCCCGGCTGTCGCCAAAAACATCGACGGCGGCATGGGGCTGGGTATGAGCGTCTTTTCCGAGGCGCTGGACGCAGCCCAGATGGCGGATTACGCCTTTGACAACTACCGGCAGGACCTCCGCCTGGGCGGCAAGAAAATTTTCTATGACCGCTCCATGTGCAAAAAGTGGGTGGACAAGGACGGTGTGGAGCACGCTGTGCCGCCGGATGCCGTTCACCGCCAGATCTTCTACGAGCTGCCCGCACCGGAAGGCAGCATCGACCAGCCGGCCGCATGGCGGGAGTACAACCCCGACCTGCGCACCGAGGACAACCACCGGGCCGTGCAGGACGCTCTGGACATGATGAGCTTCAAGTGCGGGCTTGGCTGCCACCGCTACAGTTTTGAGCTGGGCAAGGTGGCCACCGCCACCGAGTACACCGGCAGCCGACAGGACCTTGTGCAGAACGCCAACAAAAACCAGATCCCCATTGAGACGGCACTGATCGGCATTCTGCGGGCCATCCTGTGGGCGGCAAAGAACCTGCTGGGTGCAGATGTGGACCCGGACACCAGCATCTCGGTCAACTGGGACGACAGCTACATTGTCAGCGAGCAGGAGCGCACCGCACAGCTGCGGGAGGACGCTCTGGCAGGGCTTGTGCCCCGCTGCCGGTATCTGTCCGCCCGGTATGGTCTGAGCGAGGACGAGGCCCACCAGTGGGCGGCAGAGGCCAAGGCTGACAGCCAGACCGATGAGCAGCTCACCTTCGGAGGTGCCTGATGCTGCCGCCGAGCTACCTCGATGCCATGCCGGATGCCTTTGTGCAGCTGGCGCAGCAGGTCGAGGATGAGATCTTACAGGATGTCGCCCGGCGCATCGGCAAAATGGGTACCCTCACCGAAACGGCCGACTGGCAGTTGTGGCGCTACCAGCAGACCGAGGCGGTGCGGGAGAACGTGGTCAAGCTGCTGGCAAAGCACAGCGGCAAGAGCGAAGCCACCATCCGCAGGCTGCTCAAAGAGGCTGCCACCGAAGCCATGGAGCGGGAAGATGCCATCTATTACCACTACAACCTCGAGCCCACACCCTTTGAAGAGAGCGCGGCCCTGAACAACCTGCTCAACGCCGGTGCCCGGCAGACCTGCGGCACATGGCGGAACCTCACGGCCACAACGGCCAACACCGTCTCCGGGGCCTTTGAGCGCACGCTGGATGTCGCCTGGGGCAAGGTGGCCACAGGTGCCTTTGACTACAAAACCGCCGTCAAGCAGGCTGTGGACAGCCTTGCAGACGAGATGCCGGAGATCACTTACCCCAGCGGCCACACAGATTCGCTGGAAGTTGCGGCCCGCCGGGCGGTGCTGACCGGTGTCAACCAGACCGCAGGCAAGCTGCAGGAAGCCCGCATGGACGAAATGAACGTGGAGTTCGTTGAGACCAGCGCCCACGGTGGTGCCCGCCCCAGTCACGCCGAGTGGCAGGGTCGGCGCTTCCATCGAGGCGGGGCTGTGGACTACCTGGGCAAGCATTACCCGGACTTTGAGCAGGCCACCGGCTACGGAACCGGCGCTGGGCTTTGCGGCTGGAACTGCCGCCACACCTTTTTTGCCGTATTCCCTGAGCTGGGCGACCCGCCCACCTGGACGGAGGAGAGCCTGCAGGAGCTGAACGCCCGGAACATCGAGTGGAACGGCAAACTGTACACCCAGTACGAGGTCAACCAGATGCAGCGTGCCCGGGAGCGGAACGTGCGCAAATGGAAGAAGCGGTATCTGGCCGAGAGTGCCGCCGGGTCTGACACCACCGACAGCGCCGTGCGCCTGAAAGCAGCCCGCCAGAGCCTGAGCGAGTTTGCTAAGGCCACCGGCGGGCGGGTGGACAGTGCCCGTGTCAGCGTGCCGAAGTTTGGCAGGAGTGAAGCCAGTAAGACCGGATGGGCGGCGAAGGACTATGAAAAGCAGCAGAAAGATGCTATAATCATAGAGAACCTTCGCACTGCTGCAAAGCTGCCGAAAGCTGCCGTTATCCATCTTGAACCGACCAAAATCAATGTAGACGCCTTGACCTTCGATGATGCTCACATCAACGCAGAGCGGGAGCATCGCGTCAGCGAAGAACAGGCAAAGCAATACATCCGAAATGCAAAGATTTCTGTCTCAGTTTGGAACGGTCAATTTGAACGGTATTATGGTACAGAAGGTGCCGCCTACGTAAATACAATAAAGCACGAAATCCGTACCGCATACAGCCGTGCTGAATTTGATGAAAACACCACTGCCTTGATTGAGGAGATGAAGAAAAATGGCATTCTTGGGTAATGTAGAGTATAGACCAGACAAGAACGGCACAGCGGCCAGTGTCAAGTGTCCACTGGTAGATGATTGGATTGAACCCGGCGATTGTCAATCTAATCAAGGCGTTATCGACCGCTGTATTCCTGCCCGGTTCAAGGTAAAGCAGAACTGGAAGAAGATCTGCGAAGCCTGCCCCTTCCGCGATTACTAACCACCATCCACCCGGACGGTGGTTTTCTTTTACCCATTTTTCAGGAGGTACACTATGGTTACTACGGTTCTTGTTGTTTTGATGATCCTTGCGCTGCTGGAGATCGTTCTGCTGAACGGTGCCCGGCTGTTTTTCATGATCGTATCTGCAATTCAAACCGCGCAGGACGATAAATACACGCCACACCCGCACCCCAAAAAGTAACACCGGCTAAAACACCCCTGTTTTAGTCGATATCAAGCACGATGCAGTTTGCACCGTGCTTTTTTCATGCCGTTTTAGCTCATGTTGGCAGAGCGCCGGTCTCCAAAACCGGAAGCGGCAGGTTCGATCCCTGCAAACGGTGCCATGTTCCCGACACAAATGTCGGGAGCAGCCATAGCGGCGGG
>ENA-OPSW01000361-OPSW01000361.1-human-gut-metagenome-genome-assembly--contig:-NODE-361-length-42395-cov-9.093340_pt1 | contig 42395 bp, 32 predicted proteins | sample MGYA00241463_ERZ501918 | MGnify/ENA primary metagenome ERZ501918 (study PRJEB25962, sample SAMEA2042443) | human gut metagenome | biome: human gut; feature: human-associated habitat; material: faeces... | reverse complement strand
CCTCTTTTTACCTGTCGGTTGAATTTCTTCTGCCATGCCTGATACCCCGCTACCAGTGTTGCTTCCGGTTTCTGCATAGCGATCAACAATGTATTATTAAAACTGTAATTATGGAACTTTGCCATTGTATTCAGATATTCCGTATATTTTTCTGATGTGAATATTTCTGCAACACCCTGTTCCAACTGCTCTGTAATCTGCTTTAACTGTTCTTCTCTGTTTGCCATAATCAAATCCTCCATAGAAAAATCCCGCCAAAGCTATGGTCACTCTGACGGGATACCCTTTATAACTCCTGTTCGTGTTTCTTTTTTGGTTTCTGCTGTATTTCGCCTGTCTGCTCCTGCTGTTTCTGTTCTTTCAGTCTTTCCAGAATAGATGTTTTATGAACACTGTCAGCAATTCTGTCCTGTCGTTCCTCTGTCACGTTTACTTCCGGATTTTCCCCAATGCCCTCATCTGCCAGAAGATTTTCTCCCCCTTTCTCATCCATGTTCAGCATGGCATTTAGTTCTGCCAGACGTTCCATTTTTTCACTCAGTTCCGCTTCTTTCGGGAATGGCTTCTGCACCTCTTCCTGTGCGGTCTTTAACTGCTGTTGTACCGTTTCCAGATTCTGCTCGGTATCTGCCAGCTTTTTCTCGATTGCAGAAAGTGCATTATGAATCCTCTGGATATTGCCCAGAGTATCCTTTCCGAACTCAATCTTATAAGAACATTTTCCCTTGATCGTCAGGGTATAAGTATTCGACAGGAAATTGTATTCTGAAGAAAGTGCAAAACCATGATATTCTCCGATCTGCCCTGCTGATTTTACGGACTTCAAGCCGGATGCTGCTGAAATGAGTGCAACTCCCGCTTCTTTTTTATCGGTATACAGCTTTCCACCAACTGTCATTGCAAAGTGGTCATTATCCTGCAAATCTATTCCTTTTACTACATCTGCATCCACACGCATACCGGCAATCTTCTCTTTTAATGCTGTAATCTGTACCGGATACCGCTTTGCAATATCCGATTCCAGACGATAGATCTGACTGGTGTGGTTTGCTTTCAAAAGTTTCAGTTTACTTACCTGCACATCCAGATCCATTTTTTCTTTGATGTACTCGTTTCCTGTTGCCAGTGCTTTGATTTCTGCATAGGACAGAGCTGTATCATCTACATCTTCACAGGCACGCACCGGGGATTTACTGGTCATGATCTGTGAAATAAACTTCTGCTTGTTTTCCAGAATCTGCCACATGTACGAATCAAACGTATTTTCCGTTACATACCGGAAGATTTTTACCTTGTCATTCTGGTTTCCCTGCCTGAGAATACGTCCCTCCTGCTGTTCCAAGTCGGACGGTTTCCAGGGGCAGTCCAGATGATGCAGTGCAAGTAGTCTGTCCTGGACGTTGGTACCAGCGCCGAGTTTCGGAGTGGAACCCATCAGGATTCTTACCTGCCCGGCCCGCACCTTTGCAAACAACTCCGCTTTTTTTACTTCCGTATTGTATTCATGAATAAATGCGATCTGCTCTTTCGGGATTCCCCGTTCCACCAGCTTGTTTCTTACATCATCATAAACATTGAACGTTCCGTCAGTTTTCGGTGTACTGAGGTCACAGAAGATTAACTGGGTAGCCTGTGTATCTTTTCCGTCCTCCCATACCTGGAAAGCATTCTCCACACAGGCATTTACCTTGCTTTTCCCTGCGTCTGGCAACATATCATTTAAAAGCCTCTGGTCTAATGCACATTTTCTTCCATCATTGGTAATTTTGAGCATGTTATCTACCCTTGGATCTACCGCACCTCCCCTAACCTGCTCTGCACGTTCTGAAAATGCTTCCACCATTTCTTTCTGCTCATCGCTCGGTTTTAATACTTCATTGATATATTCTGCTTCCGGTACAGGAAGATTCAACATGTCCGCAGTCTGAATATCTGCTGTTTCCTTAAATATGGAAATCAGTTCCGGAAGATTAAAGAAACGGGCAAATCGTGTTTTTGCACGATAGCCCGTCCCTTCCGGTGACAATTCGATTGCCGTAACAGTTTCTCCAAAAGTAGCTGCCCACGAATCAAAATGCCCCATTCCCATATTCATTAAAGTATCATACTGGAGGTATCTCATAATGGTGTATAATTCGGTCATACTGTTTGATACGGGTGTTCCCGTTGCAAACGTAATTCCCTTTCCCCCGGTAATCTCATCCATGTACCTGCATTTCATAAACATATCTGAACTTTTCTGTGCATCGGTCTGTGAAATGCCTGCCACATTCCGCATTTTAGTGTATAAAAAAAGATTTTTGTAATAATGTGACTCATCCACAAACAGCCTGTCCACGCCTAACTGCTCAAAAGTCACAACATCATCTTTTCGTGTCTGGTCATTTAATTTTTCCAGTTTTGCTTTCAGGGTTTTCTTCGTCTTTTCCATCTGTTTAACGGTATACTGCTCTCCAACCTGCGTCTTTGCTGATTCAATAGAAAATGTAATATCTGCAATCTGATCTTCAAGCAATGCAATCTGTCTTTTCCTAGAAAGCGGGATTTTTTCGAACTGGCTGTGTCCAATAATAACCGCATCATAATCCCCTGTTGCGATTCTGGAACAGAACCGTTTTCTGTTTGCCGGTTCAAAATCTTTCTTTGTTGCCACCAGAACATTTGCTCCCGGATACAAGCGTAAAAAATCGCTTCCCCACTGTTCCAGCAAATGGTTTGGAACCACATAAAGGCTCTTTTGTGCCAGTCCCAGACGCTTGCTCTCCATACCAGCTGCGATCATCTGGAATGTCTTGCCTGCACCTACACAGTGTGCAAGCAGGGTATTATTTCCATAAAGAATATGTGCCACCGCATTTTTCTGATGCTCCATCAGCTTAATTTCCGGATTCATTCCGACAAACTGGATATGACTGCCATCATATTCTCTTGGTCTTACACTGTTAAACCGTTCATTATAAATCTTGCAGAGCGTTTCCCGTCGGCTCATATCCTTAAAGATCCACTCTTTAAATTCCTCCCGGATCAGTTCCTGCTTCTGCTGCGCCAGAGTAGTTTCCTTTCGGTTCAGTACCCGGTGTTCCCCATCCGCATCATGTATTGTGTCATAAATTTTTGTATCATGCAGATTCAACGCATCCTCCAACAATCTATAAGCATTTGCCCTTTGTGTTCCATAAGTTGATGTGGAAAGTGGATTATTGCTGCTATCCACATTCTTTCCCTTTACATTCCACTGTCCAGTCACTTCCGCATACTGCACTTTAATACGCTCATAATTGATATGGTGTCGTGGTGTATGGAATGTTTCTGCCATGAACTCTGTAATATAGTCCGGAGAAATCCATGTTGCACCAAGCCTTGCTTCAATCTCGGAAGCATCCAGGTCTTTCGGCTGTACCCGTTCCAGTGCCTGCACATTGACCATATATTCCGGATGGTTTTCTGCAAACTGCCTTGCAACGTTCAGCTTCTCCCTGACATTCCCGGAAAGATACTCGTCGGATGGCTCCCATTTATCTGTAAGCGGATTTTTGAAGATAACACCTGTAAGCTCCTCTGTGACCTCTTCCTCTGTTTTCCCTGTAAGCTCCATCATATAAGGAATATCCACTTTCGCCTTTTCCCCGATAGATACCGCCAGTGCCTCACTTGCAGTATCTACCGATGTTACCGGCTCTGCCCTGCGGATCGTCCTTTTCGTAAATATGTCTGCTTTCCGCTTCAACTCGCCCTTTTCATCCAGAAATTCAAGGGAAGTCAAAAGGCAATAGCTGCTGTCCATGCTGAACGCTCTTTTATTTGCATTGCTGCTGAGTAGTCCATACTTAGCAGTAAAACTGTCATAAACCTGATTCAACTCAGCCTGTAAGCTGGCAACCTCTTCATCACTGCATTCTTCCAATTGCCGTTCCAGAAGTCTGTTTGTTGCATCCCGGATCGCAACCATCCCTCTGACACGTTCGCCTGTCACAACGGGAAGTTCCATCTTATTCATAACAGAATTTTCCCTGTAATAAATATCCTCTCCGACAAGTGCAAAGCTGAAGTTCTTAATGTCCGGATCTGCCGGTATGGATACCACCTGTTCTTCCAGTTCCGTATCCGAAATCTCCTGCTCTGTGATGGTTCCCTGGATATGCTTCACCGCTTCTTTTAACTGCTCAGCCAGATCTGCTCCCTCTTTTGCCTTTACCGTTACTTCCTGTTTTCCGTACTGGGTACTTTCTGTTGTAAAATCCCCAAGCACCATTTCCGGATGGTCAGCAAAATAAGAATTGACCGTATATCCTTCTGGTGTGGTTTTTAACTGTACCCAGTCTGGCTCTGTGATCGCAGCCCTGTCCCTTTTCTGGAAAAACAGAATATCCGCAACCACACTTGTATTGGCATTTCTCTGGAAAGCATTGTTCGGTAAGCGAATCGCCCCAAGCAGGTCTGCCCGATTTGCAAAATACTGTCGGACTTCCAGATTCTGTTTATCCATCGTACCGCTTGATGTGACAACTGCCACCACTCCTCCGGGACGTAGCAGGTCTAAAGATTTTGCAATAAAATAGTCATGGATCATAAAATGGTATCGGTCATACTTGCGATCACTGACCTGGTATGCCCCAAACGGTACATTTCCGATTACGCAGTCAAAAAAGCTGTCCGGGTAACTGGTTTCCTCAAATCCCTGTACTGCAATCCTGTTCTTCTGGTAAAGCTGCTTTGCAATCTGCCCGGAAATCGGATCAAGCTCTACACCATACATATTTGTGGTACTCATACTTTCCGGTAAAAGTCCCATAAAGTTTCCTACTCCACAGGACGGTTCCAGGATATTTCCCTGTTTCAGTCCCATGTTTCCAAGTGCTTCATACATTGCCTTGATGACTGTTGGAGAAGTATAAAAAGCGTTCAGCGTTGATGCCCTTGCTGCACTGTATTCTTCTGGCGTAAGGACTCCTTTTAACTGTGTATATTCCTCTGCCCAGGCACTGTTTCTTTCTTCAAAAGCCTGGGGAATACCGCCCCATCCAACATACCTCGACAACACTTCCTGTTCTTCCGGTGTTGCTAATCTCTGATCCTGTTCCAGTTCTTTCAGTAGCCGGATAGCTTCCATATTTGCTTTAAACTTTGCCTTCGGACCGCCAGCACCAAGGTCATCGTCCGTAATATGGAAGTTATGAGGTTCCTGTTCCTGCACCTGTTCATTCTGCAGATATGGCAAAAATTCTCCCTCATAGCCAAACAGTTCGTTCTCCCCTGGAATATAATTTCGTCCAGTTTCCATACACCGGAAAATATCAGCTTTTGATGAACCACTTGCTTCGTAAAATCCTGCATAGGAATATAAAATATCATCTTCTCGCTCGTAGGTAGTCAAATGTAATTCTGTATTTCCTCTTGTCTGGTTTACCAGTTCTTTCCCTTCCAGACCTTGCGGAAGAATCCCCACTGGTTCAAAATGATACCCCTGATATTCAAATACATTCTCGTCCCACTGTTCCTGTACAACTACATCTTCTGGCTCAGACTCTGATTCTTGTAAATCCAGTTCTTGTCGTACTCTGGTAATTTCTTCTGGATTCATGACATGATCTGTATATGGCTCGATCATATCCTCCTGCCATCTGCCATTATCATTCCAGAGTTTTTCCGAAATGTCAGAAACCAACTGCATCTGTTCCGGTGAAAAGTCTGGATTCAATACTGGTTCTAACATACGCTCCTGTTCAGCCAGCTTTCGGATAACCGCCATCTGTTCCTCGGAAAAATCCTCTACAGATTTTCCAACTGTATCCATGCTGTCATAAATCAGTTCGCCTATACGACTTTTTAATACATAATCATCCTCATAAAAGCCATCTTCCCACAATTCTTTTGCTTCTTCAAAGGACATATGCGGATCTGCCTCTGGTTCTTCATTCTGTATCTCTTCCACTTCTGCAGCCGATTCTTCTACTTCCAGTTCTTTCGTAATTTCCTCTGGTTCAGAATTACTCATAATGTCAAATAAAGACATCTGGTATCCTGTCAAGCCTTCCGTCTGCTCTGCTACTTCCTGTGCCGGGAAAATCGTATAGCTGCCCTCCACATACTGATGTACTTCTGTTAAAAGCTGTAATTTCTTCTCATAAGTTTCATTTACTGATTCAAAATCCAATGGCAGCATTGCCAGTGCATCGTCCATCGCCTGTAACAGTTTCTGTGCCTGTTCCGAATCATTCAGCATAGCAGGTAATTCTTTTTTTGCTTCTTCATTGAAGAAATCCTGTTTAAATGGACGCTCAATTTCTTCTGGCAGTCTTGCATAAAAGCTGATCACTTTCCCTGCAATTCGTTCCCTTTCATAATCTGGCATACGGGAATAATCAGCAGAATGTAAAAACTGTTGATTATCAATCAGATAACCGACTCTTTTCGCCACTTTTGCCCAGGGAAGCAACACCGAAGTATCTGGATTCCCATAGGTTCCTCTCTCCAGTTTCAACCCTTTTCCGTCATAATCTGCATGGGAATTATCTGCACCACATAAAGCGTGGCTACAACCACCTGTACCGTATTTTTCCTTAATAAAATCTGTTCTCGCTTTATCATCTTCATTCAGAAGATAAAACGAATAGGTAGAAAGCCTGCCATCAGAATAAGGACCTCCACCGGCAAGAAAAGAGTCTATTTCATCCTGAGTAATAAACACCTTATGTTCCTGCCATGCAAATTCCTCCCTGGCACTGTATGGAACCACTTCTGCTGCAAATTTCTGGAACTGACTGGATATTCTGACTGGGTTATAGGTACGGAACCGCATAATGCTTCTATCTTCCTCATAAGCCATTGCCAGTCCTTCCAGACGCTCATTCATATCTGACAGCCACTGCGAATCTGACAACTTTTCTTCCAGATAATCTGTTATTTCCGGATAAATACTGCGAAGATATGGTAAATCTTCTTCATCAAAAACAAGTTCCGCTACACCCTCTGCCATATCCGCTTTCATATAGGCAAGTGCCTGGGCATGTTCCTTTACTGCGTTCTCCCTTGCAACATCGAGTACAGACTGCGGTGCATATTCACCCTGTTTCAAAAGCTGATGGATACGTCCACTCACATCTTCCCAGGATAAAAACACCTTATCCAGAATCTGATCCGTAACCGTATGTCCTACTGCAATCTGCAATCCAGTTTCATCAAACCAGACCGAATACTCCATACCATTGATTTCAAAGCCTTTTCCACCAGTCCCATACTCCCGCTTCACAAACTCCGTATATTCCTCCGGTGTCTGTTCGCTCATAAAATTATAGATAATACGAAGCTGGCTCTTGCTTCGGTTTCCTCCGGTTCTTAAAACCTCATCGACCACTTCACTTGGAATGGCAATCTCTCCTGCATAAAGGGCAGCTACTCTGTTTTCAATTTCTCGTTTCTGTTCATTTACAGACGGAAGTTCTGGCAAAGATAAAGCAGAGGCAATTTCTTCCTCTGCTTTACTTAACTGATCTTCACTTGTATCTTCAATTAACTGTATACCAATTCCGTCAAGATGCTCTCTTCCGCTGTTGCCGTCAGACTGTTCATATGTGCTGCCCACGCCATCGGGTTCTCCTCTTTCGACGGTGCCGGATTCTTCTCCAACAGTTTCTCCATCAGTACTTCCAATCTCTCCTGTGCCGCTTTCTCGATCTCCTCCAGATGGCTGTTCAATTTCCCGGTCAGCAACAGACTCTGGTACAGGCTGTTCTTGTACTCCTTCAGAAATGTCCTCCGCAGCATTCCGTATTTCCCGATCTGTGCTTCTGTTTCCTGAATTGTCAGGTTTGGAAACAGATAATCCCCTTTTCGATGATATGTCAGTGCCATACTCATTTCCTCCTTCATTTTCCTGTGAATATTCTTTTTCTGTAATAGTATCGTTGTTTTCTTTGCTTTCGCGAATTAACGTGTTAAAGTTATTATAATTCCTTTCTTCTGAATTTTCAATACCTTTTTTCATTTCTTCTAATGAAATGCGATGTACATATCTTCCAATATCCACCAGAACTGATTCACTCGCTCTGCTTGTGGCATTTCCAATGAATGTCAGCACAGAGAGGCGATTGTAATCTGTAATATGTACAAAATCCATTTCCTCCTGCCGTTCCATTGGATCAAGTCCGCATCTGGAAGCAAGTGTATAATAAATGCTGTCCGTCAACAGACTTCGGAACTCACTGCGGATGGTATCTTCCTCCAGTTCTTCCAGATAGGTTCCCTCTGTCACATACAACAGACCATCCAGATACTCCTCCAGATTTTCCTCCACCATATACCTAGCGGTTGCCATCAAAGCGTCAGAAAGATTTTTCGTATCTTTCGCTTCCAATCCATAAACTTCTTCCAAGTGAAGCAATACCTCTTCCTGCTGTTCTTCCTGTAGTTTCCACAGATACGGTGTTCTTCCACCATTTACCATATGGGTATCCTGAACATCGAATACATATCGAAGTCTTGTTTTCTGCGTGGTTTCATCTATAAGGGCAATTCCTTTTGCCCCTCTGTTTACCCACCGGAACATTTTTTGATTCCATAATTCCAGCGACGCACAGGCAGTTGCCTGTGGACGCTGTGCATGAATCAGAAGCTGATCCATAAATGGGTATCGGTATAATCTGGCTGCGGTATCCAGATAGTTCATCCAGTCCCTGGGCGAACTGCTGATACTGGATGCATGTGCTTCTGCAAGACCTCTTATATCTTCCAATCGAGCCATAACCTTATTCCTCCTTCCGTCAGTTCTTTATTTTTTCTTTTTGTTGCTGTTTGTTTTCTTTTTAGGAAATTCCAGACTGAATCTGGCTTTTCCATCTTCCACCCCAAGTACAAGGTCAGCATCAAATTTGCTGTCTTTTTTCTTGGAATACAGTCCTTTTATATGAGTACGTCCCCTTTTCAGAAGCTCCACAGCCATCTTTTTATCCATTGATTTTTTCATACTTTCCAGAAACCTATTTGACTTCCATAAAGCAAACGGACAGCTTCTGTCAGAACAGTAATAATTGCTCTTACCCTCATATACATCGGAACCGCATATTGGACATTTCCCGATTACTTCCCTTGCAGTCTGAAAATGACTTCGTTCTTCTTCCGGAATCGCCCTGCATACAGAAAGGATCTCAGTAATCATAGATACAATCCTATCCATAAATTCATCATCCCGAATTTTTCCCTTTTCCATCATCAGAAGCTGATTCTCCCATTCTGCTGTCAGGCTTGCAGATTTCAGATTCTCCGTCATTACATGAATCAGCTCACAGCCTGCCGCCGTAGGAAGAATCTGTTTTCCTTTACGTTCTGCATACCCGGAAGATACCAGTTTCTCAATAATATTAGCTCTGGTTGCCGGTGTCCCAAGTCCCTTTTTCTCTGTTTCAGAATCAAATTCCTTATTTCCCGCTGTTTCCATCGCAGCAAGCAGAGTATCTTCGGTAAACATCTTCGGTGGGGAAGTGTAATGGGTACTCTTCTCTGCTTTCACAGAAACAAGAATCATTCCCTCCTCATACACTTCTGGAAGTCCTGTCTTATTATCTGGTTCATCAGATTTCTTATCCTTCACACAATATTTCCGAAAGGCTTCTTCCACTTCTTTAAATCCCATCTGCACAGGCAGCTTTCCTTTCGTAGCAAATTCATGTTCTTTGCACTGTACAGAAATTTCAGTCTGCTCATAAAGGTAATCTTCTCCGGTTGCCTGTACAAGCTGCTGTCCAATCAGCATCATAAGATTTTTCTTTCCATCTGAAAGTCCTCCCATACCTTTTTCTACTGCCTCTTTTGTCAGCAGGATTGCATGGTGGTCTGATACTTTTGTATTATTGATTACACGCTCTGCATTTCCTCCAGACTGTTCAGATTTCAAAAATGGGAGAAAATCTGTCATTTCATCTGCAAGTGTTTCTACCGTTTCTTTCATATCTTCCGTTACATACTGGCTACCGTTCTCGGATATGTAACCATCTTTTCCTCATACAGTTCCTGCAGCATATCCAGTGTTTTCTGAGCGGTGTATCCAAAATAACGGTTCGCCTCTCTCTGCAGACTGGTCAGATCATAAAGTTTCGGCGGTGAAATTCGTTTCTGCGCCTTTTTTACTTTTGTAACCATTGCTTCTTCCCCATCACAAAGTTTTCTTAATTCGTCTGCTTCTGCTTCAGACTGGATATTTTCTGATGTTACTGTAAGTTTCCCATCTGACAGAGAAACCTTATAATAGGCTTCTTTCTTGAAATGCTCGATTTTCTCTTTTCTTTCTGTCAGCATGGAAAGCGTTGGTGTCTGTACCCTGCCGACCACCAGGCGTTTAAAATATCTGGTTGTATAGGCTCTCGTTGCGTTCATTCCGATCAGCCAGTCTGCCTGCGCTCTGCACACCGCAGCATTACAAAGACCTGCGTATTCTTTCCCGTCCTTTAAGGTCTGGAAGCCTTTCTGAATTGCTTCATCTTCCATTGAACTGATCCACAGACGCTTCACTGGTTTTTGACAGCCTGCCAGATCATAAACTCTTTTAAAAATCAGTTCTCCCTCTCGCCCGGCGTCACAGCCATTGACCAGATACGCCACATCTTCCCGATTCATTAAGCTGCACAATACTTCAAACTGCTTCTTTTTATCCTCTGATACCTGCACTTTCCATACTTCCGGGATGATCGGTAAATCCTCAAACTGCCATTTTTCATATTTTTCATCATAAATTTCTGGTGGTGCATATTCTGCCAGATGTCCCAGGCACCAACTGACAATGCAACTGTTCCCCTCCAGATAGCCGTCCTCTCTCTGATATGCAGATAAATTCTTTGCAAGGCTCTGTGCTACACTTGGTTTCTCTGCAATCACTAAAAATTTTGCCATATTTTCCTCCTGTTCCTGTCAAAAAGGCAGTCCCAAAAGAACTGCCCTTTCTCCATACCTTATGATTTTTTGTTATTTCTGCTGATTCTCTGCATTTTCTTCATCTTCATTGATGTAACTGTCATCAGCAAATTCCAGACCTTCCTCTACAATGCCGTCCTCTTTTTTCTTTCTCAATTTTCCAAAAGCGAACATACCAAGACCACCCAATGCCAGCGTTGCAACTGCTCCCAAAGCAATCCATCCAATCATCTTGTTAATGCCAGATTCCTGCTTTACCTCTGTTTCCGGCTGTGCTGTAGTTTCCGGTTCTGGTGTTGTAGTCGTTTCTGGAAGAACAACCGCAGATTCCTCTTTCTTTTCCGTTTCTTTGGTTTCATCCAAGAACTCTGCCAGGTCATTTTCATCCACAAGTGACATCATGTACACATTTTCAGAAGTACCGGAACGGTCAATGACCATATAAAAGGTATTTCCATTCTTTGTCTGTACAGTCAGAAACTGCTTGGTACTGTCATTCTCCTTATCATCCACAAGCTGTCCGTTTCCCGGTGTAGAAAACGGTGTTCCTTCTGTGGCAGGCTGCTCTGCAGGCTGTTCTTCTATGACCTGCTCTGTTGCTTCGGTCTGTTCTGCATTTTCATTTGCCTGTGCAAAAGCAGTCACACTGGCAGAACCAATCAGCATCGTAGCTGACAGCATGACCATCAAAATTTTTTTCATTACCTTATTCTGCATCTTCCAAATCCTCACTTTCTTCTACCTGTCCGGTTGCCACATTTCTCTCCAGACTCTCTTCTTTCTTTGCATCTGTTTCGGAACTGTCCATAGAGAGATTGCCCTCCTCATCAAACTGCATGGTAACTGTTCCGTTCTGAATCCCATCCAGAAAAGTCAGCATCTCCCGGCTGTCCATTTTCATGGAACGGATCGCCTTGATGATTTCTGCATCCTCCATCTGCTTTTTCTGGATTTTCAGTTTCTTTACATATTCCTGTAACTCCAAAATCTTATCTTCTGTTTTCTGGATATCATCCAGAACCTTTTTCAATCGCATATTCATGTTTGTCTACTCCCTTCTAATGAATCCTGCCAAATGCCATAAAATGCTGCTGCCAGTAAGAACTTGCAATACTTGTATACTGAATCGGATTTCCACAATGGATCATCATATTATTTCCTACATAAATTCCAACATGGCTCGCTCCCGGCGTATCATAAGTTCCCTGGAAAAAGATCAGATCTCCCGGCTTTGCATCAGATGGAGATACATAGGAACAATAAGACCGAAGCCCATCTGCCGTTGTTCTTCCTACATTCCAGCCATTTCCGCAGTTATTGATTACCCAACATACGAAACCGGAACAATCAAAACTGGTAGATGGAGATGCACCGCCCCACACATACGGATAACCCAGATATTTTTCTGCTTCCCGAATCATCTTGGCAAACTGCGGATCAGAAAGTGCTTCTGCCGGAATATCATATCCAAAGCCCGCCCCGCCTGTCGGAATACTGTTAATGTCAAACAGATAATCACGATTTCCATAGTATTTGTTGTAAGCGTCATACTGCTCCTGCTCTTTATCCGTCATACGGTTTCTTAAAACTGCATCCAGATTATGGTTCGTGAGTGTTACATCCAGACGGTTCACTTCTCTTGTCGTTGTTACTTCCACTTCCTGACTTCCGTTGCTGTCTGCTATGTATGCTTCCCAGGTCTGATGCCCATGTGCTGATGCAGAAGCATGATCGCCATAATATACATCAAACTGAACACCATATCTTGCAAATGCTCCCGTATCTTCTACTACATATTCCACTCCATTCATAATGACATGGGTTCCCATTGGCACAAATGGATTGGAAGCATCTACTGCAATCGTATGATTAGCCTGTGGATATGCGCCACTTGCAGTCGGACCACCACTCCACTGCCCGCAACAGATTGAACAGTTACAATATCCGCTGGTAACCACCTGTCCCAGTGATTCCCCAACCCTGACCTTTTTCTTTTCTGTTACAGTTTCTCGTGTCGAGTCCGTATACAACCCATACTGTTCCTTAAAAATCTCCTGAATCTCATCTGCAACCTCTGCATAGGTAAAACCGCCATACTTGACTGTCAAGTAAGAAATAAGCTGATACGGGTTGTGTCCAATCTCATCAATCTGGAACTGGAACTCATCATAGTCGGAATGGTTTGCCTTCATCTGATTGATCTGCTCATTCAGTGCATTTTCCAATGCTACATAAGCGTTTTCCGCAGCATAAATATCTTCATCCTCACTGGAATAACTGGTAGAAATAATGGCATTGGAACCTCCCTGGAATAATGCAGCGCAACTTGACAGACTCGTTGCCATCAATGCAAAAAGCAGAACCATAACTCCTATCGTCAGAAGGATATTCCGGTTCTGCGCCACAATCTCCTTGACTGCTGCCTTGGCTTTCTCCGTAAATCGCTGTGCATTTACAAACACTGCGTCTTTCGCAGCCTTTCCCTGTTTCGCAGCCTGATACTGTTTCTGGTAACGCTTTTTCTGCAGTAATTTCTTTAAGGCAGACTGTTTTTTCTGCTCTGCTTCTTTCTGAACCGCCTTTTTTGCCTCATTGAAAGCACTAGTTCCAAACTGCAAGCGGGATTTTTCCATTTCTTCCAGCACAGATTCCCTTAACCGGTTATTTCTCTGCCGGTTCTCTTTTAACCGTTCCCGGACGTAAATTGACTTTCTTGCAAGACTTTCTCCCGCAAGTTCCATTTTCTCTGCTGCATCAAGAGCCGCATTATCGTCGGTATCCTCTCTGATCTTTTTCTGACCATAGGCAGATGCCGTTTCAGAAACAACGGTTGCACCCTTTCTTGCCATACCACTGCCTGGAATCATACCTTTGCCTTCATCTTCAAAGGAAAGACGGGATTTTGATTTCTTCTGTTCTTTTAGCGTCTGTTCCCTTTTCGTCTTGACTTTGATCTCTTCCCGAAAATCTTCCATTGATTTTTCATCAACTTCTGACTTTTCATGGTAGCGTTTCTGCTCTTTTGCTGCATAGGCTGTGACCATCTTTTTCTTTCGGCTCTGCCTGTCTGGTTCCGGTGTTTCAGAATCACGTTCAGCATCCTGTCCCGGATGTCCCCGGATACTTTCTTTACGAAGTCTGGAACGTGAAACAGACGGAGATTTCTCCCCGTCTGCCTTATCCTCACTCATTTCTGAGTTTTCCATTTCATCCGCTTCCGCAATTTTTTCCTGTTCCAGAAAAGCGTGTCTTGACTGTAACCTGTGTTTTCCCTCTGTTCCTTCCTCTACTGGCTCTTCTACAATATGAGCTTTTCTTGCCTTTCCAAAATCCAGCTCCTGTTCCCTGTGTCCGGCTGTTTTCTTCTCATCTGCCTCACGTCTGGTAATTCGCTTCTCCTTTTTACTGCGAAGATTTTCTTCCCGAAGTCCATCCCGGCTCATCTTCTGGACAGTTTTATCCCTTGCTTTATATTCATGCTCCTGCATGGTCATCATCTCCTGATTTCATAATTTTTGTTCAGAAACGTGTTCCATCTGTTTTCAATGGCAATCGCCTTATCCTTTAATTTCACTGAAACATCAGAAAGACCACTCTGTAACTCTCGCCCCTGCGTATCTGCAAGCAGAGCCAATGAATCCATTACTTCTAACAGACCAGCAATGCAAAGCATATCCTTATGCGCCATTTCTAAAAGTGATCTTTCAGATTCCCCATAAGCCCAGTAGTCTTCGCTGTCCCAGTCCCAGATACCTCCTGTTCTTGCTTTATCTGGTTTAGAATCCGGCTCTACACTGTCCCGCTCATTATCAAAAAAATCATTTTCATCGCACTTAATTTTCTCTTCCGGTTCTTCCATATCACTTATCTCATCAAACCAGTCCTTCGTCAGATCTTCGCAGCCAAATTCAAATTCTTCCGGTTCTTTCTCAGCTTTCATTTTGCTGAATTTTTTTTGCAACCACGACCATACGCCCATTCCGCTGTGAATATTCGCATGTGGACAATGTAAGCAGCTTGTCCCCATATTCTGCTGTGATTCCGGTTTCATAGATTGCTTTTCGCTTAATTTCTCTAATAAAGTACTCATAATCTGCCCCTTTCTGTGCTTTTATAAAACTGTAATAGTTAAAGTCATTTCCGGTATAAACCGGTGTTGTAAATGCTGATAATATCTGATACTGTTCATTTCCCCATATGGTACGGAACAGGATTGTTGGATGCTCCTCATAAAATCCCTTGTCTTTATATTTTTCAAGATCAGCAAACATCTTCCCACTGTTCATATGATGCCCATAAATAATCAGGTTGTCTGAATCTCCCGGCACACATTCCTCAGCAAGAAACAGACAGCCATTTGCTGAGTAGTCCCCATTAAAATCCCGATGCAGATAATAATTCTTATCTCCGGGCCTGTACATAACTGGGTAGTCTATCTTTGTTCCCTCAATCGTAAGCCACCCAATACAATCTGGATTTTCCTCATGCAATGCCAGTATTTCAGCATCTACTTCTATAAAAGAATCGCCGGAAGAATTTTCTCCCGGCTCGTCCTCTTTCTCCTGCATAAGTTCCTTCAACTCTTGCTGTAACTGATTGTCCTGTCTTTCCTGTATGAACATTCCCATCAAAAAGTAAATACTGATAGTAAGCAAAATAATCGAAACAATCATCAATATTCCTGCTATAAACCGCCTCACTCTGCCACTCCTCCTGTTAATCGTCCCTGTCTTTGATGCCAAGTTTTTCACGTTTTTCCACATCTTCCGGTTTCGATGACATTAACGCATACAGCATAAGAGAATTATCAAATCTGTCCTTAAACGGAATAATTGTATTTCCATAAAAAATCAAGCCTTCTCCTGCTCCGCTGTTTGTTACATAGGAAAGCTGATGCGGAGAGATGTTAAGCTGTTTGGCAAGAATCTGTCTGTCCCCGGATGCCTGGTTAAGCATCAGAATAAAATCAGAGTTTTCAAAGATGTTCTCGATTTCTCTTGAAGCAAGCAGGTCTTTTACATTCTGTGTGATACCAGTCGGAATACCGCCCCACTTACGGAACCTCTTCCAGATTTCCACGCTATATGCTGCTGTCTGTTCTTCTTTCAGCAGCAAGTGAAACTCATCAATGTAATATCTGGTAGATTTATGTGCAGCACGATTGACTGTTACCCTGTTCCAGACCTGATCCTGAACAATCAGCATACCAAGTTTTTTAAGTTGCTTACCAAGGTCTTTAATGTCGAAACATACCAGACGGTTATTCAACTCAACATTCGTGCGATGGTTGAATACTTTAAGAGAACCATTAACATAGATTTCCAGTGCCGTTGCCAGACGCTGTGCCTCTGGTTCTTCCTGCTTGCGAAGCAGATTGTATAAATCCTCCAGTATCGGCATCTTCTCTGGAACCGGATCTGCAAGATAGTCCTGATATACCAAGCGGACACAACGGTCAATAATCGTCTTTTCTACTGGCTCCAAGCCATTCTTTCCACCTACTACCAGTTCACAAAGTGAAAGAATAAAATCTGATTTCAGAGATAACGGATCGTCATCATCCGCATAATTGGTGTTAATATCCATCGGATTGATATAATCATGACTAGTTGGCGAAATTCGAACAACCTGTCCATTGAATGCCCGGACTATAGGAAAATACTCTCCCTCTGGATCGCAGATAATAATATCGTCTTTTGTCACGATAAAAACATTGGTAATTTCACGTTTTGCCGCAAAGGACTTACCAGCTCCCGGAGTACCCACGATCAAGCCATTCGGATTTTTCAATTTCTTCCTGTCAGCCATAATCAGGTTGTTAGACAAGGCATTCAGACCGTAGTAAATGGATTCTCCACCCATAAATAATTCCTGTGTCGTGAATGGAATAAAAATCGCTGTTGAAGTTGTCGTTAATGCTCTTTTAATAGGAATCCAGTTTTTTCCAAGTGGCAGACTGCTCATAAGTCCCGGTTCCTGCTGATAATCAAGCCTCTTTAATGCACAATTATATTTCTGTGCAATACCTGCGGTCTGAAATACCACGTTTTCCAGTTCCTGTTTATTCTTCGCAGTATTTAAAAACACCACTGTCACAAGGAACATTCTCTCATTCCTGGATTGCAAATCTTCCAGAAGCCTCTTTGCTTCCCCTCCGTAAGTATTCAAATCAGACGGGATAATATCCATATCATATCCGGAACGAACTGCTTTTTTCTGCTCCTCAATTTTCATCCTGTTAATATCTGTAACCTTTGCTTTTACCAACTTAATCGCTTTCATCTGGTCGATGGACTGGATGTGAAGATTCACAAGCAGATTGCAGTCCATTTCCAGAAATTCCGCAAGCATTTTATCAGTCAGCTCCGGTGCCAGAATCTGCAGGTAGGATACTGCCCCGATAGTATCTCCCATCTGAAAATCTTTTCCATTTTTAAATACAAAACTGGATGGTGCAATATAGTCCTTGGTATTCAGTCCGGTACGCAACACATCTTCATAGTTGAACCGGAACGGAACTTTATTATCCTGGTTGAACGTTTCATACATAATCTGCAAACGCTCCACGCCATTCAACGGATAAGCAGACACCCCTAATACCTTAAAGTTATTGAGAATATCCGTTTCGATACGCTCCAGTTTCGGTTTTGCTTCCCGGATATTGTCTGCTTCGATTCCAAATGTAAGATACTTTGTTCTGACAAGACCATTATTTCCCTTTGCCAACTGGTTTCTGAGCATCTGAGCAAACTCCATACGCAGATCATCAAAACTGTCATTCCGCTTCTTAATGCGAATCACATCTTCATATTCTGCCATATTGCTGTGATGATTGATAAAGGACAACTGGAAATGAATCGTACTGTCAAAATAGTTCAGGAAATCACACCAGTTTTCAAAAATCGCATTTTTATCTTCGTTCTGTGCCAACTGATAGTTAATATCATAAAAACGGATGGTCTTGGAATAATAACCATCTTCCACACGACAGATACCGTCTTTTCCCATTTCTCTGTATGGAATAGACTGTTGTGCGGTAATCTTCTTTTCTTTATTTCCACCACTCGTATTCCTGTTTACTTTTTTTACAGCTCCCTTTTTACCATTGGATTTTACAGAAGATGACACTGCTGGTTTCGTCTTCTTTTTATATTTATTCTCTTTTTTCGCCTGTTTCTTTGCTGCTTTTTCTTCACGAGCTGCCAGCTTTGCCTCCTGCTTTGCACGTTTTTTATCTTCTTTTTCGTGTGCCTTATGAAGTTTTGCTTCATACTTCTGTGCTTTTTCCCAGGCTCGCTGCTCTCGTCTGCTTAATTTATGTCTTGGTCTGCGGATACCCCGATGTCGCTCCAGTGCTTCATACCCTGTAACCATAGGTACTCCCTTCAAACGCTGTCTGTCCTTGACAAAATCTTCTGCTTCATCCATGGCAAACACTGGTAAACCATCAGCAGAATCTGCTTCATCTAACCACCAGTCCTCTGGATAAGAAGCATCTTTGGCATGTTCTGGCAGCAATTTATCATTTTCTCTTCTTTCCACGAACTGTACCTCCCTTCGATTTTGTTATAATTTTTCTTTTCTCATACATATTTTCCACCTCATACTTTCGCAACGGAGGACGGATAAATTTTACTGTAATCATATTTTTCAGGACTTTTTCTAAAGGAAGTCCGTCTTTCTCATACATGGCAAACAAAAAAGCCGGAAGCATCAACAAACACATTCCGGTTGCCGCATTACTTGAACCAATCAATCCTCTTGCCAGGAAATAAAATGGAAGCCCTACTGCCGCTGCAATGCCAAGACAGATAAGCTGACGTTTTGTGAGGTTCAGAATAATCTTATTTTTAACTTTCGTCAGATCTTTGGGTACTGATACAAAAGCCATTTTCTATCATCTCCTTTTTTATATTTAATGTGTGTTAAACACACTCTTTGAGAAATTGGCTGTTTTCATAAGGCTGAAGCAAAGTACAACCGTATAAGCCATTACACTGAGCAATGCTGTATGCACGTTATCTGATACCTGTATATTAGCAACCAGTACGGAATAAATGCCCACACACACCATGATAAAAAATCCCTGGAATGCCAATGCGAACAATCCTCTTAAGTAATTGCTGCCAATCTGTCCCCATTCCCGATTGCTCATTGTTGCAAACGGAATTGCACCGATTGACGAATACAGTGGGGTAAGAACCCGGCGCCTTGCCATATCGCTATGGCAGGTTTCCGAGAACTCCCCTCCGAACCGGACTTACACCTCTCAGCGTATCCGGCTCTCCAGATGTCAGTCTAATTTCCCAGCGTGTAACTTATCGTGACAGTGAACGCAGAGTGCCATTGTCTTGCGCTTACGCCCAATCATGGCGATTTCCCATTGCTTTCTGCCACTTAAATCTTTGAGTTTTCGTACATGATGTACCTCAAGCGGCACATTTTCTGCGCCGCACCACTCACACCTGTTTGCTTGCAGCCTTTTTATAAGGCTATTGCGCCCATAGTTCTCAAAAACTCTTGCTACTATATCGGGATTGCCGCTTTCCACTTTCGTGTCCCGGTGGAACCCATTATTGTAGAACAATACCTTTCCGACCTTGCCATTTTTCTTCGGATATTCCACAACAAAATCTTTCCCTTGACGGTACTTGCGGATAATTCTGCTGATTCGTGTCCGATATTTTCCAGCAAAGGTCTTGAGCATACTGTATCTCATTACATAGTAGAAGTTATTGAGTACAGACACGTTGTTTGCAAGTCGGTAGTAGTTATACAATCCACGGATTTCTGCGTTGTACTGGTTCAGGATTTCCAAATCATCCAAGTGCAACAGGCGAGTGCGCCGGACAGGTTCCCAAACCTCTTTGTTTCCGTTCTGTTTGTCGCATTTAATCTCGAGGGCATTGTAAGAGAACAGTCGTTTTACCCATTTATCATGAGGAACATAGAGTAGGACTTTTCCATTGTTTACCCGTCTGGTTGCTCCGGTTTTGGTCTTTTTGTTATATTCGCCTTTGGCGATTGTGACCTCGTATCCCAGAAACTTTGCAAAGTCATGCCCGTGGGTAATCAATGTTTTTTCCTCGGACATTTCCAGATGAAGTTTTTCCCGGATAAAACATCCTACATCTTGTTTTACCTGTTCTGCGTCCTCCTTACTGCCGATAACTCCTATTAAAAAATCATCCGCATATCGGATATAGCAAATCCTTTTATAGCTGTCGTCCATCTGGTCACTATACGGTATAGATTTCAGATTACGCCGCAATTCCCGGATTTCTGCAATTAAGCCCTCTTTTTCTTCCATGCTCATTTTAGAGATATTTCTTTTAAGCCTTTGTTCTTTCCCTCGGCAGACATCCAATTTCTTCTTGAACGCAGGATTGATTTTACGGCGGTTTCCGCAGTTGAATTTCTCTGCATACTCTGCCATATAACTGTCCAGTTCGTTCATGTAGATGTTTGCAAGGATAGGGCTGATGATGGAGCCTTGTGGAGTGCCGGAATAAGTATTGTGATAATTCCAATCCTCCATATATCCGGCTTTCAAGAACTTCCAGAGCAGACCGATGAAATGTTCGTCTGCAATCCGCTTTCGCAAAATAGCAATCAACACATGATGGTCTACGTTGTCAAAACAGCCCTTTATATCTCCCTCAACGAACCACTTTGTCCCCGTAAAATATTTCTGCACATATTTGAGTGCCGTATGACAGCTTCTGTTTATACGGAAACCGTGGGAATAGTCGCTAAAGGTTGGCTCATAAATACTCTCTAAGATGAGCCGCACCACCTCCTGTATCAGTTTATCGTCGAATGACGGTATCCCCAGAGGACGCATTTTCCCATTGGATTTCGGGATATACGTTCTCCTTGCCGGGTTAGGCTGATAACTAAAATCCCGCATCTTTTCAATGAGGGCGTTTATCCTTGCCATTCCCATTCCGTCAATGGTTTTGCCGTCTGTTCCGGCTGTCATGTTGCCTGGTTTCGCCTGTATCCGCTGATATGCCAGCAGATAGAATTGTGGATTGTACAGGTTGCGGTATAACCGCTCGTACTTGTAACTCTTGTTACACGCCTTGGATTTTAGGCTTTCCAACACATTTTCAGGACTTCTCATAATGCCTCACGCACCTTTCCTTTTATGAATTGGTTGACATCCTGCCTTCCTTCGCCATGTAGACGGCTTTCCCGTCCTCGGACTACTACGAAGGCTCCGTTGCCATGCCGGATATTCAGCGTCATCTTTCTTGGGTTTTTACTCCTTGAAATTTATCACCTTGCGGCATTACGCATAGCCGGGTAGTTCCGGCGTTCCGGTTTAGGCAATCTCCAGTTAGACACTTTGGGAAAAGCGTATTGTGATGTCGGTAATGGGTTTTCGTCCTTTTCCGCTTATTGCGGCTGGCTGTCATAAGTATCGTGCGGTCTGTGTCTACCTGTCACATTCCGCTATGACATACGGCGAATACAACCATCCTGCGCCGCCGGGTCGAGTATCCCGCCTCGGACTGCCCTTAAAGCAGTTTAGCCTTGTTCCTCATTCACAATGTTGCGTCTTGCCACTCAGTCGTGGGTAGATGGTTTCCCCAACTTGTGATTTTTCCGATACGCTATTGTCCCCCTTGTGGTTTCCCTCCGGGGTAAATCGGATGACGCTAAAGTGACGTTTTTCACGTCTTTGATACTTTTCTTTACCGGCTTGCTAAAGCCGGGTTCCCAAAATGCCCGCGCACCGCCTTTGGATGAAAAGCGGCGCTTCTGGACGCGCAGTAAATCTCAATCATACGTCCATAAAGAATGACCGTTATAAAAACGGAAATAACCTTTAAACACAGGCTTGCCAGAAGTGTTTCCAGTGCCAGTATGACCAGTTCCCCTACTTCCATTGATTCCATTGCCGTTTCCATTGAAGTGACCACCGAATCAATATTAATTGCTGTCTGATGATTGATCACTCCTGATGCCCGGTTCACTACATTCTGTCCCACATCAAAAATTGCCATAGTAATTGTGAATGCATTACTTACGAACCAGACTGCAACCCACATTTTAAAAAAATATTTGAAGAACATCCATGTATCAATGTCATGCATGTTGTTCTTCTCTGTGAGCATGGAAATCAGCTCATAACACAGCACAAAGGTTATAATCATCCCGGCAATCGGCACGATCACAGAATCTGACAGATTCTGAATCAGACTAAATATACTGCCATTCCATCCCTGGGGCGTTTGCCCAACCTGACTTGCAATATCACCGGTTTTTTCATTTACATCGGTAAACATGTTCGTCAGGTTTGAGCTGACCATGCCTGTAAGGAGGTTACGCATCCATTCTTCTATGGACTCAAAAATCTTATCCATGCGTGTTCTCCTTTCTTACTGCCCCGGCTAAAATAAATTCGCCAGTAATGGTACAAGCTGTGTACCGATTAAAACGACACCTCCACCTGCCATAAGCTGCTTGATTCCCTGTGACTTCGCACCCGGATTATCATTACCATAACCTTCCAGAAGATTGATAACTCCCCAAACTGCAAGTCCTGCTCCGATTGCGACAACGAGTGTCTGTAAAATATTAATTGCTGATGTAAAAAACGCCATAATCTATGTTCTCCTTTCGTAACTCCTGTTTTTCATTGTGATTTTTTACTGGTTACTACTCGGAGGGTTCCGCCCTGATGGGCGGTCTTTCATGCTTGTGCATATCGCTACCTCCCAAAAGGGCATAAAAAAAGAGCTATGTATGTTTTACGTTACATGCCCTGTGCCTTCATTTTCATTATTTGATTGTTCTTCCAGTTCACTGCCTTCATACATATAAAGGTCAAACTGTTCTTCCGGATCTAACCGGACTTCCATCTGATGTTTCATGTATTCTTCCACATGGAACTCATTCTTTTTATCATAATCGGATAACTGCTTATACCGTTTATGTTTTGTAATGTCAAATTTATCACTGTAAAACGGACGGACACCACGAAGCTGTAAAATACACTTGTTACCGTCCATGACTGCCAGTTCATCCCGACTCATCAATTCTTTTCCTGTTTTCTGATAGTTCAAACCGTAAGATCTGCTCTGTCCTCTTGTATCAGAAGTGTTATATAAGTCAATGGTTTCCTTACCCAGTGTTTCTGAAATTTCTTTCAGAGTGGTACTTTCCTTACCTCCCAGGAACAACATTGTGTCACAATTTCCCGTAATGGTTTCGGCTGCATCCTTGTAAATTGTCTTGAGCTGCGACTGGGACTGGAGTATAATGGAAGCAGAAATTTCCCTGCTTCGGATCGTTGCAATCAGCTTGTCAAACTTCGGAATCTGACCAATATTTGCGAACTCGTCACAAAGGATTCTCACATGATAAGGCAGTCTTCCATGATGAACATCATCGGCTCTGTCGCATAACAGATTGAAAAGCTGACTGTACATCATAGCAACCACAAAGTTAAAAGTATCGTCTGTATCCGAAATTACAATAAACAGTGCCGTTCTCTGATCTCCAATCATATCCAGTTCCATTTCATCATAAGAAGTCAGTTCCCTAAGTTCCGCAATATCAAACGGAGCAAGTCTGGCACCACAGCTGATCAAAATCGACTTTGCCGTTTTTCCTGCAGCCAGTTTGTATTTTTTATACTGCCTTACTGCAAAGTGGTTCGGCTCGTCCCTTTCCAACTCCTCAAATAACAGATCCACAGCATTTTTAAACTCTTCATCTTCTTCCCTGGTTTCACTGGCATTGATAAATTCCAGCAGGGTTGAGAAATTCTGTTCTTCTTCTGGTGCTTCATAATAGATATAACCAATCAAAGCACAATACAGCAGACGTTCCGCTTTCGTCCAGAAATCCTCGGAAGATTTTTCTCCCTCGCCCTTGGTATTTACCATGATTGTATTTACCAGTTTCAGAATATCTTTTTCAGAACGAATGTAATGAAATGGATTATAATGCATACTCTTGGAAAAATTGATGGTATTCAGCACCTTGATTTTGTAAGGAGCCATTACCACCCTGCCATTTTTATCACGCAAAATTTTTCCGTTTTTATCTTTCTTCGGTGTCCCTCTTGCTAACATTTTACCACATTCCACGATAATCGTTCCCTTTGGATCGGTGACCACAAAACTTACATTGTCCGGCATCTGCATAAGCTGCGGTTTTACATAAAATCGAGTCTTACCGCTACCAGATCCACCTATCACTATAATATTCTTGTTTCTGGCGTACTTCGGTTTCTTTGGTCTACTGTTCATGGTCAGACGTTCCGTTTGTGTCAGCAGAATATTATTCTCAAAAACCGGATCAATAAAAGGTGCTATATCCTTTTCATTTCCCCACCTGGCAGAACCATATTCCTCCCCCTGGCGAAACTTCTTTCCATTCTTTCCCTTGAAATATACCACTGCCCATATGCCAACTGCTGCGATTGTTCCCGCAACCAGACTTTTCAGCTTCATGCTTGGCAACAGCTTCTTAAAAGCTAATGGATAATTCATAAGAAGAATCATCAGCCTGTCTACTACTGTACTGCCCCTGCAATACTGATAAAGCCAGGTACATTTATTTACCACATAAAACACGACCACATACGGTATATGTAGCAGAACCTTTTTTATTACTTCCACATTCGGGGGACGCACCTGAAAACCTTTCAGTTTTTTCTTTATATTTTTTATCCCACTCATAATGTTGGCTCCTTCTGCTTCTCTTTTGATTTCTCCCGTTCTCTCTGTTTGTCCTGGTTACGGGCTGTGATTGCCTGCTGTAATTTCTTACGGACAGATGGTTTCTTGGTTTTATTCAGTGTCTTTCCGGTAAACTCCCGAAATGCTGCTGTCATCACCTCCACATCTCTCGCCTTAAAGAAAACAAAATATCTTGGTGGATCTACAGACTTATCACGTTTTAGGCTGAAATCAATACCATATTTTTTTGCAACCTTTTCAAAAGCCTTAATGTTATTATCTGTAATCTCAATGTTGGAAAGTTGAATATTCTGCTGTGTCAGCTTCTTTAAACTCTGCTTTCCATGATATTCTTTATCCGGAGGTGCCTTTGTCTGCTGTTTTCTTGCTTTCTCTGCTTTTTCTTTCTCCACTGCCGCCAGAAAACGCATCATTGCCTGTTTCAATAAACGGACTGTCACTTTTCCACCAGTGATACATAACGATACGGTTTTCTCATTTACTTCTTCCTGCAATAGAATCACTCCCTTCCTGAAAATCTAAAATTCATATATTCCCTTCGTACATATCATGCTGCACCAAAGATGAGTAATAATTGCTGATGGTCAGCGGTGCATTATATAATACTGCCAACAAATACTGACGCATATTTACTACTTTACTGGTATTTTCTTTCATGCAATGCAATACGAACCGAATATGCTCTGCATCCAGTTTTAAAAACTGGCTTTTTACTACGGATAAAGGTTTTCTGTCCCCTCCAATCCGTATAAACTCCTGTTCCGAACACACCACATCTACCATTAACCCCACAATCTCATCCAACATATGCCGGTTGAAATCATCTACGATATAGTCATATCCAATGTGTTCAAGGATAATCTGCTGATAAGCATTCCTTTCAGCTTCTTTCCTTTTCACTTCACTGGCATCTGAATAGAAAGAAAGATACTCTGTATCGTTATTCTCAGTATTACTATCCTCTATATCATTACCTGGCAGTTTACACCTGTCTGCATCGGTCATTTGTACCTTTCCTGAGAAGTCATTTTGACCTGTCTGGAAGTTCTCTTTGAACCGTTCTGGTGATACGCATTTTTTTACATAGATTCTATCGGGATTTCCCAATCCCTGTCTGACTCTCGTAATCAATCCGATTCCTTTCCGGTCATCCAGTTCCTTTAACAAGCACCGGACTTTTTTTACTCCACATCCCATAAGCCCTGCTATCTGCTCCTGCGAAAAATATATATACACTTTTCCCTCCGAATCCATCCACCGATTCTTCACAGATAACTGCATCCGGTCTAGCAATAGACCATACAACAACTTAGCTTCACAGGTCAGTTTTCCAAATACCGGACTGGTAAAGAGAATCTTGGGAATCCGATAGAACGTATACTGTTCTGCTTCCTCCCCGTAGTGATACGGGAATATGTATGTATCCTTATCCAGATTGTTTTTTCCTCTGCTCTTTTAGAATTTTAGCCATGCAATAGCCAATACAGGGATTTCTTCCATACGGACAGCCTTTGCATGGAACCCAAAACCTGTGTGCCGGATCTGGATCAGGTGGCTTTTCAGGAAGCTGATAAAAGCATCTCATCTGCCTGCATTCCTTTTTCTTTTCATTCCAGAAATAACAATATTCACAGGATTTCGGCTTGTCCTCTGCATATCTAATCGCCATCGCTTTCTGACTCCTTTCTCCTGCTCAGTTTTTCCAATATCTGATCTTCCTGTGATGCTACTCTCAGACAGCAATACATCACAAAATTAACTGCTGCAATAATTGCTACAACCGCTATAATTAATACCTGTTTCATAATACATTCTCCCTTCATTTTTCCTAGTATTAACCAGAAAGAGAGCATTTATGAATCTTTTTCGTCCATAAATGCCCTCTTAACTAACTGATTTTTATTTCTTCTTTCTTGCCACCCATACCGCTGACACTACACCTGCCATACCTGCTACTGCAAGCAGAATCCAAAGCAGCATATGTGTATCATCTCCGGTTTTCGGTGTATCTGTTACCTGTGTAGATGGTGTTTCCGGTGCTGATGTTTCTTCCGGTTTTACCTCATCTTTCATCACAACTTTCTGAATCTCTCCGGTATCTTCCACTGTGAACTTCACGTCCTCAGCTACCAGATAGCCCTCAGGGGCAGACTCTTCCCGAAGTGTATACTCCCCGATCGGAAGCATTTCAATGTAATGCGGTTTTTCCTCAGAAGTCCAGCTCTCTACCGTTTTACCGTCTTTGTCGAGAATTGTCAGTTTTGCGCCCGGCAGTTCTTTACCAGAAATATCCGTCTTGGAGATTTCCACCTTGGTCACATCGTCTTTCATCTCGATTTTCTGTGCTTCTGCGTTATCTTTAACGGTAAATGTAATGCTTTCCGCTGTCACAAAACCGTCTGCCGGTTTTGTTTCTGTCAGGGTATACTTCTGTCCGACTACCAGTTCTTTGATGATATGAGCTTCTTTGCCGGAAGTCCAGGAATCTACAACCTTACCGCTTTCATCCGTTACCTGTAACTTGGCACCTTCCAGCTCTTTTCCGTCTGTCAGGGAAGTCTTGGTAATCTCGATTACTGTCGGTTCATCCTCAAAAGTAAAGGAGTATGATACTTTTTCCTTTTCTGCACCTTCGTACTCAAATGTAAACTCCTGTGTTTCATCCGTCGTTGCAAATCCAGGTGCCGGGGAAGTTTCCTTGATATAATACTCAAAACCAATCGGTAAATCTGCTGTAAAAGTCAGTTTGCCGTCTTTATCCGTTGCCAGTTCTTCAATCACAGTATCCGCTTCCAGAATAACTTTTCCGTCTGCTCCTGTAATATCATTCTTAGCACAAAGGGCAAATACTGCACCTTCCAGTACACGATCAGAATCTTTCTCTTTTTTCACAACTTCCACTTCCGCTTTCTGGCGGTTGTTCTGCCAGTCAGCAGAGTAAGTGACTTCTGCAGTATCCTGGTCACGATATGTCAGATCAATCTCTCTTGCCTCATTATCCAGTACAAAACCATCCACTGTAGCTTTTTCTTTGACATAATATTTGCCAAGAGGAAGTCCGGATAACTTTGCAATGCCGGTATCATCCGTTGTAATGGTTGCTACCAGTTCGTCTTTTTTATAATAATCTTCACTTTCTCCGTCAGCAGATTTCACGTCCTCTAAAGCAAATACTTCAAAGGTAACATCTTTCAGACTGCCTGTTACATACTGGAATAAATGGCTGATCCATCCTCCAACAGAATCCAATGCCGTTACTTTATCCAGAAACTCTCCATTTTTATTGATGATGATCGTTCCTGCCGGCACATCATCTTTCATTTCCACTTTCTGGATTTCCCCGGTATCTTCAATCGTAAATGTGATTTCTTCTGCCTTGAGGTATCCATAAGGAGCCATTTCTTCCCTGAGAGTATAGGTTTCCCCTACAGTAAGCCGTTCAATCATATGCTGCTCACCTTTTACAGACTTCCATGTATCAACTACATTGCCATCTTTGTCCAGTACCGTAAGAGTAGCACCAGATAATTCCACGCCAGTAGTCAGATCAGACTTGGAAACCACAACTTTTGTAGGCTGATTCTTAAATACAGACGATAACTGCACGACCTTAACATCCTGTCCCTGGTACTCTGCTTTTACTTCCAGAACTTCATCTGAAGATACATAGCCATTCGGCGCTGCCAGTTCTTTGATATAATACTCTCCAAATGGCAGATCCTGTGTAAATACAGCTTTTCCATCTTCTCCGGAAACAGCTTTTCCAAGAAGTGTGTCTGCTTTCACAATCACAGTTCCATGAGCTTCCATATCATTCTTCGCATAAAGTCCAAATTCTGCCCCTGCAACTGCTTTTTCTGTATCAGCATCCTGTTTTTCCACCGAAATTTCTACCTTCTGGCGTTCATTCTCAAAAGTAGCTGTCTGCTCAATGACAGGTGTTTCCTGATCTTTGTAAGTAAAAGTGACTGTCTGTGCTTCGCTGTTTAAAACAAATCCTGTTGGCGCAGACGTTTCCACAATCTTATAACTTCCAAGTGGAAGATTCTTCAGGACCGCTTTTCCCTCTTTATCGGTTGTAACAGTTTTTACAAGTGTTCCGGCTGCATATTCCAGAATACGGTTTCCATTGTCATCTTTCTGGAAATCAGCGGTATAAATATCCTCCGCAGCATAAATGGCAAACTCTGCTCCTTCCAGATTTTCTGTCTGATATGTAAAATCATCCTTGAATCCGTCCAGAACTTCGCCCTTTTTCACGATAGTCAGTTCTCCCTTAACTGGATGGTTCTCATAAATTGCTTCAATAATCACATCCCCGGAAGTTCCATCCATCTGATATGCAGTATTAGAATCAACTGTTACCTCATAATAATTTTTATTCAATGTGTAACCGAACGGGGCATTCACTTCCTCAATACGGTAATTTCCGATTTTCAGATTCTGCGGAAGAATCAAATATCCCTGCTCATCTGTAAAATAAGATTTGTGCTTAACCGTTGTCGGATAGGTTGTAACCTGCTCCACATACTTCTTATGATCCAGGTCATAAATCTTAAACTCTGTATTTTTCTGTAATACTGGTTTCTTAGTTTCATCATCCTGTTTGATGATTTTCAGCTTTGCTTCAAACTCATCATCCAGAAGTACTCTCCACGTCTGTGGCTGGTTCGGATTATTCTCTGTGATACGCACTGTAAAATCATCTACCGGAGTATAATTGTGAGGAGTTGTAGTTTCACGCACAATATAAGTTCCATATGGAAGTGCGATACTGCAAGCATAACCCTTTTCGTCTGTGAACATTTCTGTTGCACCATTTTCCCCAATCACAACTGGTGTTGCAGAAGCAAACTCATAGTTTCCGTCTGCTTTCTTTGTCAGGGAAGATTCCAGATATGCCGTAAATCCGGCACCTTTCAGCAGATCAGCGTCTGTTTTTCCATTATTGGCTGCTTTGATGATCTGGAACGGCTGTTTCATTACCTGCTCCAGTGAAGTGCAGTCACGTTTAACCTCTGCTACCAGATCGCCTTCATAATTGCAGACCAGATCATGTTCTGTTTCGTCTGCCAGATAACCCACTGACGGACTAATCTCTTTCACATAGTAATCTCCAAGATACAAGCCATCTACAGAAGCCTGTCCATTCTTATCTGTTGTAAGAGTAGCAACCTGCTCCCCGGCTTTATAGATCACACCGGTAATACCGTCCGGATGAACAATATCATTACGAGCGTACAGTCCATAAACTGCTTTTTCCAGTGTCGCATCTCCCTGTGCAACCGCCTGTTTTGTTTCCGCATCTCTCTTTTCCAGAGAAATCTTTGCTTTGACTCTCTCATTTACAAATGTATGAGTGAATGAAACTTTTGGCTCACTGTCACTGGTATATGAGAACTTAAATGTATAAACATCTTTAGAATTTCTCAAATATCCCTGTGGTGCCTGTTCCTCTTTGACTACATAAGAAAATCCAATCGGAAGATCTGCGTTAAATGCCGCTTTTCCATCTGCTCCTGTCGTTAATTTTTCAATCAATGTGCCTTTCTTCACTACTACATTTCCGTCTGCGTTGGCAATATCACTGCCAGCATACAGGGCAAACACACCTCCAGATAACGGATTTTCGGTATCCTTGTCTTTCTTTACAACACTCACATCTGCCTTCTGTCTGTCATTTGTGAATGTCACATCAGAAAAGACTACTTCCACATTCTGTCCAGCATAGGAAAGTGTAACTGTCTTTTCCTCTCCAGCATTATAAAAGTTCTCCGGTGCCTGCATTTCTTTGACAACATAAGTTCCAAGATGCAGATTTTTCAGGATACAAGCACCGTTTTCGTCTGTCGAAAGGTTTTCTTTCACAAGATCGCCTTTGCTGTAAATCTTCGCACCATAGGCAGAGATAATATCTTCTCCTGCATATACATTATAAACAGCACCTTTCTGACGTCTGTTTTCATACTGGAATACTGTACCATTCTCGCTGACATCTGCCCCTGCAAGAACCTGTCCTTCTTTATATACAGTCAGTTCGCCAAGCTGCTCTTTATCCGGTACCGTTGTTGTCGTGGTCTTACTTGCTACCAGCTTCACATTGTAAGCGGTTGTATTTACCACATAACCTTTCGGTGCTGTGATTTCTTTCAGATATACCGTATCCTGTGTTTTTACAATCGTTGCAGAAGATTTGCCATTGCTGTCTGTTTCCGGCATTGTAGTAATCAGATTTTTGCAATCTGCATCACTGTAAATACCAAATACGGCTCCTGCAAGGTTTACATCTGCTGCTGAATCTTTCTTCATAACTTCTACAGTTGCAAGTTCAATCCAGGATACTTTAAAATCCACGTATTTTTCATCATCCACGCCTTCACCAAACACCAATGCCAGATCCTGATTTCCAGATCCTGTAGAAATCTTATAAGCTGAATAATCTTTAGTAATGCTTCCTTTCATTGTTGTAGACCAACTCTCTTCCACATCACTTACCTGTGTCAGTGGTGCTGATAGATAAAACTTCGTACCACCGCAGATTTCAACATTTGCTCCAGCTTTGCTTGTTTTTCCTGTTGACAGGTTATGAAGTTTTACACCTGCAGGGAGTTTCATAGTAATTGTCTGTAATGCATCTGCCTTAAATGTTATATCCTTTGTTCTCTGACTGTTACCCTCTACATAGGCTTTTACGTTTGCATCTGAAAAAGACATTGCCACTGATGGAATATCCGGTTGAGAAACGCAATAATTATAAAGTTTCTTTGCAAGATTCTGTGCAGTGCTGTTTGCACCTGAAAAAGCGTCTCCACTACCATTTGCATAAGATGCTGCAAGGTGTACCAGAATAAATCTGGCTCCGGCACTTAAATTGCCGTATCCATTCTCTTCTGTGAAAAATCCATCATCTCCAGAAGCTTTTGTGCCATAATAACATACCTTAGCAAGTGCTTTTCCATCTCCCACCTTATTAATTGTATAAGTTCCACTTCCTGGTCCTGGCTTTGATGGCTGTACACAGTATGCTGTGGCAGATACATTACCAAATTTCACAGTATACTGATAAGTAAGGTAACTACCATATCCATAATCTGCGTAACGATACATGGTTCCCCTTGTAACAGAAACCTGCTGTGAACTTCTTGCATTTCCTGCAGAAGCCATAAAGGTTACGGTTTCTCCTGCATCCATTGCATACAGATCAATTCCATTTGTCTCTGCCTGTTCTAGCACTTCAGACACCGTAAGTTCAGTTTTCGTATCAACTGTGTTTTCCCGGTGCGACTCTGAATCGTCATCACTCTGCTCTGTATCTCCAGTGCCACTATCATCGTCCACTGTAATTTCAGAAGAACTCTCTGATTGCATTTCTGTTTCAGGTTCTTTTACAGTGATATTTCTGCTGATTCTGTAAGATGGATGACCACTTACCGGCTCTACCGCATATACTGCCTTGTAGGTGTCCGGTGTATGTGTATCGAAATCAGCTCCGGATTCATTTTTTGCTTCATGGAACATGATTTTTATTTTACTCTCATCCACTCCGTCAATACCGGACAGATCTACTTCCACTTCAAATTCCTGTCCATAGGCAAGTTCAATGTCATTTGCTGCTACAATTTCATCTGGATCAAGCGAATCCTGTACCTCTTTTAATTCCGGATACTGCTGCTCAAACGGTATTTCTTCCGGTTCTAATTCCGATGCAGAAACAGCTACTGGCTGAACGATTACAGACGCTAACGTGGCAACTGCCATGACTCCTGATAAGAATCTTTTGAACTTCATTTTCATTTTGACTTAATCCTCTCTTTCTTCACTTATCATTGTTTCTCTTTTCAGCAGGTCTATACCTGCACTATTCAATCATTGGAACCACCTCCCGATGTTTTTGTTACTGATACCTGTACATTTTTGAAAAGATAACAGCACATGCATATGGCGGCACCTGCACTAAGCGAAGCACCGCCACATGGTATCTGCTGTCATCTCCATAAAAAATGGAAATAACAGTTTTAATAAGGATCAAGCATTTAAGCCGCAAGAGGTAATTCGTAATCTTTCCTGCAAAGGGTGCCTCCCATCTGTATCCCCTCACGTTTTCACCGGATTCCGCCGCAAGAATGCGTAGCTGAAAAATTCCGGGTATCCTCTTGCTGCTGGTATGAAATTGTCAAGGTACAAGTCAGGGCTTTTTCTTTCTGAAGAATTAACCCTTCACCTATAAAGCTCGGCAGGGGGCGTTTACCAACCCCCTGTTGCAAACTTTTTTATTTTTTTCTCAGTTTCTTTTTCTCATTACTTTCTGAGAGTTCTTCTAAACTCGCTCTCAGCTTGGTAACTGCCTTATTTCTCATGTTGTTGACTGCTGCTGAACTGATTCCATGAATATCGGCATATTCCTGATAAGTCTGTTTCTCAAAATAAAGGGCATAAATAAGTTCCTTCTGCTTATCCGTCAGCATGTCCATCATGTTTTCTGTCATCATCTGCTGAACAATCATTTCCTCCATGTCCGGTGCTACACTCTCTCCAAGCTGCATTTCTTCCATAGCAGAAGATAAGGAAATACAACGTTTCTGATTACAGCTATCCAGATTGATGCTCAGACGATCTTCTCCTCGAAGAACAAAACGCAGATACCATTCAGCCTCTTCAAAGTAAGATTCCGTCAGATCACATCCATATCCATTTCCAGCCACAGAAGAATAGCGATAACCTGAAATATCTTCGATAGGAAATACCGTTACCCGGTTCTGTGCCTGATAAACCACATATCCGTTCTTGTAAACAGTGATAGTGACTATGCCTACCTCGTTCTTAATAATCTTCTGAGCAACAACTGGGCATTTCCCCTCCCGTAAACTTTTACAACTCGGTTTCTTTTCGCCTTTCTTTGGAGATTCCACCATTTCTTTCAGTTTTCTAAGTGTCAGCATGACAACCGCCTTTCTGCCTTTCGGCTCCGGGCTGTCAGCAGACAAAAAAAGCAGCAAAAAAAGACTCCGATCTGCCCGGTTTTTTTTATACCGAGCGACTTGCGAAGCCTCTCCTTGCTGCTTTATGTATCAATCAATCATACAGGAATACTCCCTGTACGCAGATTAATCAGCGTTCATGTTTTCATTTTCTACTGTAGTGTTTTCAGCTTTATCAGACTGTTCATCCAAAAGGAAACTAAAATCTCCCATTGCGTCATAGGGCTGATGTGTGATAAATTCCAGATATTCTTCTCGGCTCAAGTTGTATTGCCTCCTTTCTCTTGATGTTCCTATCTTATCAGTTTCAAAAAAACTCATCAGGACACCTATGTACTTTTTAAATTAGCAACCGGACAAATCTGTCCGCTTTATTAAATAAAAAAACGACCATTCAATTCTTACTGAATGATCGTCATTAACTAACCTTACTTTTTGGTATTCCTCTCTTTGCAATTTTAAGTGAAATTCCTATCTGGTCTGCAAAATCTTCCTTTGCCTCTTCATCTTCTAAATTTATAATTTCTGTAGTATATCCTACAATTCTGTTTTCAAGATCACTTAAATTCGTATGTGTTTTCTCTATCACAATTTTTTCAATCTCCTCCTGTGAAAACGAACTCCCTTTTTCTATTATACTGTCTATGTATTCTGGATCTTCATCAAATTCTGCATCAGGAGTTAAAAAATCTACTGTTACTTTCATGAGCTTTGCTAAAAGACGTAATGATTTCCTTGGAAACTCATAATCACAGTCGCAACAAATACGTCGATATTGCCGATCATTTTTTAACCCAATTATCAATGCAAGCTGGAGCTGTGTTAAGCCTGCCCTAGCTCTCCATTCTTCAATATCTTTTCCAATATCTTCTTGAGTTCGCCCTTCACAGTCGGATGACATATAAAACACCTCCTTCCAAACAGATTTCATGCATTAGGTCTGTAAAAATACAGACAATTTTAGCCGGATGAAATGACTTGCATTTCTATTCCGGCTATCTCATACACATAATCCGTTCCAGAAAAAAGTAGTTTTTGTGCCTTTTATGGCTTTATCCCGTATCATTCTTACAAAGGGATTTTCCCCTATTTATCCTTAACACGTAACTTTCTGCTGCCAGATTCTTCCCCAATCCTGGCAGAGAGTTTCCCCCAACTACCGTCATCATTTCGTTGTTTGCTACTATAAAATTTTCAAGTATATCTCTTCTTGAAACAGTTTCACCTACAACGCTGATAACAGCCTGGTCAAATGTTATCAAACGCACCGTTTCTATCTTCTTTTTTTTCTTCATAATGTATTCTCGCATTCTTCTCTGTATTCTAAGCTATGTTAGCCTTAGAAATTGTATCTATTTTACATATTTTTCACACAAATTTAATATGTTTCTGGTCAAAAAACTTGACTCTCTTTTCTTTGCATGATATACTAATGAGCGTTGTATTTAACAAGTTTTTCTACATCCATTGTAAAAACAGGGATATAGAAAATTAGAGCGAGGTCTTGAACCGAAAGTTGCTCAATAATAATGCATTAGTGTTCAAGAGCAAACTAATGTTATGTACAACATGATATGGTACTGATAAAGCCGACACCAATCCCGTTATTATTCTGAGTGCCAATCAGAATACGTTGACCAGTAGGGATGATGTCGATTTTGTCTGTATAAGCATTTTTAGATCTACTCTCGTGCCAAGGGAGTAGGTCTTTTTACATTGTATCACCGCCCAATGTTTTTGTAAATATCTACCAGTTTTTCTCTTGTTTTTATCGTCTTTTTTGTGCATTGTGACGAATTATATTTCATTTACATTCTATTCCATGCGTAATGATGTATGACCAGATTTTATTGTTGCGCAATATTTTTCTTCTAGTTATCATTATATTGCACTTAAATTTAACTTACAAGCAATATAATATCATGTTTCTCTTTCATTTTCAATGCAAACATGATACAATATTTCTGACGATTTTATACCCATTTATTTTATTGGGAGGTAGTTACTATCCAATGAAAAACCAAGAGATTATTCAAGATATTGTATCTTATATTTATGATGCCATGCGAAAAAAGGGATTGACATCTCGTGGACTTGCTAAAATATGTGAAGAACAAGGTGCATCTCTTTCCTCCAGAACCATTGACAATATGTTTAAAACACCATCTTCCACAACCATATCTACATTGTTAAAAATATGTGATGGTCTGGAGCTTAATCTAAATGCAATTTTTCACTCTATTGAAATTGCAAAAACCAGTAATGACGCTACTCAGCAGCGATTGATATATAATATTGACAATCCTGCTTACAATGGCTATACAGGAACTTACCATGTATTTTTTCTCCCTACGTCTGCTTACCCTGAAGATCATTCTAACCAAACACTGGTTCATGGGACATTAAAACTGGGAGATTTTTATTCCACTCGTGAATGTACTGCTATTTTAGATATTGATTCTGGCGATTTTAAGGCTGATGGAACTCCTTTCTCAAAACATTATGAGGGAACTCTTGTCTATTCAACGAATAGTTTGATGTTTTGCCAACTTGTATGTAACCAATATGGTGATATGTGGTTTCTTGTTTTCGATCATGGTAATTTAAATAACAAAGAACTCGCTTGTGTAATTGGCTGTGCAGCCACATCTTCATCTGGCCGCATCCGTCATCCGGCAATCCATCGTTTCTGTTTTTGCAATATGCAACAATATCCTACAATAGACAAAAATACTCAACTTCTCATCCAAGGTTTGCTCAGAATACAAAATGACCGCATTTTTGTTGAGAAAGAAACTCTGTCTAAATTTCTTGAGCAGGAAGATCTTAACTCAACATTTCGCATGAATGTACAAAACTACTTAAATATTGCGAAAGAGTATTATGCACTTCCCAAAGATGTAATAAGAACAGAGTTAGAGCTTTCTGCTTATTCTGACGATCTTGCTAAATTATGCGAAAAATCTGTTCTTGAAAAGACCTATCATGTAAAACATAGCGATGATCGTGAACTATCTTGTATTTTGAGGCATAACCTCACATCAGTTTCTAAACAAAAGAAGTAAAAACAAAAAGGAGCCAGGAACATCCTTTTTTCTGAATGTTTCTGACTCCTATTAGTCCTTCGCTCAATACCAATTTATTAAACGGTTACGATATTCTTTTTTACTTCATATACAATCAGAGAACCATCCTTTTTACGTCTGACCTCCGCATTATTTCCCCGATCTGTAATAGCACTGATTGTATTCAATAAATATAATGCTTTTTCTGTTTGTCCTGCTCTCTCTGTATCTCTCTGTGTATAATTTGTTTTCAAATCTGATCTCATCTCCAGTCCTCCAAGTAATATAAAATCACTCATACGGATAAGGGAAAGAAAACCGCTGATGAGTTTTGCCGAGCCATCCCGAAACAGTATTTTACTGTTGCTCATCCAATAGATTTCATGCCAGGGAACAGGGCTGACCTCCTGTTTCCTTTCACATTTATGATTATACTATCAGAACATATGTTCGTCAATCCCTATTTTTCTTTTTCAAGAAAATATTTGCAAAAAGGCAGCCAATCATACAGCCCAGTCCATTATGAATCATATCGTCCCATTCAAATAAACCACGCATGAAAATCAACTGGCTGAACTCTATTATTGCGGATATCAATATTCCTACTACCAGAGCCTGACACCACTTTATCTTATGATTTGCAATTATGGGAAGTAGCACTCCGGTAGGCAATAATAATATACAATTCAGCAAATTTTCTTTTAATAACGTCCAATCATGGTAGCGAATAATATCTCTCCATGACCAGAATGGTACTAATTCATACTGACGAATAGTTCCCGTCCTGGTAAATACAGTTGATCCAAATACAATTCCCAGGAACACCACCAACGCCAATACTGCTACTGCCTGAATTATATTCAACTTCTTTCTATGTACGCACACTGCCATCGCTGTACATACCAGTATCAATCCTCCTGTAAAAGCCAATATTTCATATCTTGACCATTGCTTATTATATGTTGTCCATATCTGGTAAATGTCCATTCAATTTCCTTTCTGTATCAATCAATCCAAATCTCAAGAACATCGGATACAAATAACTGGCACCGAATACTCCTAATTTTTTCGGTCCGTTTATATTTCCGTTCTTCTCTAACGTCGCTTTTAAAGCAACTTTCACACTACTTCTCGTTATAGATTTTTTCTTTCGATTAATCTGTATTTCATTTCCATTTACACCATATCGAAATCGTAATCCTTTTACCGTTGTAAAGGAATATCCTGAAAAAATTTCAATCGTACTCCACAAATATTTCTCCACACATTCCAAGGAAGCTCCCTTGCATATCTGTAATTGCTCAATAGCTTGCTTTCTTTTTCTGTACATTCTACAACGCTCTGCGTAAAGACTAAGTTCATCTACATTATAGATCATTTTGGTATATGGCAGATAGGAGTGTACAGATGACTTACTCAAACCAGTTGCTTTCATTATTTCCGGAATATTCATTCCCTGCTTTCGCATTGAGTTAATCTGCTCACTGTTTTCAGTATGATATATACCTGCAGTAATCAATATTTTTCGTGTTTTCATCAATGTAATGCCAAACTCTTCTGACACTTGCCTTAACGAAATACCTGTTCCATCAGCTATTCCCGAAGTATATGCCTCTACGATACAATTCTGGAACTGCTCCATTATTCTGTTCTGATCATACTCTGGTTTCTTTTTTGCTCTTCCCATTTTTCTTTACACCACTGTCATGATTGCTTTTATTTCTATTCTTCTCTCTCTTATATTCATCCCATGCATCCACTGCCTCTATGCCTGCCATCCATAGCACCAGGGTGTCTGCCCGAAGTGTTACTCCTAAATGCTTCAATATAAATGGTTCCGGCAAGAGCGAAAGCAAAAAAATCATCAATAGCATGTATGCTTTAAATAATTTGACTATATCTCTCCGCATACGTTTTCTCAAAAAACAATATCCCAAAACATAAAATATAATCACACCTGCCTTAATCCATACTTTCATACTTTCTCCTTTTTTCGTGTCAATCCAATCATATTATACTAACACTCTGACACCTGTCAGTGCCAGAGCATTCTTTCCTTATTCCACAGTAACACTCTTTGCCAGATTTCTAGGCTTGTCTACATCTAACCCTTTAGCTACACTGACATAATATCCCATTAACTGCAATGGAACAACTGCCAGACTTCCCACGAAGTGTTCATCTATCTTCGGAACATAAACTGCAAAATTTACCTGATCTTCAATCTCATACTTTCCATATGTTGTCAGTCCCATCAAATACGCACCTCGACTCTTACACTCCAGCATATTACTAATGGTTTTCTCGTAAAGATCACTCTGTGTCAATACACCAATTACTAATGTTCCTGGCTCGATCAGACTAATCGTACCATGCTTTAATTCCCCGGCTGCGTATGCTTCAGAATGAATATAAGAAATTTCTTTCAGCTTTAAACTGCCTTCCAGAGAAATTGCATAATCAATTCCTCTGCCCACAAAAAACACATCATGAGTATTCGCATATTTCGCAGCAAACCATTGAAGTCTTTCTTTATCCTGCAGGATTTTCTGAATCTTATCCGGAATTGTCAATAACTCAGTAATGTAATTGCCATACTGCTCTTCTGTAATGGTATTTCTAACTCTAGCAAATTGAACAGCAAGACAATACATTGCTACAAGTTGGGCGCTGTAAGCCTTTGTCGTTGCCACTGATATTTCCGGACCAGCAAGAGTATAAAATACTTTATCTGCCTCACGAGCAATACTGCTGCCAACAACATTTACGATTGCCAGAGTTGTTATACCTTTTTCCTTTGCCAAACGCAAAGCTGCTAAAGTATCTGCTGTTTCCCCTGACTGGCTGATAACAATAACCAACGAGTTTTTATTTATTGGCATTTTTCTGTATCTAAATTCAGATGCAAGCTCCACTCTAACCGGAACATCCACTAAGTCCTCGAGCACATACTGCGCCGCCATTCCAACATGCCAGGCTGAACCACATGCAACAATATATATCTGTTCAAATTTCTGAATTTCCTCTTCTGTAATCTCAACAGATGATGATAAATCAATGCAATTATTTTTTATAACAGAACTCAAAGTATCCTGAACTGCTTTCGGCTGTTCATGGATCTCTTTCATCATAAAGTGTTCAAATCCTGCTTTTTCGGCTGCCTCAGCATCCCACTTAATTTCTGTTGTCTGCTTTTCAATCTCATCCCCATCAAGGTTAAAGAAATGAGCTTCTCCGGGTGTCAATCTAGCAAATTCCAGATTACCAATATAATAAACATTTCTGGTATATTTCAGAATAGCCGGAACATCAGAAGCTACATAGGTTTCGCCGTCTGTCACTCCAATAATCATTGGACTGTCTTTTCTTGCTACCCAAATTTCTCCCGGATAATCTTTGAACATAAGTTCCAAGGCATAAGAACCACGCACACGAACCATCGTTTTGGCAATCGCATCAATCGGTCCGAGATTATACTTCTTATAATAATAGTCCACTAATTTAATTACTACCTCTGTATCAGTCTGACTGTAAAAAGTATATCCATGCTTTAATAATTTTTCTTTAAGTTCCGTATAATTTTCAATAATACCATTGTGTACGCCAACCACTTCTGATTCTACTTCTCCAGAACCTGATCTTGTACAATTTCCAGATACATGCGGATGTGCATTAATCTGGCTTGGCTCGCCATGTGTTGCCCAACGTGTATGTCCGATTCCACATGTTCCTATCAATACTTTTCCTTCATCTGTTTTTTCAATCAGATTGCTTAATCTTCCCTTGGCTTTAACCACCTGTGCCAGACGCTCCCCATCTCGCACAGCGATTCCAGCCGAATCGTACCCTCGGTACTCTAATTTAGACAGACCATTTAATAAAATAGGTGCTGCCTGCTGTGTTCCAGTAAAACCAACTATTCCACACATTTTATTTTTATCTCCCCGTTTTTACAATTACTTTTTCAATATTAACAAAACAAATTATTTTTCTGCCACTATAATAATTTCATGTCCTTTTTCGAGTGAACACTTATCATACCAGCCATATTTCTCTTTTATCTTAAAACCCACACTTTCTAATAACGTTACTATTTCCTTATATTCATAATATCTAAGTTCCATATACGCTTTTTGAGTTTGATGAAAATTATTATTCTTTTCTATTTCATATGTATGTGTGGTATGAACAATCTTATTTTTTTTGTCAATAAGATTACATGCATACTTCATTGTTATTTTTTCATTTCCAACCGTTTTTGAAAATATAGTTTTATCATCTTTACATTGATACTTCAAAAATGTTTCCGGTTGAAACAAATCTAAAATAAACAACCCACCCTGAAAAAGATGTTGGTATATACAACTCAACGCACTTATAATATCCTTCTGCTCAGATAAACTTTGAAATGATCTCCCTGGTGTCAATATTAATGAAAACCTTTTATTTAAATGAAAATCTGACATATTTCCACAAATAACTTCCAAATTACAGTTTTGTTCATTTTTCTTTCTTTCTACTATCTGAATCATTTCTTTTGATAAATCTAAAGCAGTAACATCATATCCCAAAGATGCAAGCCGTAGGCTCACTCTTCCAGTTCCACATCCCAGTTCTAAAATATTACCTTTACATTTTTGTGCATACTCAATATAGAAATCCATATCCTCTTGTTGATACTCACTTTCTTCTATATCGTAGTATTTTGCAACTCCTTCATATAAATTCATCAAACCACTCCATATATCCATACTTAGGCTTATCAAAGAAACACCTTGATAAGCCTGTTTATAATAATTCTATCGCCTATTTATAAAAAAGTTAATTAGTTATTGCATTCCTCACATCTACAATCAGGACAATAGCAATATGGATACTCGCCTTTATTCTCTTTTTTGATATTCTGATTCTTCAAGAATTTCTTAGGTTCAACAATTTTTTTAATCTTGCTCATTTATTATTGCCTCCTTTATTTTCTCGACAACAAAATAATCTGTAATATATTTCCACTCTACGCAAATAGGCTCAGTAGAATTATTATCGTATAACGTATATGGGCAACCACACATACACAATGGTAAAAATTGACATTCTGTACATTTTGAATATTCAAATGGTGACCACTCTGCCCAATTTATTTCCTGTATTGCTTCTTTTCTAGTTTGATTCTCTAGATTTAACACATTTCCTATCTTTTTATCCAGTTCTCCAGTTTGTGTTCTACACTTAAAAATATTTCCGTTGCAATCAATCACTGCTGAGTCTGGACGACAGGCCATACAAGCTCTTGCTGCTGTTGGATAATGATCATCCATACCATAAGGAAATCCTCTATCCTTCAATACCTCATATAATTTTACAATCGTATCTGAAAATTCCTCTATATTCATGTAGATTTCCGAAGTATTTCCAGACGAATAATCCAATAATTGTCCAAAATATAATTTCACTTTCTTTAAATCTTCATATTCCAAAACATCAAAAACATTTGAAATGGTATGTATATTTTTTTTATTCAGATTAATTCTAACACTTACATTAAATTTCTCTAAATATAATATTTTTATGGCTTTTACAACATCTTCAAATGTACCTTGACCATCACTTGCATATTTTCTTGTTTGGTCATGATGTTCTCTATCTCCATCTAATGTAATCTGAATATTAGAAATTTTATTTTTCTTTAATCTCAATATCTTCCTTCACATGATTACGTATCTTGGTGAGAAAGA
>ENA-OPSW01000352-OPSW01000352.1-human-gut-metagenome-genome-assembly--contig:-NODE-352-length-43154-cov-6.306991_pt1 | contig 43154 bp, 38 predicted proteins | sample MGYA00241463_ERZ501918 | MGnify/ENA primary metagenome ERZ501918 (study PRJEB25962, sample SAMEA2042443) | human gut metagenome | biome: human gut; feature: human-associated habitat; material: faeces... | reverse complement strand
GCCGTAGGCGAGTTTTGATTTTTGTTTTACAATAGGCGGCGGAGCAAAATAAGAAAATCAACGTGTTTGCGACGAAAATTTCTGCAGGCTATGTAAAACAATTAAATTACACAAGAATTTTAAAAAGGAGAAGTCCAATCGTTAATAATACAGCCCTCTTATAATCTCACTATTTTATGCTTTTTAGTGATGGAATAATCTAAGTCCTGTAAATGCCATTGCCATACCATGCTTATTACATGCATCAATAACATCCTGATCACGAATTGAACCACCTGGCTGTGCAACATATTTTACACCGCTCTTGTAAGCACGTTCAATATTGTCGCTAAATGGGAAGAATGCATCTGAACCAAGTGTAATGCCGTCAGCCTGTGCAAGCCATGCCTGCTTTTCTTCCTTTGTAAATACAGGTGGCTTTTCTGTAAATACTCTTTCCCATTCTCCATCAGCAAGAATATCCATATATTCTTCACCAATATAAAGATCAATTGCATTATCTCTATCTGCACGTTTCATATTTTCCTTAAATGGAAGATTAAGTACCTGTGGTGCCTGACGAAGAAGCCAGTTATCAGCTTTCTGTCCTGCAAGTCTTACACAGTGAATTCTTGACTGCTGACCTGCACCTACACCGATTGCCTGTCCATTCTTTACGAAACATACTGAGTTAGACTGTGTATATTTTAATGTAATCATTGAAATAGCCATATCAATTTTAGCTGATTCAGGAATATCTTTGTTTTCTGTAACTACATTGCTGAAGAAATCATCATCAATGTTAAGTTCGTTACGTCCCTGTTCAAAAGTAATGCCAAATACTTCTTTATGCTCAATTGGCTTTGGTACATAGTTAGGGTCAATTTCAATAATTGCATATGCCCCTTTCTTCTTTCCTTTTAACATTTCAAGTGCTTCAGGTTCATATCCCGGTGCAATGATTCCATCTGAAAATTCTCTCTTGATAACCTTTGCTGTTGAAACATCACAAACATCTGATAAAGCAATAAAGTCACCATATGATGACATTCTGTCTGCACCTCTTGCTCTTGAATATGCGCATGCAAGTGGTGATAATTCTCCAAGATCATCTACCCAGTAGATTTTTGCTTCAACTTCGCTAAGTGGAAGACCAACTGCTGCACCTGCAGGTGAAACATGCTTAAATGATGTTGCTGCAGGAAGACCTGTTGCTTTCTTTAATTCCTTAACCAACTGCCAGCCGTTAAATGCGTCTAAAAAGTTAATGTATCCAGGCTTTCCGTTAAGAACCTTAATTGGAAGTTCTCCTTCTTCCATATATATTCTTGATGGTTTCTGATTAGGGTTACATCCGTATTTTAATTCTAATTCCTTCATTATATATTCCTCCAAAACTTACACTGATTATTATAATTATTTGTTTTTGTTAACAATCTTTGTTTCGTATTTTCCTGTTTCAATATCAATATATCTTACAAAAAGAGATACCTTGTTATCTTCGTTTAAGCTGTTCCAAAGCATATCTGTAAATGCGTCCATATCGTCCATCATAGGTACAAGCTTTGGTTCACCCTCAAAACTTGGAAGTGGATTTCCGTCACATTTGTATGTGTGAATGAAATGACCTTCTCCGTTAACAGGGTTATTATATGCAAAAGTATATCTGTTACATGCTTCAGGATTTCCGTTGTTGCTCTTTAAGATAGACATTGCATAATTGTAATTTCCATCTTCAATATGCATAATTCCTGAAATTCTAGGTGTGTAATTAGGAGCATCAGGTTCAAACTCACGTGTCCTAAGTGCCTGTTCAAAAGTCTGCTGCTTATCCATTAATTCGTAAATTGTATCTGTCTGATCTCCGTTAGTTACGATAGTCTTGTTTCCAAGAACACGAACAGGTGCGTAGATAATAAGACTTGGATCAACAAGCTTTGATGGATCAAAAGCTTCTGTGCGGATTCCTTCTCCTTCTTCAACAAAAACACGATTTCTACTGTTTTCGCTTCTTCCCATAATAAAATATGCTGTTACAGCATGCTTTCCATTAGGTGTTTTTCCAATTACGATTCCTCTTCCCGGATATGAATTTTCTTTTAATTCATTTTCAAGTGATAACATCTGCATTTTTTAATCTCCTTAATTTTGATTTTAAGTTTACCTTGGGTTTTAAGTTTTTAATTTAAGATTACTGTTTAATGTAATTCTCTTTGCAGAAAATGGGTCGAAGTTTTTCTGCAAAAAGAATTAGTAAACATGTTTTAACTCCTCTGTCCTCTCCAAAGATAGTTAATTTTTTTGCAGAACTTATAAGAAATTTTCTAAAAGAATCTTTCAAACCTTTCTAAAAATTCCACAAAATGAAAAAACCACCCAGGTAACCCAGAGGGTTGCCCAGGCGGTCGACTACGTACATCCATACTCCCTGTGGGTAATCCCACTAATCCGCCAGTCGTATGGAATATATAAGTAGCATAAACTATTTTTTTTCTTTTTTCAACTGTTTTTTATCACAAATTTTTTATAAGATTTAGATGTCAAATCATACAATCAATGTTATAATACAATCTTGTATGAAAAGGAGATGTAAATATGGGAAAAAGAAATAAAAACACGAAACTAGTAGCAAAGATTCTTTCTCTTGCTATGATTACAACAATGATGAGCGGATATGTAGCACCGCCTAAGGAAGTTAAGGCAGACACATTTAACTCATCATATTCTTATGAAGTAAACACACAGGCTACCGAAGTTGAAGCTGCCACATATAATGTTGTACAATCTGCTTCTAATGTGGTTAATTCTTCTGATTCTTTGGAAAAAGCAATTGAAACTTCAACAGAACAATCCACTGAAATTACTACTACTGAGAAATCAACAACTGACAATACTACAACGGATAGTTCTACAACTAATCCTGCAGAAACAACTACAAAACCACAGGAAACTACAACTGAACAACCTACAACAGTAGACCCTGATGCTTTTGACTTAGTTGCACACAGAGGTTACTCAGCTTATGCACCGGAGAACTCAATTCCGGCTTTTGAAATGGCTGTAGCTTCAGGATTTTCAAAGATTGAACTTGATATCAGAAGATGTAAGCCCGATTCAAACGGCAAGGCTACATGGGTTATCTCACACAACGATTCATTAAAAAATACAATGGGCGTTAGCGTTGATATTTCAGACTCAACTTACAGCGAACTGTTAAAATATTCATATACTAAGGGTAACAATGTTGATGCTTACAGCAATCTTAAAATTGCCACATTAGACCAGGTTATTTACTTGATTAAGAAATACAAATCCGAAGGCAAAAAAGTCAACTGGCAGATTGAACTTAAGAGCGTATCTGACATTAACTATCCTAACTATTTTGAAAGTGAAGTAGTTAAACCTTTAAAAAATGCCGGCGTTGAAGACTATGTAACTTTTATTTCTTTTAACAACACTTATTTGAAGAAAATTAAAAGCATTGACAGCACTTTAGCAACTACTTATCTTAGTACTATTTTGGATGAAGATGCAGTAAATGACGCAATTAAATGTAACGCTGAAGGAGTTACTTTTAATGGAGAAAAAAATTATACTACGGAAGCTGCCGTAAAACTTGCTTTGTCTAAAGGTTTAAAGGTTGGTGTTTACACACTTGATACCCCTGCAATAATGGGTGTTTATTATCAATGGGGTGCGCGAAGCTTCACAACTAATATGGTTAATCCTAATGAAGTTACACCTACAATTCTTCGTGTCAAGTACAACACTAAAGCTTTTAGTTGCACATTAAGTAAGACAAGTTACACATATGACGGTTCAAGAAAGTTGCCTACTGTTACTGTTAAATATAAGGATATCGAACTTGTAGAGGGCATTAATTATCAGTTAAGCTACTCTGACAATAAAAATCCGGGAACAGCAAAGGTTTACATATCAGGTATAAACAACTGTACAGATGAAAGAGAATTAAAGTACAAAATTGTTATGCCTAAAGTGACCGGCTTTAGTGATTCAACTACTACAACATCAAAAGTCACTTTAAAATGGACACCTGTAGACAAAATAACAGGATATATTGTTTACAGGTACAACTATTCAAAAAAGAAATATGAAGCCATAAAGACTATCGCAAACTCAGATGCAAAGTCATACAAAATCACTAAACTTGCTTCTGCTAAAAAGTACAGATACAGAGTTGCAACATATTTAAAGGCTGATGGCAAAACATATACATCTTCACCTTGCACAGCAAAGACTACGTATACAAAGCCGGCAAAAGTAACAATTAAGTCTGCTAAGAGATATAGCAAGAACAGACGAATCATGGTTAAGTGGACTAACTCACCACGATGCACAGGCTATAAAGTTAGAGTTGCAACAGACAAGAAAATGAAGAATGTCGTAAAGAAATACACTGTTTCAGGCAACACAAAACAGTACGTAAAAGTTAAAGGCCTTACAAAGACAAAGAAATACTACGTAAAAGTGAAAGCCTACTTAAAAGTTGGTAAAAAATACTACTACAGCTCATATAGCGCTGTTGTGAAAAATAAGCCATTGAAAATTAAGAAGAAAAAATAGGGCTTGAATTTTTAAAATGAATTAATAAAATATCCGGATAGAAGAAAGTATTTTAAGCTTACATTCTATCCGGATATTTTTTATTTACATTACACAGAACATTCTGTGATTTTTCTATTTTTTACTGTAATTCCCGTTTCCACTACGCAGCGCTACTGCCTTATTTAATTTTTATCCAAAAGATTTATTCAAGTTCTTCCACCTTCATTACTCAATTGTAATGAATTTTTCTTCTACCTGTGGCTTCTTTACTTCTTTAGGGACATACATTGTCAAGATTCCGTTTTCAAACTTGGCATTAATATCTTCCTCTGTTACGTTCTTGCCAACAAAGAAGCTTCTCTGGCACTTACCATAATATCTTTCACGACGGATATATTTAACGGCTTCCTTCTTCTGACCTTCTTCGTTGTTCTCTTCTTTATTTTCTGCACTGTGTTCAGCGGTAATTGTAAGGTAACCGTCTTTCAACTGTGCCTTTACTTCTTCCTTGGCAAATCCAGGTAATTCCATTTCAATCTGGTAGCCGTCAGCCAATTCTTTAATATCTGAGCTTATATTTCTAGTTGCTGCTACCTGCTTTCTAAATGCAGGTGAAAATTCAAATACATCTCCAAAATCATCAAATAAATCATTCATTCCAAAAATACTAGGTGCTAACATAATACTTACCTCCTTATATATCTGCAATCAAAATCTGTGAATTTAGCTGACTGCATATTGCGACTTCCATTAGTCGTAATTGTTAATTTTATTTCTTTCAGGGACTCTCTTTTTTCCCTGTGATTATGTTATAGCACTTTTGTTAGCACTCGTCAACAGTGAGTGCTAACATTTCTTGTAAACAATTTGTTAACTTTTATAATATAAAATGTTATCTGATTTTTAACTTACCTAATACCCTAACGGTAACTCCAAGCCGCTTTCTTCCATCAGCTCTTTATCCAAAAGAATCTCCTTTGTATTACCATCCTTAATTACCTTTCCGTCTGAAAGAAGTATTGTTCTCTCGCAAGTGTCCATTATCATATTCAAATCGTGAGAAGCTATTATTTTTGCCTGATTCAGTTGATTTAATATGTTGATTAGGTTTCGTCTGTTCTTTGGATCAAGTGCCACGCTTGGCTCATCCATCAATATAACGTCCGGTTCCGTTGACAGGATTGTTGCAATAGAGGCAAGTTTTTTCTCCCCTCCGGAAAGCTTATAAATCTGCTTGTCCTTTAGCTGTTCAATGTGCACAACTTTCAGCGCTTCCATTGTTTTCTCATTAACTTCTGCCTCAGACATTCCATAATTTCTCGGTGCAAAAGCAACATCATCAAAAACAGTTGACATAAAAAGCTGACTGTCCGCATCCTGAAAAACGTAGCCAACATTTTTTCTAATAGTCTTTAAATTCTTTTTTTCAAGGGGAATATTGTTGACCATCACATCTCCCTGAAAACCTGTATTTAGACCAACAAGTATTCTTAAAAGAGTAGACTTTCCAACGCCGTTAGCGCCAACCAAGCCCACCGACTCACCCTTTTTTAATTGAAAATTTATATTTTCCAAAACCTTTCTCTTGCTATCATAGCCAAAAGAAAGGTCGGAAACTGAAATTATATTCTCCATCTTTTTGTCCTTTTATGTAAACAAACCGCCCACTATTTCAAAAACAGGGTACACTCTAAAAGCGATAATCACCAGTGTCCATAAAATCATCCACACGTAATCCCTGCTACTTAATTTGTAATTTCTGATTCGCACGTTATTAAAATTGTAACCTCTAAGACTCATGCTGTTATGCACATCGGTTGCCCTGTCTATACTTCGTAAAAGCAACTGCCCCGGCAGACTTCCCCAAGCCTTAAAATTAATGCCTTTCTGGTCCGGTGCCCTAAGGCTGTACGCCTCAACTATTCTTTTTGTTTCCTTTAGCAACACGTTAATGTACCTGTAAATCAACTGGATAATCATAACAATAATCTCAGGAATATGTATTTTTCTAAGCGCCATGCATACTCGGTCTATAGTAGTTGTAATTATAAGAATATAAATGGCAATCACCGCCAAAATCCCTTTAATCATCAGTGTCACCATGGAAATTTCGCCACCGGTTATTTTCACTCCACCCATTGTCAGCAAAACATTTCTGTCAAAAAAAGGATTAAAAATACCAATTATGCAAATCAATGGCAAAATAAGTCTGATTCTTTTTATACATTTTCCAAATTTAATGTCTCCAAGGTTAAAAATAATCAATGGATATATTATCATTCCCACTAGACCTGTCACATTATATTTCGGAAAAGAAGTCACCATACAAACATACAAAACCGTTACAAACAGTTTTGCCAGTGCGTGTATGTTATTTAGAAAATCATCTTCCCCAGCCTGATTTTCAATAGCACACATTTCGTGTATTGCATTTTCAAATTTTCCCATTATGCTTTCTTTCTAAAAAACTTAAACAAATTGCAGCACACAACGCATAGTAAAATTACTACCACTCCACCTACAATGCCTGAAAATGATGTTCCGGCAATTGTGTCTGAAGACTTAAATCCATAGTCAGGAAGGATTGCTAGCTTGTCCTGTATTCCTGCAAAAAAGTTGTAAATTCCACCTGTGCTTTCCACTTCCGTAGCTCCTGTGATTTTTGAAATTGACCATTCCAAGCCATCAGGCAAAGATGAAGCCACAAGTGATAAGCCACCTGCAATAATTACTGCCATTGCCAAAAGAATTGCCAAAACTTTTTTGTATGGCATTTTTTCTTTTTTGTCAACAGCTTCAATTCCCCAAAGCAATTCAGGTCTAGCCTCGTAGACGAAGCAAAGAACTGCCCCGGTAATTATTCCTTCAACCAATCCGATGCACAAATGTATTGGCTGCATTACTGAAACAAATGCAGTAAAAGGAAGTTCTGTAATTCCTGAAGCCAAAGTTTCAAGTGTTACTGAAAAAGCTCCAAGTTGTAAAGTAACAACGCAACCAATAATTGACGCTGCCATTATTTTCTTTTTTGATGCGCCGTTTTTCATCACAAGGCGCCATATAACCATCGCTCCTATGAAGCATCCATAAAATGCCATGTTCCACACGTTTGCCCCAAGAGCCATCAAACCTCCGTCAGCAAACATCAAACACTGAATCAGCAAAATACCTATCATTGTCAGGAAGCCTGCCGGTGCCCCAAGCATTGCGGACAACAACATTCCTCCGCACAAATGTCCTGAAGAACCTGTTCCCGGTATTGTAAAATTAATCATTTGAGCTGCGAAAACAAAAGCTCCCATTATTCCCATGGTTGGGATTTTAGTCTGATCATCTTCTTTTCTTATTTTTGTAACTGAATATGCTGCCACCGCTGTACTGCAGGCGTACATTGTCCCTGCAACTGCCGGTGATAACAAGGCGTCTGCCATATGCATAAATTTGTCCTCCTAAAGTATCTTTATTAAATATTCTCCTTCACTTCTCTTATGGAAATATTATTTTCAATAGCTATTTTCTTCAAATCTTCAAACTCCAACTTGGATTTTTCAACTCCATAGCCATATGTCTTTTTCACATCAATACCTCCATATTGGGTGCTAACCTTCTCAATCTTTCTATTCAAAATCATTCGGCTGCAATTGTATTCTCTAATTCCAATTGTTGATGTATGCTTAAAAATAGTTACGGCAACATCTTCCTTAGCCGACTCTTTGCACATTACATTAAGCAAAGTTCCCTGACGACCTTTTTTCATACTAATTGGCATAGTGTAAACGTCCAACACATCATCCTGCCAAATCTGTTCCACCGCAAAACTTAATTCTTCCGCAGTCATATCGTCAATATTGCAACGAAGCTCCACAATGGTGTCTTGGATAGTATCACTATTCTCAATGGTTCTATTATTTTGATTGGTGTCATTGTTACTTTCCCTAATTGAATTGTTTTCTGTCTTTTCTCCAAGAATTGCTCTAATGCAGTTAGCCACCGGGAAGTCTTTGTTTCCCATGCCATAACCCTGCTTTTCCATAATCATTGCAGGCATATTTCCAAACTCATTAACATAGTATTTCAAAATTGCTGCCCCTGTTGGCGTGCAAAGTTCACCTTCAATATTTCCACTGTAGCAAACCATTCCTTCAAGCAAATTAGCTGTAGCCGGTGCGGGAACCGGAAGTATTCCATGAGCACATTTCACTTTTCCAAAACCTGTATTAATAGGCGATACAACCACCTTGTCAGGGTTAATCTCTTCCATTAACATAGCGCAACATGTTACATCCGCAATTGCATCCATCATTCCAACCTCATGAAAATGAATTTCAGAAACATCCACACCGTGAGCTTTACTCTCAGCCTGAGCTATAAGCTTGTATATAGAAATTACATCATTCTTAACCTTGTCTGAAACTGCAAGATTTTGAATCGTGTGCTCAATAAAATCAATAGTTGCATGGTAATGAGCGTGATGATGGGTATGGTTATGATGATGTAATTCATCACTGTTGTGTACATCCTCAGACAATTCTTCTTCATCATTAATCAAAACTCTAACATGATTTCCTTTTATACCACATTTAACCGAGCTTTCAAGCTTCACCTTAACATTTGAAATTCCAATATTATTAATTTTTTCAACGAACTTATCTTTATCCGGAACAAGTTCTAGCAAAGCAGACATCAACATGTCGCCTGCTGCACCCATTCCACAATCTAAATACAAAATCCTCATATTAGTTCCTCTTTTATATGTGTTTTTCCTCGAGTTATCCGTAATTTCTTCCGAAAGAGCAGGTTTTCTCCCACCCTACTACTTCGCTCTCATATGATTTATCATGCTTGCCTGATATGCTGCTCCGAAGCCATTATCTATGTTGACTACGCTTACTCCGCTGGCACAGGAGTTTAGCATTGATAAAAGAGCTGATAAGCCTCCAAAGTTTGCACCGTAGCCTACACTTGTTGGCACTGCAATTACAGGGCAGTCTGCCATTCCGCCTATGACACTGGCAAGTGCGCCTTCCATTCCTGCAATTGCGATTATTACGGAGGCACTCATTATTTCGTCAACGTGGCTTATCAATCTGTGAAGTCCGGCAACACCCACATCATAAAGTCTTGTAACCTGATTGCCCAAAACCTCTGCCGTCAACGCTGCTTCTTCTGCAACATACATATCACTTGTTCCTGCCGTTGCAACAACTATTGTTCCAATACCGTCTTTCTTAGGCATTGGTCCAACTATTCCAACCTTAGATATTTCATCATATCTTAAATCTATTTCTTCGCTGACAAACTTAGCGGCTTCACTGCTCATTCTTGTTATAAGTACAGTTTCCTCACCACTTTTTTGTAGATACTTGACAATTTCTTTTATTTGTTCCTTGGTTTTTCCTGCGCCATAAAGAACTTCAGGCACACCCTGTCTGATGCCTCTGTGGGTATCAATCTTTGCAAACCCCATATCCTTAAAAGGCTCTTCTTTAATGGCAAGCAAAGCTTCTTCCTTAGTAACTTTCCCCGTTGCAACATCATCCAAAATATTCATCAACTCTGATTGTTTCATAATGTCGCCTTTCTTATAATCATATTTCTTTGTCTTGTTTTATGTTATTCCTATCTGGTTCTCAAATCAAGCAATACCTCATCAAATATTTTTGACAATTCTTCCAATACAACTTCTCGCTTTTCCATAAGTGCCTGTAACTGGCTTTCAGGCATTTGGATTTTGGCTTTGTTGTCCATCCATCTTACTCTGAAATCAGAAAAGCCTAAGTCAAGCAAAAATGTTTCTGCTGTTTCTACCTGTTTGATTTTTTCTTCATCTATTTCAGTACCTGTTGGTATTCTTGTTGCAAGACAAGCGTATGACGGTTTGTTGTACACGAACAAACCTGCTTCCTTTGACTGCTTTCTTATTTCAGATTTCACGTAGCCACACATTCTAAGTGGGGACAAAACCTTCATCTCCTGCAAAGCCTTCATTCCCGGTCTGTCATCTGCATCATCTGAAGCGTTGGTTCCATCAAGAATTACTGTCATTCCGTCATTCTTTGCTGCTTCAAGAATTGTTCCAAAAACACCCTGCTTACAATAATAACATCTGTTGGCCGGATTGTCTGTAACCAGCTTGTTAGACAAAACATCCACATTCAAAATCTTCAAATCAACGCCTAACTGCCGGCAAATTTTTTCTGCATCCTTTTTTTCAAATTCCGGTTGAAAAACAGATTTGACAAAATACGCCTTCACGCTCTTTGCATATTTTTTTGCCATATAAACCAAAAATACTGAATCAACTCCACCTGACAGAGCAATTGCCACATTAGGATATTTTTCAAAAAACTCTTTTATGTTCATTTCTTCTTTTGTAATGTTTTTCATTTTTTCAGTCCCTCTTATTTCCATAAACACTTTGTTTTCGATAAATATTTTGTTTTCAATAACATTTTCTTAACTTTATTTAAGATAATGTATTTGCCATTAATTTTTAATCCAAAATCTTTCAACACCGCCCATTATATCATAGGTTGATTAATCCATAAAGATTTCTTAATTTATTGTTAATTTTTTGTGTATTCTATGGATAGTTTGGTATTTTTTTGGTAGAATTAACGGCGTAGAAAAATTTTAAAAAGAAGCTAAATGTCAATGTTTCCCTTATTGCATTGACCGGGGGGTATGCCTGGATTGCCCGAAGCTTACAGGAGGTAATTAATGAACATTTTATTTTTTTTGACACCGAAAGAAAAGGTGTCACATATATTCAATGACGATACACTGAGACAGGTTGTGGAAAAAATGGAGTTTCACGGATATTCCGCCATTCCTCTTTTAGATAAAGAAGGAAAATACATAGGAACAATTACTGAAGGGGACTTGCTTTGGTACCTTAAGGACCACGATTTTCCTGACATCTACCAGTTGGAGGATATTCCTATTACGGACATTGAACGAAAAAGAGATAACAACGCTGTCAACATACAGGTTTCAATGGAAGAACTTTTTGAAAAAGCCACCAACCAGAACTTCGTGCCTGTGGTGGATGACAACAATGTATTTATTGGTATTATCACAAGAAAAGATATAATACTGTACTTGGCTAATAAAGATAACGCAAATTAGTGTGGTTCTTATTAATTTTGTTTAATATGTATAAACGAAAACGGGTTCTGCAAACACGTTGATTTTCTTATTTTGCTCCGTCATTTATTATAAGCCAAAAATCAAAACTCGCCTACGGCTCAAACAGTTGATTTTTGCCTTAAATTATACTCGCAAAATTTCGAAAATCTGCCTATCGTTTGCAGAACCCGTTTTCGCTTATACAATACAAAATTAATAAATTTCACTTTTTTACCAAATCATCTATTTATTATTTTTGTAAACAATATATGAGATTTTTTCTCAGATTTTCTTCCGAAATATTATTTTTTTGTAAATTTGAATACTTTTGTATGCTATAATACTGCTTTTTATTCCAACTCTTCTTTCAGCGTATCTATAAACTTCCTGCACGCCTTGGAGATATATTTCCCTTTCTTATACGCCACGCACATTGTTCTAACCGCATCTTTATCTGAGCCTACCTTGTAGTAGTATGCGTGATTTTTTATGTTGTTGTATTTTATGGTTGTTTCTGTAACGAAAGAGATTCCCATATTGGCAAGTGTCATGGCAAGCCCTGTTACTGTCTGAGATGTTTGCAATATTACGTTAGGTGTAAAACCGGCTTTTTCAAATATGCTGTCTACCATGCGTCTTACATGCTGGTCCTCGTTTAACAAAACAAACTCTTCATCCTTCATTCTGCTTATATCCAATGTTTTCACTGATGAATAGTCAATTTTGTCACTTAGTAATTTTTCTATTGGAATCTGGTATTCCCCTATTTCTTCATTAATTGCTAGGTTTTTCGGAACAACCATAAGCAATCTTTCTTCAAAAAGAGTTTCCTTATCAAATAACTCGCCATCGATTCTTCCATCTGTCAGAAAAATATCAATGTCTCCCAAAAGGCATTTATTCATTATTTCAGGGACTTTTTCTTCTGTTAATTTAAAAGTAATTCCCGGATATTTCTTGTGGAAGACTGACATTGGTCCCGGCAAATATGTTGTTGAAAAACATACAACACTTCCTATTTTTATTTCTCCCTTTTTTAAATCCTGCAAATCTGACATAACATCATTAAGTCTGTCTGTGGCTGATATAACATCCTCTGCGTATTCCAAATATGCCTTACCGAACTCTGTTATTTCAATCGGAGAAATACTTCGGTCAAAAAGCAATACACCCATTCTGTCTTCCAGTTTTTTAATGTAATTGCTTAATGCCGGCTGGGATATTCCCAAAGCTTTTGAAGCCTTTGAGAAACTTTTCTGTTTTGCCACTTCTTTTATATAAGTAAATTCGTTATTATTCATGTTAGCTCCACTCCCAATCAATTTTGAACTAATATGATTATAATATTTTTCTGTACTTTTTCCAATGCTATGTTAGCTGATTGTTTAAATGTTCCCATAACTTGGCGTAACCCTCACTTGCAGGTGTAACAGGCTTTTCAATAGTGTTGTACAAATGCTCCTTAATGGTTCCTTCCTTAGACATTACCATAATTCTGTTACCAAGAGATATTGCTTCCTGAATGTTGTGAGTTATAAAAATAACTGTTATTTTTTCTTTTTGTTTCAATTTCAGTAATTCACTTTGCAACTGTTTTCTTGTCATGGCATCAAGTGCTGCAAAAGGCTCATCCATTAATATTATTTTTGAACCAAGTGCCATTCCCTTTGCTATTGCCACTCTCTGCTTCATTCCACCACTTAACTGATGTGGATAATAATTAGCATACTGTACCAGATTAACTTTTTCCAAGTATTTCTTTGCTTTCTGCTCTCTTTCCACCTTATCCTTCATTCCATTTACTTTTAACGCATATGTAATATTTTTCAAAACAGTTTTCCAAGGAAATAACTGATTAAAGTCCTGAAATACCATTATTCTGTCAGGTCCTGGCTTTACAACCGGCTGACCGTCAACTTTTATGCTTCCTTCATAGTCTTCAAAACCGGCAATACATCTTATTAATGTAGATTTTCCGCAACCTGAAGGGCCAAGAATGCATAAGAAATCTTCATCATTTATAGTCAAATCAAGATTATTTAAAATGACTCTGTCTGAATTATCATATTTTTTTACCAGATTATTTATTTTTAAAACTTCATTGCTCATCGTGTCATTCCCCACTTTCTAAAAGTTTTGTTTTCTATGTTGCGGAAAATTCCGTACTCAACTATCATACCAATAATTACGATAACAATAATTGTTGCAAAAACTCCGGCAATGTCAGTGTTAGTACGTCTGTCCTGAATAAAATAGCCGATTCCCAATGCTCCGCCTCCGCCAAAAATCATTTCGGCACTAATAAGTCCACGCCACGCTCTTGCCCAGCCTACTTTTATACCTGAAAAAATTCTAGGCAAAGCTGCCGGAAGAAAGACTCCAAAAATCAACTTAACCGGTGAAAGTCCTATATTTCTGCCTACTTCCAAATACAATTCCGGCACTGCATTGAAACCATCAATTATACTTCTTGACATAGGCCACACAACTGCGTGAATAACCATAAAAATTATGGCACCGTCACCTACGCCTATCCAAAGAATTGCTACTGGTATTAAAGCTATTCCCGGTATTAAGTCGCACATTGAAACAATCATATTGTAGATTGTGTAAAATGTTTCGCTTATAACTGAAAGGCTTGAAAAAACCAAAGCCAACGCTATTCCCACAATTAATCCTTTAATGATAAGTGAAAGAGAATGTAACACCATTGTCCCAAGTTCTCTTTCCGTAAAAGCAGTTACAAAAGCTTTTCCAATATCGCCTAATGATGGAAACAAAATTTCCGGCCAAATTTTCAAAGTATATAATACCTGCCACAAAATAAGAACTGAAACAATAAAAATTATTTTCACCAAACTATTTTTAATATTCTTATTCAAAACTATTCTCCTTTAACATTATCGAATACTAACTGGTCAATACTACTTGCACCTTTGTCTAAGAAATTTTCTTCTACCATAAAGTCTGAAAGATTCATAACTCCCTGCAAAGTTGAATTGTACTGAACGGCACCATCCTTCAACCATGATGCAATTTCATCTTGTGAAGCATCATAAGTTTCAGTAAGGATTTTTGCTGTTTCGTCAGGATTCTCTTCTATATATTTCATTGCTTCTTCTGTTGCGTCACAAAAAGCTTTGTATAGATCAGGATTGTTTTTGTATAACTTTTCTGATGCTATTCCTACGATTGATGTGTCACCTTTAGCCCAAACGTCTTCGCTTACCGGTATTTCGTGTATGTTGTCTTCTTTTACTTCCATTAAATTGTATGGTGCCAATACCATATTGCACTGAACTGCACCTGATATTAACGCTGAATATCCGTCTGCATTAGCCATTGCAACTAAGTTTGCATCTAAGGCATGAGCGTCGCCCAATTCCTTCTTTGCAGCCATAGCCAATAATATATGAGGCTGACTGTTAACCTGAGTTACAACAATCTGGTCGCTTGATTTTATATCTTTCAAAGTCTTAATGCTACTGTCATTAGTCTGGATTCCACAAGAAACTGCTGCCAAACCTATACAAATCTTGTACGGTGTCTTTGACATAATTCCGTTAATTGCAACTGATGTTCCAATGGCACCAATGTCTATTGAATCTGCTGTAATCCCTTCGCTAATTGCTGCGCCACTTGCCAACAACTTCCAATCTACATTTACGTCTTTTCCATAATGCTTCTCAATAAGTTTCTTCTCCTTCATAACCAACAGCGGTGTGTATGAAAGACCATTCTGATAAGCAATTACCAACTTATCATTTTTCTCTGCTGATTTTTTAGTTCCACAAGCTGTTAAAGACAATGCCAAAACAAGCGATAATGCTACTGCTATACCCTTTTTTATTCTTCTCATATCAATTCTCCTTTTCGTTCATTCTTATAACTTTTTCATTATAACTATTATCATTTAATAGTTATGCTGTTATGAATAATAACATCTGAATATGAAAGAAATATGATAAGTATTAATAATGTGGAATATTGAAAACAAAAAAGTACGTGTATGTTTTGGAAAGTCCCAAACCATACACGTACTTTTTACAGAATTGTTAAAATACTAACTGCAAAACAATCCATATATTCAATAACTATATTTTTATGCCACCACATCAAACTGTGAATTGTACAAGTCTGCGTAGAAGCCTTTCTTTGCCATAAGTTCTTCGTGTGAACCCTGCTCGATTATATCTCCATCCTTCATTACAAGAATTATGTCCGCATTCTTAATTGTACTAAGTCTGTGAGCTATAACGAAACTTGTTCTGCCTTTCATAAGGTTATCCATGGCTCTCTGGATTCTATGCTCTGTTCTTGTGTCAACTGATGATGTTGCCTCATCAAGAATCATTACAGGGTTGTCTGCAAGGATTGCTCTTGCTATTGTAAGAAGCTGTCTCTGCCCTGCAGAAACATTAGATGCTTCTTCATTTAACTCGAAGTCATATCCACCTGGCAATGTTTTAATGAAGTGATGTGCGTGAGCTGACTTAGCAGCTGCAATTACTTCTTCATCTGTTGCATCAAGTCTACCGTATCTGATATTCTCCATTATTGAACCTTTAAACAACCACGTATCCTGAAGAACCATTCCAAAAGCATTACGAAGTTCATTTCTGTTGTAATCCTTTAAATTATGTCCATCAAGTTTTATTTCTCCTGAATTAACATCATAGAATCTCATAAGAAGTTTTACCATTGTTGTCTTACCAGCACCTGTTGGTCCTACAATTGCTACCTGCTGACCTGCCTTAACGTGAGCGTTAAAGTCATTTACAATAATGTTATCAGGATTGTATCCGAAATGTACATGTTCGAAATCAACAACTCCCTTAACATTTTCAATAGGAACAGGATTTTCAGTAATCTGGTCTTCCTCTTCTTCCTCAAGAAATTCGAAAACTCTTTCTGCTGCTGCCATCATTGACTGCATCATATTAGTAACCTGGGCAATCTGTGCTATAGGCTGTGTAAAGTTCTTAACATATGTTATGAATGCCTGAATATCACCGATTGTAATCGTTCCGTTAATTGCAAGGAACGCACCTGAAATAGCTACTCCAACATATCCTAAGTTACCAACAAAAGTCATAATAGGCTGCATCATACCTGACAAAAACTGAGATTTCCAAGCTGAATTATACAAAACATTATTTGTCTTCTTAAATTCATCTATTACATCCTGCTCTTTTCCAAAAGCTTTAACTACTAAATGACCGCCGTAATTTTCTTCAACCTGACCATTAATATGACCTAAATATTCCTGCTGTGTTTTAAAGTATTTCTGTGAATGCTTCATTATAAAGCTTATAAAAATCATACTAACAGGAAGTATTAATAATGTTATTAAAGTCATAAGCGGACTAATTGTTAACATCATTATTACTACACCAATCATAGTTGTTAATGAAGTAATAAGCTGTGTTACACTTTGGTTTAAACCATTACCCAATGTGTCAACATCGTTTGTAATTCTTGAAAGTACTTCCCCATATGTTCTGCTTTCAAAATATTTCATTGGCATACGGTTGATTTTTTCAACAATTTCACGACGAAGTCTGTAACATAACTTCTGTGTAATTGTTGACATTGTAAAGCCCTGAACTAGGTTAAATAATGAGCTTATTCCATAAAGAACCAATACTATAATAAGTATTCTTCCAATATAACCAAAATCAATACTGCCTGTTCCGGAAATCTTGGACATTAAACCTTCTGCTAATTTTGTTGTAGCTTTTCCCAAAATCTTAGGGCTTACAATTGAAAATGTAGCACTTGCTATGGCACATATCATAACAGCAATAATGCCTATTCTGTATCTTCCGGCATATTTAATAAGCTTCTTTAATGTACCCTTAAAGTCTTTTGCTTTCTCTCCCGGTTTACGATTCATTCTTGGCATGGATTAGTCCTCCTTTCCTTCAATACTTGCTGCAAACTCTGCTTCTGAAAGCTGAGATTTTGCAATCTGCATATATGTTTCACAAGTTTTTACAAGTTCCTTATGTGTACCCTTTCCTACAAGCTTTCCTTCATCCAAAACAAAAATCTGGTCTGCGTGAAGAATTGTGCTTACACGCTGTGCAACAATAAATACTGTTGCATCTTTAGTCTTTGGTTTAAGTGCTTTTCTAAGCTGTGTATCTGTCTTAAAATCAAGTGCAGAAAAACTGTCATCAAAAATATAAATCTTTGGATTTCTTGCTATTGCTCTTGCAATTGAAAGACGCTGTTTCTGCCCACCTGATACGTTTGTACCACCTTGTGCAATTGCGCTTTCAAATTTGTCAGGTTTGTCTTCAATAAATTCTGTAGCCTGAGCAATCTGTGCTGCTTCCTTAATTCCTGCTTCATCTATTCCCGTTGCACCATATGAAATATTGGAATTAATATCACCTGAGAATAAAATACCTGTCTGTGGAACATATCCAATCTGTGAACGCAATGTTTCAATTGATATATCTCTAATATCCACACCGTCCAAAGTAATCTTTCCATTAGTTACATCGAAAAATCTTGGAATTAATTTTGCAAGAGTAGATTTACCACTTCCGGTACTACCGATAATTGCAACTGTCTGTCCCGGCTTTGCCTCAAAATCAATATCTTCCAAAACATTTTCTTCGCCGTCTGCATATTTAAAATCAACGTGGTCAAACTTAACAACTGCATTGTTTGTTTTTTCTGTTAATGCATTGTGGTTGTCTTTTATGGTAATTTCTGTTTTTAATACTTCATCAATTCTGTTAGCTGCAACTGCTGCTCTTGGAAGCATAATTGAAACCATTGTAAGCATTAAGAATCCCATGATAATCATCATTGAATATGTGATAAATGCTGTCATTGTTCCGACTTCCATAACACCCTGGTCAATCTTCTTTGCCGCAACCCAGATAATAAGAACTGAAACGCCGTTCATTACAAACATAAGTGCCGGCATCATAAATGACATGGCTCTGTTTGTAAAAAGCATTACTCTTGTAAGATTGCCGTTGGCTTCTTCAAATCTTTCTTCTTCTTTCTTTTCTCTACTGAAAGCTCTGATAACTGAAAGACCTGTTAAAATCTCTCTTGAAATAAGGTTGACCTTATCAACTAATTTCTGCATCATATTAAACTTAGGCATTGCAACAACCATAAGCACTCCTATGATACATACAACAACTGCCACTGCAAGAACAATTGTCCATTCCATTCCTGAACTGTAATTAACTACGTTAATGATTCCGCCAATTGCAAGAATAGGTGCATAAAGTACCATTCTAAGAAGCATAACCGAAACCATCTGTATCTGCTGCACGTCGTTTGTACTTCTTGTAATTAGAGACGCTGTTGAGAACTTATCAAGTTCCGCGTTGGAGAAACTCATAACTTTTGTAAAGATTTTCTCTCTTAAATCTCTACCAACTCCTGCTGCTGTTTTTGATGCAAAGAAACCAACAAGAATTGCCGCGATTACCATAAGCAAAGTCATTGAAATCATCTTTGCCCCTGTTTTAAACATATAGTCTGTCTGCAACTTATCAAGGTCCTTACCACAGGCTTTATATTCACTCTTTGCAAAACTCTTAGCATATGAACTAATAGTTGAATCTCCAAGACTTGAAAGTTTCTTTTCAAAAACCTTTCTTAAATCATACATTAATGTTGGACTTTGTGGATCAACACCAAATTCCTGTAGCTTCTTAGCCATTTCCTGCTGTTGCTCAGGAGTCATCTGCTGTGCATTACCACTCATATTTTTAAACTGTGAATCCTGCTGTGATGACATCATGTAATATACTGCAATAACATTGCCAAATTCACTGTCTAATTCTTCCATATTATCTTTGTCTGTGTTCTTAAGCTTATAGGCTTTGTCAGACTTGCTAAACTCATAAGCATTATCCCAGTCTTTTGTCTCCTGTTCATTCAAAAACAGCTTCAAACTATTGTAACTGTTCTCTGTTATAAACTCAGGCATCTGATGTTCAACACCGCCATTAACAATACCAACATCAATAATGTTAGATGTATAGTCCGGCAATGATAAGTCACAATACGCCTGAACAACAAGTAATGCCAATATTAAAATTACAAAGTACCAGTATTTCTTTAAATTTTCAAAAATATGTTTCATTACTGTTTTCCTTTCATATCATTATTTTCCTTTATTATAGTTCGAGTTTTTTCTAATATTCTTAAAAGATTTTCAGTGTCCTCCTCTCCAAGTCTTTCCAAATAAGCCACTACGCCTTTAAGCATTCTCTCTCTTCTACCCTTTACTGCATCCCAGCCTATGTTTGTTAATACAATATTCACCTTTCTTCTGTCCCCTTCAAGGCTAATTCTTTGAATATAGCCTTTCTTCTCAACTGCTTTAAGAAAAGCTGCTACTCTTGCAGTACTTACATGCGCACTCTTAGCAATCTCATTAGGCATTAACCCATTGTCACTATGTGCTAAGCATTCCAACATAATGGCTTCTCCCCTTGCCATCTTATGAAGGTTATCGCTCATCTTAGACTGCTTCGCCATCATATTAAAGTTTAATAACTCCTTTGCTTTCTCTTCATAATATTTCTTTTTATCATCCATTAGAATATAAATGCTCCTTTACTCTTTTGTTGTTCAAAGAATACAGAGTTCGCTTGCGAACTCTCACGCGAGGCGCGGTTTCGTAAGAAAATCTACCTTTCCGCGCCTCTGCGATTCTTCGGAGAATTTTTGATTAATAGTGATTCTGAAAGAATTACTCATTAATCAAAAAATCGCTAACACTATTAATAATTAACGGTGTTAGCGATTATAATACTAATATTATGATATGTCAATAGCTTGGTGTAAAATAAAATGTGATGGTTGCGAATGGACAAGCTAAAAACAAGAATTTACGGATATTACAGCGTTTTTTGTTCAGAACTTCGTAATGGATAAGAATTACGTGTGATATTATGTTTTTGATATATGACACGTAATTTTTAGGAAAATATAAGCATTATAATAAGTAATTACTTGTCATTTGACATTTTTTTCATCTGACACGTAATTCCCAGTCAAATTATACTGAAAAATTTAAAAATTACTTGTTATATAAAGTTTTTTCTCTGTGACACGTAATCCCCAATTAAATTGCATAAAGCCCAAGAGATTTTACTTGTCATATAAAAAATTTTCTCTGTGACACGTAATTCCTATTTTCAAACAGCTTTTAAACTTTGTTTTTCCAAAATCTATTTTATGCATAAAGAAAGGCTCCCGCAGGAGCCTCCCCTGGAATTCTATCTTAAATTATATGTAGCCTACGCCGCATATTTGCTTATTGCCTCATATACCTGCTCTGATTCATTTCCAATTGCAGTAACCTCCACTGGATTTGACAAGTCCAAACTAAAAATTCCCATCATTGATTTTCCGTCAACGGTTGTCCTTTTTGATTTGATGTCGATTTCTGCTGAAAAGCTGTTGACAATGTCTAGAAATTCCTCAATTGCATTAATTGATCTAAAACGTATTTTCATTTTTCCCTCCTAATTCATTTATAAAATATAGTGTTTTTGTTCTTTCTCACTTCTGATAGTCCCAGAAAATTTTGGCACAAACACGTTGTGTTTCTTATTTTGCTCCGCTGTCCATTGTATGTGGAAAAACGAAACTCGCCTAATGGCTCAAACAGTCGTTTTTCCACATACACTATGCTCGCAAAATTGCACAACACTGCCTATTGTTTGTTTCCAAAATTTTCTGTATACTATCAGACTAAAAATATTCCAGAAAACACTATATTCTATTCTATGAATCCATCTCAACACTTATTCCTACTTTCCTGCATTTCTTCGTTTCAACTTAATTGTCTTACATTTCTTCATCCCATTTATCCCCAACATTCCTCATTTCCTCTCGCATCTTATTGTAATCCTATCCCTCCCTGTATAGTCACAAGTGAATAAGGTTAGTGCATAGTTTTCGTTTTGCATTTGCTCTGAGTTGCTGCCATTTATTTTTTCTTTAGCGGTTACACAGTAGTTGTAGGTGTTGTTTTGTAAGTCGGTGTATTGTACTTTGTCACCGTTTTCAAGTTGGTTTATTTTGCCAAAGTGGGCGCTGTAGTTGTGGGCGGCTATTATCAGGTTTGAATCTTTTGCCGTGCCTGAATATATACATGGTGATTTTTTTAAGTTTGCCTGAATTAGTTTTTTCATTACAGGCAATTCAAGATTTAACTTTGGAATTTTGATGTAGCCGTCATATTGATTCAAATCCTTGTTCAAATCTTTTTCCTCCTCCGAAGTTTTTAAATTGCTTTCTTCTATTTTTTCTTTCAGACTTGACAGAACTGTGTTGGATGATTTTTGTGCCAGATTGTCTTCCTTTTTGTTGTGAAACAAAACTGCCATAGCACACATTATAAGTATTAAACCTACTAGTGTAACTACGGCAGATATTTTTTTATTCACTTTTATTTTCCTTTTTTAGTAGTTGTATTCCTATTCCTATGCAAACAAATCCTACTATTAGTAGGGCAGGAATAATCCACTTAAGCTGCCCTGTTTGTGGCAATATGCCAAAATATTTTGAAGTTTCATCCGGCTGATTCTTTGGTGTTTTTAACGTTTTGGCTTTAGGTTTTGTTGTGTTTTCTGTTGATTTAAACGTGGTTACCTGAGTTGTTATGTTGTTATCGTTTACTTCCACTTTCAACTCTGTGTCAACGTTGTATTCTATTTTTTTTCCAGCAGGATTTTGGGCGTTGTAGTTAGGCACTGAAATCAAATATGCCATAAATCGGTATGCTTTGCCATTTACAATTGCGTCGTTCACTTCCACCAAATAAAGTCCTGGTTGAAGCCCCTGAAAAACAGCTTTTCCGTCAGCAATTGTCGCCACGGCAGTAGGCTTTTCGCTCTTTGCCACTTCTTTTGCCACAAAAGCAAGCCCCTCCCATTCCTTTGCTGTGGTATTGCTGTCTATTTCATTTAGGTTAACCTTTATTTTTTCAATTACGTTATTACCATTAATAAAGGAATATTCATAATTGTTCATTAGTTCATAATTTCCTATTGTGTTGTATTTCCACAATTTTGTAATATCAGCTGTTTTGTACAATTTCACTTGCAATTGTGCGTTATTAAGCTCCGGATTTTCTTTCGGCACCTGAACCATAAGATTACAAAGTTTACCAATGTCTACAGCGTTTTCTGCCAAAACTTTTCCATTGCTTAAGACCAAACAGCCAAATAAAAAAATCAAAGTAAATCCCACACAAATCTTATTTAAAATACAACCATTTCTTAATTGACTAATTCTACAATACTTGCCTAATATGTGTTTTGCCAATCTTCCCGGATTGCTTTTACAATGCTTCTTCAATCTGCTTTCTCCCCCTTTCTTATCAAAATAACCAGCACTACTGACGTTGCAATTATCCCAACTGCTGCGCCGCCTAGAATCCACAAGTTTGAGTTGCTGTTTAATTTTCTATCATAACTCTCGTTACTATTTTCTACTCTTTTTCCCCTAACTAATAATCTGTGAGTGTTGACACCGTATGGGGTACAGGTTAGAAGGGTAATGTAGTCCTCACCCTCCTTTGTCTGCAATGCTTCCGTCAATTTTGCCTTGTCGTTTTTGTCTATCATTGGATAAATCCGGTCAACCTGATAAGTCAAAACCTGATTAAGCACATAAATATAAAACCTGTCTCCCTCTTCAATTCTGTCCAAATCCGTAAACAGTCTGGAGCTGGGCAACCCCCTGTGAGCCGCCAAAACTCCATGTGTACTTTTGCCCCCTACCGGCAGGCTTGAGCCTTCCAAATGCCCCACATATTTTTGCAAAACTTCATTGTCAGTAGAGTGATAAATTGGAAGTTTTACGTCAATTTTTGGAATTGAAATATATCCCATCATACCGTCATTGTTTAAATTAAGACACTTGTTGTACTCACTGTTTTCATCAAAGGAACTTTCTTCATTATCTTTATTATTATCTTCATCAGTATCATTGTCACTATTATTGACACTATTATCATTATTTGAGACAAATCCGTCATCAGTTATGTTAAATCTTAAAGCTTTATTATATTCGTCGGCCTTCCTTTTCTCATCCTCATAACTGATTTTGCCCTGCTCCACAGACTGTTCAACCTGCCTGTCGTATACGGTTATAACTTTTCGCCGGCATATTTCGTTCCACTCGTTAGCCACAATTGGATACAAAATAAAACCAAATCCTACAAGAAAAATTACAACCATAATAATTTTAGATATTAATCTGTTCCCCTTCAATTACGAAAACTACCTATCTTAAACTTTTTATTTTAAAGCTGTCTGAAACTCTTTTTTTATCTCAAACTATCTGTCCTGTTCCAGCTTGCTTTTTCCTCTTAAAATCATATGAAGACCTAACGCTACTGCCACAAATACAACACCTACAATTGCAAAAATAGTTGTGCCAACGCCACCTGTTGAAGGTAAAAAGCTCATTTTTGAGTTTTTCAAAATAGCAGATTCAGAAATATTTCCCTGACTGTCTTTTGTTGAAGTAATTGTTTTGATTACTCCCTTATCGCAAGTTGCAGTATAAGTTGATGTAGCCTTGTCATCGATTTTTATTGTGTATGATTTTAAAGTTCCATCCTGATTGTATTCTGCCGTGATAACAACTGTATGTTTTGCGTCATTTAATGTAAAACCGTCAGGCGCATCTGTTTCCTGCAATGTGTACTCACCTGCATCAAGACCTGTAAACTTAAGATATCCGTATTTGTCAGATGTTGCCGTGTAAGATTTCTTAGTTTTATTATTTGTCAAAGTAAAAGTAGCACCTTCAAGGGCCGTTGTTGTAGTGAAAATTCCACTTTCTTTTTCAGTTTCAACCCATTGGTACTCCCCTTCTTCTACCTTAATTAATTCCTTAGTCTTCTCGTTCCATTTCTCAGTACTCTTGCCAAATAAGTTAGAATCAATGCCAAATGTGTACACGTAAACTTTATCTTCACCGGTTTTTGCAGTAGAACCACTGGCAGGATTGTTTGAGTATTCAAGGTATGCCTTATTAATGTTTGCATCAAAGTTTACACCTGCTTTTTCATTAAGTTTTGCCTGATATTCAACCTGAATCTTCTGGCCGGGATGTTCAAGAATAAATTTTGAGTCAAATGTAATTTCAATAATGCCTCCATTTACTTTAGGTGTAACTTTAATATTCTCTCTGTTATTTTCATATTTTTCAATAAAGCACTTCATTGAACCATCCACGTAGTCAAGTCCTTCGCTCATTATGTCATAAATCTTGTAAGTTACTTTCTTGTATTCCTTGCTATAAGATGGAACAGTTGCACTTAAGTTAAAAGTGATTTTGTCGCCAATTGCAATATCGTCACCTTTGCTGTTTTTGCTTGAAGGTGTAACGATTGTTTTTTCAAGCTTAGGTGTTGATGACTTTGCCCAACATTTTTGAGCTTTAATTTCAAAATCAGAATCTGCACTGATTGCACCGTTTGTCAAAGTGTTGTCGGTAGCTGATTTTGAATAATAAATACCGGCAATCATTGGACTGTAAACTGTTTCAGAACCGCTTGTTACCATTACAAGATAATAACCTACAGGAAGTCCATTAAGTGTAACTTCCGTATCCCCTGTGGCAACTTTCTTCTCTGCTGCAACTGTCATAGTGGCTGCATTTGATGCCATATCAATTACTTCCTGTGCTGTTGGTGCAACAGGATCTTTTACGTAGTTGTTTATTGCCGAATAACCTGTGAAGCCATACTCATTGTAGTCGGCTTTTACAAACTGATATGCGGTAACTGTGTCTCCCGGCTTTAGGTTGGTTACGTTAATGCTGCCTGTGTCCTTGCCTGATGGCAGAGTTTTTTGTGCGCCAAAAGCGGCTGTGCCAAGTGTTAACATTAAAGTCATTGATAAAATGACTGCTAAAAATTTTTTTATACTTTTCATACTTCCCCTTTCAATTGTCGCCCGCCTCTATTTATGTCAAATTTATATTGTCTCTGTTTTTTTTGTATCGGTTGTAGATTAGTGATGTTGCTATTAGTATTGCTCCTATATATGTGTATGTGTTTGTTCCGTTTCCGCCTGTGTCGGGCAGTTGGTAGATTTTGTTTGTGTTGGCTGCACTTATGGTTAGTTTGCCGTTGTTGCCTAGTGTTGCCGTTATTGTTTTGTTTTTTATTTTTCCATATGATTTCGAGTATTGCTTTGTTTTGGTTGCGTTTTTGTCTTTGGCTATTTCGCCTTTCTCATAGCCTACGAAGTTTGGATTTTCTTCATAACCGTAGTAGTATGGGTTTTCCGAGTTTGGAATGTATGTGGCTGTTGCTTCTTTGCCCTCATCCCACATATTTGTGTAGAGTATTTTTTCCATTTCCATTGTTTCAAAAGTGGCTGCTTCGAGGATTGCTTCTTTGGTTGGACCTACTTTGTAGCATAGTCTGATTGGCAATGCCTTGGTGTATTGTGTGCCGCCTTGGATTTGGACGTTTTCCGGTAACAGTTTGGATGGTATTGTGAACTTTACGTTTTGTAATCCTTTACTGTTTTTTGTTACTGTGACTTTGATGTTTTTTAAGTTTACATCGTCATTTCCATCTGTTGCCGATGGAACTTTTCCTTCATATATATAGGTGGTAACGTTACCGCCTTCTGAGATTTTTGCCGCTTTGTAATTTATGCCATTGTATCTTAGAATCGGTGTTTCCTTTATTTCCATTCCCTGACCTATTTTGTCAGTAAACTCTACTGCGTTATCAAGTCCTTCTTCCACACAGGAATGATAGTTGATTATTTCCATGCCTTCCTGCAAAAACTGCTTAAAGATTTGCGCCAGTGTTTCGCTGTCCATTGCATCATCTTTTGCCATTTTGCTGTTGTCGGCATAATCATAATTGCTGTATGGATTGGTGTAATAATACGTGGAACTTTTTGCCTGAACTCCCGTATTTTTACTTCCTACAGTTATCTTTGTATTATCGGCATATTGTTTTGTCAAAGCCTTGTGCAATTCGTTAGCTCGCGGATCTTTGCCGTTCTTACATCGTTCAAGATTCTGCGCCGTTGGATGAAGTACCTGACTAATGTAGTCATAACCTTCCCCTTCAGTAACGCCTACACCAACTGTAAAAAACTTGTTGTTTTTATGGTCTGCCTGACCATTGTAATGCTTACTTACACTGTCCTTATAATACTTTGCCGTAAGAATTGTATAGTAACCAAAAATTCCCTTGTCATTTTCTGAATACTCCTTGTTATTGTCCGTAGTATTTTCACTTCCACAACATGAACCGTCACCAAATTTTTTATTCGAAGGCAAATTCTTGTAATCCGAATTGCCAAGGGTAGGGCAACCATCTGATAGCAAAAGAATATTAGGTGTTCTTGTTACTTTCTGACCAGAAACACTGTCAGTGTAAGTTGTTGTTTTTTCATTAATAAGAATATCCGCCCCCTGCTTTATTCCATCCTGAATGTATGTTGCCCCATATACCTCAATTGATTTCGATGACTTATCTGTAAGATTGTTTGTACTTTCGTTTTTAATTTTTCCTATATCTAATTTTTTGTAGCCATCATTCTTAGATGATTTTGATACAGAAAAATAAGAATTGGTATTAGAGTAGTCTGCCTTGCTTCCAACATAATATCTTCCAAGCGGCAAAATCTTTGTGGCTTTTGTGTTGTATGCCACAACCGCTACCCTGTTATTCTCATCTTCTTTCATCAAATAAGTAATGGTCTTGTTTACAGCTTTTACCAGATTATCAGCCCTCTTGCCATCGCCATCCACAGACATACTTCCTGAAATATCAAGAACAAGTACCACATCTAAAGGTACATGAATTATTCCCGAAGTCGTATCAATATACTTCTGTCCAAGTGCTGACAAAATTACGCTAAATTCTCCCGGATTATAACTGTTAAATATGGAATAATCATCTTTTCCATACATTACTGACTTGTCAGTTTCTATCCTTCCGTCATCTTTGTTTTTTCCCTGAAACAAAGATTCAATGTCAGATGTGGAGCTGTCAGAAACGTAAATACTTTTTACCGGTGTTCCCTCATCAGTCTTTAGTGTATCCGTTCCCGGCCCTATACTTCCCAAAACCGGTTGAAACATTGTCATTGTAATTACCATACATAACATATATGCTCCAAACTTTTTCATCCTTTGCCTTTTCCATAGCCGGAAAAACCTGTGCATTATTTCACCTCCTCATTGTTTTTTGCAGGAAAAATTCCTAACAGTTCAATATATTCAAAATGCCGAAAAAGTATTAATAATTTTTTTGAAATGGATAAATAATCTTCAATCTATAACTGTGAGATAATTTATCTTGACAAAAAAAGCACAGGGCTAACCGTAACTGAATTAACTCTGTGCCTTTTTTATTATTCCTCTTCTACCTTATTAATTATGAAATCATAGTCTTCCTTTGATAACTGGTATGCTTTATCTTTGTTCTTCAAATAACATATTTTGTCCTGACTTCGCAAATACATTATTCCTATGTCATTGTTGCAATCTATCTTTATATTGAAAGATTCATCAAACTTAATATCTAAATTAGAAACAGTTTCAAAATTCTTCTATTGTTGTTGCTGTTGATCCACAAGTTCCACTTTTTAACTGGCGTTAAAATTCATACTTTAATATCTCGCAATTCTTTATTCCAAACGCTGCATATTCTTCGTTTGTCATATCGTGGAAATATGAATTTACGACTCTTGATATGCCATTATGGGCAACAAGAAGATATGTCTTTTCGCCTGATTCTTTCTTCAAGTCATCCAATAGATTATAGATTCTCTGAGCCATTTCAAACATTGATTCGCCACCGTCAAAATGATTTATGAAGCTCTTTTTTGCCTCTTCAAATTCTTCGCCGTGTCTTGGTGTAGATTCGTACTTTCCGAAATTCTGCTCCTTTAATCGGATTTCTTCTCTCATCGGAATCCCTGTTACTTCCCCAATATGCTTCGCTGTATCTGCTGCCCTGCTAAGTGGTGAGTACAAAATTTCGTCGATTTTTATTCCCTCCTTCAAAATCTTCTGTCCCAACTCCTCAGCCTGCTTATGTCCTAATTCTGTCAAGCCAATATCTGTTGCTCCACATATTTTATTTTCAACATTCCAAAATGTCTGCCCATGTCTTGTAAAATAAACCTGTCCCATAATTTCTCCTTTGCGCTACTTACTGATTTAGCATTATAATAGCACAAACAGACTGTTATGAACAACCGTGTTAATTGAAAGAATAACCACTATTTTATAAACTTACTATCTATCTTTTCATCATGTTGTAGTTCTTGAAAATTCTGATTTTTTACTGCTTTTGCTTTTATTTTTTCTAATTCTTCTGTCCATTCATTTTTAACTTGTTCATCGGTTTTATTTTTTAAATTTTGTTTTATAAAATCATTTTCAAGTTTTTTAACATATTTCTGAATAGGTAATAACTTCTTATATAATTCTCTTTCATATTTCCAATAGTCTTCTTCCGAATCAAAAGAATCAATAATGTCTTGCGCTACTTCCCTGTTTTCTGCGGTTGAAACTGTTTCCTTCAACTCCGCTATATACTGGTCTAATTCTTTGTCCGTAACATCATATCCTTTCTTAATAGCCTCAATATATAAAGCATTCTGACCTTCTACATAACTTTTTGCTTTTTCTTTTGCAAGCTCTTCATCATTACCGTTTATCTTATAAAATTCTTCAGCTTTATCTATTTCATCTGTTGCTATTAAAATATCCTTTCCTTCCTCTGCTATATCATTAATTTCTTCTGTTTTTTCTGATATTTTTCCATATAATGATATTCTGTATTCGTTATTTTTCTTTGATTCTTTCTTTTCATAATCCTTTGAAAGCACATTTCCCCATATTTTTGCTAAATTACTTTTAGGTTTTGCATTTGTCAATACTGTTCCTCCTATTATTAGACTAAATGCGATAATGCTTATAATAACTTTTTTCTTCATACTTTTACCTAATCTTTCCTTACTTCGTATTTAATCTCATTTTTAGTGTATGACCGTTTAAACTTGATGTAAGAATACCACCTTTACAATGTACTGTATAGGATACTGAGGCATAATTTTTCGTTGTTGTACTATAATACATATACTGTTATCGTTGACCAGCCTCCTTCCGGAACTGCAAACAAATAGCTCTTTTCATTTTCTACCGTTTTACTTGTTCCTGCTTCAACTTTAACCGAACTACTCAACAATCCTGCAAACATTAAGCCACCACAAAACAATAGTGCAATCGTTCTTCTTAATTTTTCTTTCATCTCAACCTTCTATGTTTTACACACCTTGCATAAAAATCCAAAATACTAATTTATACAATAAAATTATTTATTTAAAACGTCTTTCATACAAAGCATTTCTCCTTTGAACTCATTTTTTCCTATTCTTTTGTTTTTCATAACTCCTGCCAGCAGTGTCAATGCTACCAAAATAATAAACATCATTTCACTATGTGCCATGGCTATGTTTGTCTTGCAAAATATTCCGTAAAGTGCAACATCAATCACAACCATTACATATATAATGTTTTTATTTCGTCTGATTTGATAATCCTCTAAAAGATGATTTGGGTTAACCAACGGCGACCATATCAATATAATCAGAATTGAAATCACTGCTAAAATCCATATCGCCTCTTCCATAATTTCCATCTCATACAATCGTATAGACAGCGTAGATGCTCCATATACCAAAAGTGTGCAAAAAAAGCACGTTTCACTCTTTCTACAATGATATCCTCCCACTAACATTCTCAATGGTATAAAAAATAAAACAAATGATAACATGTGCGTCATTTCTCCCAACATAAAACTTATTAATAAGCATCCTAATAAAATACTTCCATTTAGTAGAATTATTTCTATTGAATATGCCCACACCTCATAAGATTCTATGTCCAATATTTTATTTTTTACCAACTGAAATGTTAATGCTTCCGACATCTTCCTAAACATTTTTCTTATGTTTTTCTACCAATTTTTCCGGCACTTTAGGTTCATAAAGCCCAAAACATGATGTTGATTCACTAAATACCTCTGCAATGGTTTCCAACATTTTTTCTAATGTTTTATTTTCCTTCATCAACGTGTCCTCCTTCCCTTATTTTTCCCTTTTTCTCCAGACAATCTTTTCATTCCGATTGCCTACACATATAATAGCAGAAAAATTAGTAAAAAAACTCAATATGGATTTTTTGGTATGTTTTATGGATTTTTTGGTAATTAAAAGTAAAAAATAGTCGAGATTAGGTATCAACAACCTATTCTCAACTATTTTTTTCTACTTGTATAACATTGTAACCGTAGTCACTACTTCATCATCTTCGCATTCCATATCATATGCTCCCTTATATTTAGCAACTATTTTCTTTACATTTTTTATTCCTATCCCATGCATTGTTTTTTCTTTTTTTGATGTAACTGAAGTGTCAATTTTTTCTCCGTTATATGAGTTAACTATTTTTATCAGTATCATTTTTTTCACTTCATTTATATCAACTTCTATATATTTACTTGTTTGCTTTTCACATGCCTCTATGGCATTATCTATCAAATTTCCAAGAACGCATACCATATCCATATCTGAAACTGCATACTCCGCAGGCAATGAAATATTAGACGAAAAGATTATTCCCTTATCTTCTGCAATTTTTTGTTTTGTATTTATTATTGAATCTACGGCACTATTTCCTGTCTGTACATAGAACATTTTCTGAGTTAAATTCTCGCATTCCTGTTCTACAAATTCTTTAACGTTATCAACATTTCCCTCTTCAAGCCAATGCCTTATTGCAAAAATCTTATGTTTATAATCATGAATGCTACCACGCCACATGTTAAATACTTGTTCAGTATTTTTTTCAGTTCGTATCATCATTTCATTTTGTAATTCCAATAAAGATATTTCATTTTTTTGGTGATAATTCTCGCCTAATTTTAATACTAAACTAAAAACAAGCAAAATAATTACTATTGATGATATAAAATATATTCCAAGAAACATACGCATCTTGTCATTTACTGCCATCATACTGTTTTCTGCAATATAATAATCTAACGCCACTAATATACAAGCTATCAAACCACAAATACCTAAATGTCTACCTGATATCTGTGTTTTATTTCTGTTATACTCGTGCATTAAATATACAACAATTAATAAAATTGTTTTGCTCATTATTGTACAGAAAATTCTTTCAATTCCATAATTTAATAACACCTCGCCTGTATTTATACTAAATACTATCGCTCCCATTTGTACTACTGTAAAATCTATTGCCATATCTATTATTGAAAATATTACCGTTGACAATATTAGTGTTTTAATTTTTCTTTTATAAACTGCCGCCTGTAAGGATGCCAATATTACTATTGACATCACTCCATTTAATGAAGAAAAAAGACTGATTTTATTCATCATAATAATAAAGATGCTAAAAAATGTTGAATCCACTAATATTCTCTTTTTAACATTCTTCTTTTCCACAAATATTCCCGTAAAGGCACAACATCCTATACACTCAACCAATGTTGCCAGACAGTCAACTACCCAATATAATGCTGTCATACTCTATTCCTCCAATATCTTGCCATTTGTTCTTTTACTTCTTTCAGCCGGCTTCTGCTTATTACAAGTTTCGTTTCATTGTCTAGGGTTATACTATATCCCGAATATTCATATATGTATTTTACATTAACTATTCCACCACTATGTATTTGTACGAAATCCTCGTCATCTAACTCTTCATAAAGAGATTTGATTGTTTTTCTTTCCTTTAATTCTATTGCTTTCCCATTATTTATATATACTGTTATTCTTCTCCTATACATTTCAAAATACATAATATCATCATGTCTTAGACGAATTTCCCCATCATCCGTTTTGATTATAATTGTTTTTGTATTCCTGCTATTAATACATTTGTTGGCTTTCTTCAATGCCAGTTCTATTTCATCATGCATTTTTAATTTTCTAATATATTTAATGGGACTGTAATCTATTGAGTCAAACACATACTGTTCATGTGCCGAAATGAATACAAGTAAAATTTCCTGATTTATACTTCTCATCTTTGCAGCCACGTCAAGACCTGATATTTTGGGCATGTCAATGTCTAAAAACACAACATCAAAATAGTCTTTATTATTCTTCATCAGTCCAAGCATATCATTTCCGTCTGTATATAGATGGGTTTCAATTTCAACATTTAAATTTTTAGATGATCTATGTAATTCTTCTTCTATTGTTTCTAACGAATCCTGCTGGTCATCACATATTGCAATACTGAGCATCTTTGTCCCCCTTGTATGATTGGTTATTTCCACAGAATTATATCATATCTTATGTTAGAAAAAAAGACTATTGCAAGTCTCTGATACGCCCTGCAATAGCCTTTTACATCTTATATTATGTTCTTATTCACCATCGTATACGATTACTGCTCCATCATACTTTTCATTGATGAATTTCTTAATTGAATCTGACTTTAATACATCTACTAAAGCTTTGATTTTTTCGCTGTTTTCGTTGCCTTCTTTTACTGCAATTACGTTAACATATGTTTTTGCTGCTTCTGAATCTGACTTTTCATAAGCTAATGCGTCTTTCTTTACTGTGTAATTTGCTTCTAATGCATAGTTACCATTTAATACTACATAAGCTACTTCGTTTACTACTCTTGGTACCTGAGCTGCTTCAAGTTCTACGATTTCAATGTTGTTAGGATTTTCTTCAATGTCATTTACTGTTGCCTTGATTCCTGCACCATCTTTTAATTTGATGATTCCGTTATCCTGTAATAATAAAAGCGCTCTTGCTTCATTAGTTGTGTCGTTTGGAACTGCAATCTTATCGCCCTTGGCAATGTCCTTTAAGTCTTTCTTTGTTCCGGGATAAATACCAAATGGTTCATAATGAATCTTTCCTGCAACTACAAGGTGTGTTCCTTTTTCTTCGTTAAACTGTTCAAGATAAGGTACATGCTGGAAGTAGTTTGCGTCAAACTCTCCACTTTCTACTACGTTGTTAGGCTGTACATAGTCATCGAATACTTTTACTTCTAATTCGTATCCCTTGTCTTTAAGTAATGTTTTTGCTTCTTCTAATATTTCTGCGTGTGGTGTTGCTGATGCTGCTACTGTAATCTTTTTGTCATCAGTTTTCTTTTCTGAACTTTCACTCTTTGATGAACCACATCCTGTTAATGCTCCTACTACTAATACTCCTGCTAATGCTAATGCTAAAATTTTCTTCTTCATGTTTTCATTCTCCTTCTTTTTCATATTTTTCATTTTATAAGTAACAGTGTTACCTGTTATTTTCTTCTCTTATCAAGTTTTGATGCAATAATCATTCCTATAGACTGGAAAACCTGAACCAATACTACAAGAAGTATTACCGTTACTATCATAATTTGAGATTCATATCTGTAATAACCGTATCTTATGGCAATGTCCCCAAGACCACCGCCACCTACGGAACCTGCCATTGCTGAATAGCCAAGAATTGTTCCAATGGCTATTGTAGCTCCGGTTATAAGTGATGTTCTTGATTCAAGTAAGAGTACTTTTACTATTATTCTTAAATCACTTGCTCCCATTGATCTTGCTGCTTCTACAACTCCTGCGTCAACTTCTTTGATTGATGACTCAACCATTCTTCCAATAAAAGGAATCGCTGCCACTACCAGGGGAACTACTGTGGCTGATGAGCCATAGCTTTGACCTACAATTATTCTTGTTAATGGTATTATCAGAATAAGTAAAATCAAAAACGGTATGCTTCGTATAATATTTGAAATTACATCCAGTACTTTGTAAACTGCCTTGTTAGGTCTAAGTCCGTCTTTATCTGATACTGCAAGCATTACTCCTAATGGAAGTCCAAACACATATCCTACTACTGTGGATAATATTGTCATATATAGTGTCTGACCAATTCCTGTAATAATCATATCTGTAGTTGCACTAGTCCACATAATTATCCACCTCCTCGATTTCTAATCCTTTTTCTATAAGATATTGTTTCATCTCTTCTTTTTTCTGATTGTCTTCGCGAAAGCCCAGTATCATTTCACCTTTTGCCACGCCTCCAACGTTTTTAGTATTTGCTTTCAATATATTTACCGGCTCATTAAACTTCAAAATCATGTTTGCTATAACCGGTTCAAAAGCTGAACTTTCTGAAAAAACAATTCTGAGATTTTTCTTATTATTTATTTCCTTTGTTACTTTGCGGGTACCATCTACGTCGCTGCCTGTATCTTTGTTAATCAACTCTCTTGCAACTTCAGATTTAGGATGTTCAAAAATCTCAGTTACTAATCCCTTCTCTGCCACCTGACCATCTTTCATAATGGCTACATGTGTACATATTTCTCTGACTACTGACATCTGATGTGTAATGATTACTATTGTTATTCCAAATCTCTTATTAATACTTTCAAGTAATTCAAGAATTGATGCTGTAGTCTGTGGATCCAAGGCACTTGTTGCCTCGTCACAAAGTAGAATCTTTGGATTTGAAGCCAATGCTCTTGCAATTGCCACTCTCTGTTTCTGTCCTCCTGACAACTGCGCCGGATAAGCTTTTGCCCTATCCTGTAATCCTACTATTTCAAGAAGCTCTAATGCCTTAGCTCTTGCTTCTTTCTTTTTCTTTCCCTGTATATATAATGGAAAACAAACATTGTCTATAACCGACTTCTGCATTAGAAGATTGAAATGCTGAAAAATCATTCCTATGTCTTCTCTCTGTTTTCTTAATTCTTTCTTTGACAGTGAACCAAGTGTTCTTCCTTTTATAAGAACCTGACCTTCTGTTGGTTCTTCAAGGAAGTTCATACATCGTACCAATGTACTTTTCCCTGCTCCGGACATACCAATTATTCCGTATATGTCACCCTGCTCAATCGAAAGACTTACATTTTTTAATGCTTCAACAGTTCCATCTTTTGTTTCATATTTTTTGCTTACGTTTTTAATTTCTATCTCTGACATGTCCTCACCTCTTTTCAACTGTTTGCTGATGTGTGAAAGTATACTATTGTTATTTATTGTTGTCTAATCCAAAAAAAATACAGCTAGTCATAGTTTTTTTCTATAGCTAGCTGTGTTTTGTAATCTTTGTCTATATATTTTTCTATATTTAATATTATTCTTAGTAAAAAATAATATTTTTTTATTATTTATCTTAGTGCTTTATCCTTGTACTTGCCTATTTCTTCCAAATATTTCTTGCCCAAAGGACTTATTGGCACTCCCTTTCTTGAAATATAACCTATCGTCATAATCTCATCTGACTTAAGCTTCACAGCACAATAATCTGAACCATTCAGTTCCTCGCACATTATACCGGAACATAATGTGTATCCGTTAAGGCCTATCATCAGATTAAGAAATGTTGCCCTGTCATTGGCCTTTATCAGTCTTTTATAATCGTATGTGCTTAGCACCTCTTCCGCAAAATAAAAAGAATTATTATGCCCCTGATCAAAAGACAAACACGGGTATTCCTCAAGTTCCTCTAATGTTATCTCCTTCTTTGATGCCAATGGATGACCTTTCCAAAGATAAACATAAATATGACATTTCAACAACTCATGAAACTCTACCCCTGACTGGTGAAACAGTTTAGTTAATACCTTCTTATTGAAATCATTAATATACAATACTCCTATTTCACTTTTACAGTTTTTTACGTCCTCGATTACATCGTATGTCTTTGTTTCATGAATTTCAAACTCATATTCATCCATACCAAACTGCTTAACCATTTCCACAAAAGCTTTAACTGCAAAGGTATAATGCTGCATGGAAACGCCAAACTTCTTCTTTGTGTTTTCTTTTAATATATACTTAGACTCAATTAAGTTATATTGCTCAACTACCTGCCTTGCATAACCTATAAATTCCTCGCCTTCCGGCGTAACTGAAATTCCTCTGTTGGTACGTTTAAAAAGCTCTACTCCAACCTCCGCTTCCAACTCCTTTATTGACGCTGAAAGACTTGGCTGTGATATAAATAGCTTTCCTGCCGCTTCATTCATTGATGAGGCTCCGGCAACTTTAATGGCATATCTTAATTGTGCAAGAGTCATAATAATCCTACTTTCTTAAGTTTATTCTTATTTTGATATATCAGCTCTGCTAACCATAATACTTTTGAACCACTAATTAAGACTATCTATCCCATTCTTTAACTGATTCAATGCTTATTCCAGAGTTTTTCTCGGACATGCTATATTAATTCGCTGATATCCTTTACCATCTTCTCCAAAAATAGCGCCGCTGTCAAGCCATAAACCTGATTTGTTTATTATTAAATCTTCCAATTCTTCATTTTCAAGTCCTACTTCACCAAAATAAAGCCATATTAATAGAAGTAAAATTCCAACACACCATCCCATTGTAGGTGTTCCGTTAAAATATTCCATTCCATCATATTTTCTTCCAAAAATACTTAAGTCTGACCATGAAAACGGTGAAAGATATATTAAATAATTGTCAATTGTTCTCATATTAAATGCTGTAATCATTAAAACTTCAAAAATCATACCGGAACACATTGCTATAAGTCTTGTAAATAACAAACTCATTGAAAACATAAATACTCCTAAGAAACAAATAACTAATCCTACAAATAGGAAAATTATCGCCATAGACTTATATGGAGAATAATGTCTACTATTTTTAAAAGAATGGAGAATATTAAATACCCCAAGCCTTCTGCTCTTCTAAAGTCTTATGATTTTATGGAATCAAAAAGAAGCTGTGCCAACGATTTTAATCGTTAAAGCAACAGCTTCTTTTTAGAAGACTTACTCAGTCCACTTTTATAACTAATTCATTTATATTTATTTTTAAGCTTCTACTGCTTTGTTTGTTTTTTCAAAAAGCTTTCTCACACCCTGGATTGCTACAATTACACCAAGACATAATAACAATACTGCAAAGATTAACTGTAATGTCATACCAAATGTTAATCCTACTGTAAATAACTGACCACCTAATCTGTAGATTGTCATGCCAAGTGCTGTAAATGTTACTGCCATCATAAAGAACATTGGAATCCAAAGCATAGCGCCCTGACGTTTTGTTTTCTTTAAGAATACAGCACATGCAACTAATGCTAATACTGATAATAACTGGTTAGCTGAACCAAATAATGGCCAGATTTCTGCATAACCAACTTTTGCAAGTAAGTATGAAAGTACTAATGTTAAGATTGTTGCAAAATATTTGTTTGTTACTACTTTCATGAATGGGTTTAAGTTGTCCATATCTGTATCATCATCAATGAAGAATTCCTGGAATGAAAGTCTTCCTACTCTGGCTACAGAGTCAAGTGATGTTAAAGCAAATGCTGAAACAGCAAGGTTAATTAATGTAAATACCAACTGATGAGGTAAACCTGCTACTGATAAGAAGTTTGCAATAGCTCCTGCAAAAATCTGAGGCTGTGTAACAAGTCCCTGCTTTGCTGCTTCACCTGTTGCAAATGATGCAACTGCGATAAGTGCGATAACTGCAAGCATACTTTCCATTAACATTGCACCGAATGAAACAGGAAGCATATTTTTTTCATTTTTAATCTGCTTTGATGCTGTACCTGATGAAACAAGTGAATGGAAACCTGAAACGGCACCACATGCAATTGTTACAAACAAGATAGGGAATAAGTACTGTCCATCAACATTGAAACCATTAAATGCAGCAAGGTTACATGATGGATTGGCAACGAATACACCAATAATTGCACCAACAATCATAAATATAAGTAAGTAACTGTTAAGGTAATCTCTTGGCTGAAGTAATGCCCAAACAGGAGCAACACATGCTACCAATACGTAAGCAAAAATAATGATGTGCCATACTTCTCTTGATAAATAAACAGGACATTTAAGTCCAACTGCTACTGCAAAAATAAGAAGTGCTATTGCAATTGCTGTGTTTACCCATTTATTTAATTTTCCATATTTTAATAACATACCAAGTGCTACAGCTTCAACAATAAATATAATTGATGTCATTGCTACTGAACCGTTAGCTACAACCTTGGCACCTGTTTCAAGATTGAATCCGTTAAATGTTCCTGCAACTACGTCAGCAAAAGCTGCGATAACAAGGATACAGAATAACCAACAGAATGCTAAGAATAATTTCTTACCAACTCTACCAATGTACTCTTCAATAATAAAACCTATTGTTCTACCTTTGTTTTTAACTGATGCATACATTGAAGCAAAATCCTGAACTGCTCCGAAGAAAACACCACCAATTAAAATCCAAAGTAAAACAGGTAACCATCCAAAAATAGCTGCCTGAATAGGTCCGTTAATAGGACCTGCTCCTGCAATTGATGCAAACTGATGTCCAAAAACAACGTTTGTGTCTGCAGGTACATAGTCAACTCCATCTTCCATCTCATAAGCCGGTGTCTTAGCGTTTGGATCGATACCCCATTTGTTCTGAAGATAACGACCATATAACAGATAAGCACCGCCAAGTACTACTATGGCTATAACCATCATTAGCATTCCACTCATTTTTTTCATCCTTCTTTCTTATTATTTTTTCATCCTTTGTGGATAATAAATTGTTTCTGTTAAGACAAAAGCGAAAACCATAAAATATAGAAAAACTTCCTATTAGTGTTATAAAATCTAATTATTAGAATTGCTACATGGATTGAGCTCTAACAATTCTAAAAAAAGAAAACGCCTTTGTAGTTTTAAAAACTACAAAGGCGACTATAAACTAACCGTGGTACCACTTTGTTTGCTGTATAAAAATACAACCACTTAACACTGTCAAAATTAACAGCTTCTTCTGTAACGTGAAGAACACGTCCCGACCTACTTGATAAAACTTTCGGCGAGCTGCTCCCGGGTGATGTCCTTATAGATACCATCTGTCACTTCTCAGCTTCTGTGACTCTCTGTAATCAGGCAACCTCTATATGATGTATCCCGTTCATTGCATTTCGTTTTTTTGACTGTCACTAGTTTACCACTTTACCACACTACATTCAAGGTTAAATATTGCCCATAATTTCTTGATGATTTTTATGATTTTTTGTACATTTTTTAATATTTGCCTTACAACTTTATGATTTTTCCCCTTTTTAACTAAATAAACAGTTTTTTTAGTTTTTTCATGCTGATTTTTGGTAAACTTTTTTGTGTATATTTTACAAAATATTAATACATTTTGACAAAAATATGTTAAAATCTAATCATAGGCTATTAAGTATAAATAGCAAAAAAATATAAGCTTATTGTATTATATATTTTTATTGGATATAGTCCATATTATTTTACTAAAGCTGACAGGTTTGAAAGGAGATTTTTACAATGGCAAACAGAATTATGTTAAACACAACATCTTATCACGGAGCAGGAGCTATTGATGAAATAGCAACAGAAGCAAAAGCACATGCATTTAAGAAAGCTTTTGTTTGTTCTGATCCTGATCTTATCAAATTTAATGTTACATCTAAGGTTACAGACATCTTGGACAAGAACGATTTAGCTTACGAAATTTATTCAGATATTAAAGCTAATCCTACTATTGAAAATGTTCAGCACGGTGTTCAGGCATTCAAGAATTCAGAGGCTGATTACATTATTGCAATTGGTGGTGGTTCTTCAATGGATACAGCTAAGGCTATAGGAATTATTATTGCAAACCCTGAATTCGAAGACGTTCGTAGTCTTGAAGGTGTCGCACCTACTAAGAAGCCTTGCGTTCCTATTATTGCAGTACCAACAACAGCCGGAACTGCTGCAGAGGTTACAATTAACTATGTTATTACAGACGTTGAAAGAAAGCGTAAATTCGTTTGTGTTGATCCACACGATATGCCAATTATTGCAGTTGTAGACCCTGATATGATGTCATCAATGCCTAAGGGACTTACAGCTTCAACAGGAATGGATGCTCTCACTCACGCAATTGAAGGTTACACAACAAAGGCTGCTTGGGAAATGACAGATATGTTCCATCTTAAAGCTATCGAAATTATTGGCAAATCACTTCGTGGCGCTGTAGAAAACACAAAAGAAGGTCGTGAAGGAATGGCTCTTGGTCAGTACATTGCAGGAATGGGCTTCTCTAACGTAGGTCTTGGTATTGCACACTCCATGGCTCATACACTTGGTGCCGTTTATGATACACCACATGGTGTTGCCTGTGCTATGATGCTTCCAATTGTTATGGAATATAACCAGGAATGCACCGGAGAAAAGTACAGAGAAATTGCTCGTGCACTTGGCGTTGAGGGTGTTGACTCAATGTCAGTTGAAGAATACAGAAAAGCTGCAATTGATGCTGTAAAACAGTTATCAGCAGATGTTGGAATTCCTTCAAAACTTGAAGCAATAAAAGAAGAAGATTTACAGTTCCTTGCTGAATCTGCTGCTGCAGATGCTTGTGCACCTGGAAATCCAAAGGATGCAAGTGTTGAAGATTTCAAAGAATTATTTAGAAAAATTATGTAATAATTATTTTTAAGAGTTATAATATACGGAAGTACGAAAGTGCTTCCGTATTTTTTTGCAATGAGTTTTTATAGTAACTCTTTTCAACAAATTTTATTACAAGTTCGTTTTGCTTTGAAAAAAATACAGTACTATTTTAGAGAGGATGGTTTTGCTATGAATAATCAGGAAGAATTAATAGAAACAGAATATAATCGTGCAGTAAATCTTTGGAATGAAACATACTCAGAATGTAAGCTTGTAGACTTGAAAGGCAAACCTCTTTCTGTTGAACCTATGTTTGATATTTGTCTTGACATATTTGCAAGCAAATGTAAGAAAGTTTTGGACTTTGGCTGTGGAACGGGCGATATCATTTTCCAATGTTACGAATTTGGTAACACCAGCTACGGTCTTGGCGTTGACGTATCTGAAACCGGAATTAACTATGCAACAAAAATGGCAAAAATTAACAACTATGATAATCTGGAATTTAAAGTTGGAAATATTTCTGCTCTGGATTCTTATGAGGATGGCTCTTTTGATGGCATTATTTTGTCTAACGTTCTTGATGTAATGCCAAAAAATATAGCTGCAGAAACATTTTCAAAACTTACACGTCTAATTCCTAAAGGTGGACTTATGTTTGTAAAACTAAACCCATATTATGAGGAAGGCTACCTTGAGTCTTTTGGATTTAAGCCTATTGCCAACAATTTGTTTGAAGAAGATGGGGTGCTTAGATACCGCGAAGTTGATACCGCCTCATGGAAGCAGGCATTTGAAAAATATTATGAAATAATACGTTATCTTGAATTTCCTTACCCTTGGCAGGAAGGAATGAACAGACTGTTTCTGTTGCAGAAGAAATAAAATTCATGTATGATATGTCCAAAAAGGGATTCATGCAAACACGTTGATTTTATCGTTTGCAAAGAATCCCTTTTCTTGACATATCTAACAATATAATTAACTTATTACTCTTCAACCGAATCTACATCAATTATAATTTTGTTGCAATTCCTACATAGATACGCGTCAACGTATGTCTGTGTTAGCATACTTGTAAGTTTTACACTTTTAGCACCCTTCTTTTCAGATTTCCATTTTAAGGCATATCTGTCTTGATTTATTTCACCTTTTTCCATTTCTGAATTGCAATATGGACATTTCATTTCCATCATTTATCACCTCATTTAATTTGCTTATAGTGCAAATTTCCCTTCTAAAATTCCAATCTTGTATCTATTAAGATTTTTATTTTTTATCTGACATTAGTTTCTTAATACCATGTTTTAGTCCATCAACTGTTAACGGATACATATCTACCAGCTCACGTATCTTGCCTTCTGATTCCATCCAGTACATGCTGTCTGCCTGACTATGGAATGACGGATTGAGCCATATTGTATGTGGATATTTTTTTGCAAATATCTGCATCCATTCGTAGCCTGACAAGCCGTTGTTAGGACCGCTGTAGTTACCGTTTTTGTCATAAAACTCTTCCGGTGCCATACCTGCATCGCCTACAATTATGACTTTGTAATCCTTGTCATAATTCTTAAATGCCCAAGATGTGTCTATCCAGTCACCGCTATTACATTCCGGATTCTTATACAACTTGGCATAAATACAGTTATGAAAATAAAAAGTTTTTACATCCTTAAAATGGTTCGCCTTGTGAACTGCCTGAAATAGTTGATTGCACAACTCGCTGTAAGGATACATTGATCCACCGCTGTCAAACAAAAGCATTAACTTAACTGTATTCTTTCGTGGCTGCTGAAATTCAAGTTTCAAATAACCACCCTGATTACATGTTGAGTCGATTGTTCCATCTATATCTAATTCCGTTTTTGGCAAATCAAGCTTTCTTGAATACTGGCGAAGCTCCCTTAAAGCAACCTGAAACTGACGCATTGTAAGCTTTGTATCTCTACGAAAATCCTTGTAACGACGCTCTC
>ENA-OPSW01000332-OPSW01000332.1-human-gut-metagenome-genome-assembly--contig:-NODE-332-length-45045-cov-7.753301_pt1 | contig 45045 bp, 44 predicted proteins | sample MGYA00241463_ERZ501918 | MGnify/ENA primary metagenome ERZ501918 (study PRJEB25962, sample SAMEA2042443) | human gut metagenome | biome: human gut; feature: human-associated habitat; material: faeces... | reverse complement strand
TCTCGTCGGTGCGCAGGTCGATCCAGCGGTAGTCGATGCGCTGGTCGATGCTGGAACGCTCCACAGCCTTCTTCTTCTTGGTGGCGGCGATCTCCTTGCGGACGATGGGCAGCGCGTCGGCGATGCTCTCGATCTCGATGGCCTCGGGGATCATCTCGATGCCGCCCATCTTGACGTAGTCGTTCTCCATCACCTTGCCGGTGACGGTGATGACAGAGTCCGGGGTCAGCTTGTCGATGGTGTCCACCAGCTCAGGGTGGTCCTCCTTCTCGATGGTGATCTGAAGTTTGCCGGTAATATCCTTCAGCACGATGAAGGCCATATATTTGCTGTTGCGCAGGTTCTCGATAAAGCCCTGCACCTTGACCGTGCTGCCAATTTCCTTTTGTACCTCATTGATATAGGTGCGTTCCATGGAAATCCTCCTTCTGTGTCTTGTATACTGTTTTATTATATAACATTTCCGACATAAATCAAGACAAAACCACTTCGTTTCTCAAGATGCTCCGGCTCATCCCTGTTTCAGCTTTTTTCCCAGCCTCCACATCCAGCGTCCCGCCGCCGGGCAGCAGATCAGCATCCAGAGCTTGCTCTTTTCACGCTTCTTGCTGTTCGGGACTCGCAAGGCCGCCCGCCAGTGCTCTCGCGCCATCCGCACGATCTTGGCTTGCAGCTCCGGATCGGCATGGTCGCTGCCCGCCATCCGGTAATATACATGGGCGCAGGCCACCACGAACCGCTCTTCCGCTGTACGGCTCATACTGCCCGGCTGTCTTTCCACCAAGGCACAAATTTTTTCCCAAGTAGTTATTTCGCTGTATTGTTTTGGTGAAAAGTCGCTCTGATGAATCGCTGAATCCGGCCGGATGTAATAGGCATAAAGTGCACAGGGCACACAAACGTACCCCTTCGTCCGCAGCAAGGCCTGCACCATAAATAGAGCATCTTCTCCGATAGCAATCTGTTCGTCATATCGAATATCTCGAACCAAATCCGCTCTCATCATTCCTCGAACGCACCGGGTACACACATTTTCATCCCAAAATGTATAATTTTCAATTTTATGTGTTTTCAGCGCAGGCATTTCTGTCGGAAGGTCACAGAATGGATCCGTCTCTTTCTCCTCAAAATCCACCTGTTTGCAAATTGCAAGAGGAAGCCTGCTTTCTTGTATTGCCCGGCAAAGCCATTCCAGATAACACGAAGCCACCACATCGTCCGCATCCACAAAGCACACATATTCGCCTTTTGCCTGTTCCAGTCCCCTGTTGCGTGCTGAGGACACTCCTCCATTTTTCTTATGTAGGGTGCGGATGCGCGGGTCCTTCTCCGCGTATCTCTCCATGATCTCAGGGCTGCCATCCGATGAGCCATCGTTTATCAGGAGCAGCTCAAAATTCGAATACGTCTGTGTCAGGAGGCTCTCGATGCAGCGGGGGAGTTCTTTTTCTACATTATAGACCGGTACGATCACGCTGATCTTCACATCTGTTCTGCCCGCCATCTTTTATCCTTTGCCTTTCTGCTCTGTTGATGTGCCGCCCAGCATCTCCGCTGTAACGTGATAATATTCCATCAGGTTCTGAAGTGCTTCATCGTTCCGCATCCTTCCGGCGGTGTTGACCGACATCAGGCACTGGCGCTGGCTGTTCCGGATGGTGAACCACTCCTTCGAGTTGGTGCTCACCTTCACTGCCGGGATCCTTTTCTGCGCTCCCACGATCTTGAGCCACATATCGTCCGCCGTCGGGCACAGCTTCATAATCTTCCCGCTGTCGAACTCGATGCCGCTGAAATAGCCTGCAGGATACAACACCCCTCCAACGCCCACCGGGAAAAGTGCTTCCGAAGGTCCTTTTTTGTCTGGCGACAAGCCGTACCACTCCTGATAAGGCGCCACCCTTCCGCCTTCAAACGTGATCTCATGCGCGCGGTAACAGCACACGCAGCCCAGATACTTTTCGTGGGTATCCCACAGCCCTTCCAGCCAGTTTTCCGGGTAGAGCGCATCATCATCCGCCGTAACGATCACATCATTTTCAAATTCCTGCGCGGTGTAGAACACCTTTTTAAAGGAGCGGATATTGTCGCAGAAGCGGATGTCCAGTCCCTTTTCTTTCAGGCGGAGCAGGTTTGCCGGGAGCTGTGCTTCCTCCGGAAATTCCTCCTTGGACAGCCAGAGCAGGATACGATCCGCCGGACGGCTCTGCCGCAGGATGCTCTGGATCGTCAGATGGACTTTCCCGATTCGGAGCGGGAAGGTGGTCAGAGATACCACCATCCTTTCGCCCTGCGTTGTTCTCTGCTTCGGGAGCGGACTCCATGCACAATATATCGGGTAAAGAGCATTCGCCGCCACTCCAAGCATCCGGTTCACGTTGATCTGGCGTTTCGTTGCCTTTGCCCATGGAGTCGCGAAGTGATACAGTTCATTCAGCATGTTATGTTTCCCTTATTTATGGTCATTTTTCTCTTCTTCGTGCAGCGTCCCGGTGCCGCCCTCCACCACGCCGTCGTGGTCGGCCACAGCCTTGATGGTGCCGAAGAAGCATTTGATGTCCAGCCAGAAGCTCATATGCTCCACATACCAGCCGTCGAGCTTCGCTTTCTCCGTGATCTCCAGCTCGTCGCGGCCATGGATCTGCGCCCAGCCGGTCAGGCCGGGGCGGACGTCGTTTGCGCCGTACTTGTCCCGTTCGGCCAACAGGTCGTACTGGTTCCAGAGGGCCGGGCGCGGACCGATGACTGCCATATCGCCCACAAGGATATCCCACAGCTGGGGCAGCTCGTCCAGACTGGTCTTGCGCAGGAAACGGCCCACCCGGGTGATATACTGCTCCGGGTCGTGGAGCAGATGGGTGGGCATGTCGTGGGGGGTGTCGATGCGCATGGTGCGGAATTTCAGGATGTTGAAATAGCTCTTATGGATGCCCACCCGCTTCTGCTTGAAGAACACCGGCCCCGGCGAGTCCAGCTTGATGGCAAGGCAGAGCAAAAGCAGCAGCGGTGACAGCACCAGCAGCCCGCAGGCCGACAGTACCACGTCCAGCAGCCGCTTGATTCCTTTTTGATACATGATGGTTCTCCCTTTTATTCCTAGAATATTACTTATTATATACCATTTTCCCCTGCCCAAACAAGCCCCGGGCCGCCTGTTCTGCCGAAAATGCCGGTTTTGTTGTATCGGCTATACCCGCCACGACACCCTCCGCTTCGCCACGGCAGAGCCGAACTATGCGCTCTACCTCATCACAGCCCCTACAGCGGCAGAGGTCGCAAAGGAATCCCGGCAGCTCATCGGCCCCAGCTATATCCCGCCCAAGTGGGCGTTTGGTCTGGCCCAGAGCCGCTTCGGCTACAAGACGGAGGCCGACATCCGGGAGGTGGCACAGCCCGCCGCTAACACCGCTCAGCTGAACGATACGGCCCTCACCTTCTGGCGCTTCGCGCCCGACGGTCAGCCTGCGCCCTACCGGATGTATACCGACGACGGCGTGACCACCGATCACAACAAGCCCGGACACTGGCGCATCGTCGGACAATAACGCAAAAACACCCGGAAGCATCTCCGGGTGTTTTTTGGTATTACAGGTATGCGACCGTCGCGGACAAGGGCTTTCTCGAGCCGTGGTTTGCCAGCGGCCCTGCGCCTTCTGCGGCATAGCCGAGGTCGAGGATCATCAGGACCTCTTCATTTTCCGGCAGGCCCAGCTCCTTGGCCAGCTCATCCGGGTCGAAGAAGTTGAGCCAACAGCTGTCCACACCTGCGTTGGCGGCGGCCAGCATCAGGTGGGTCGCCACGATGGCGGCATCCTCCACGCCGGAGTCCCGCTTTCCGCCGGGATAAGTAAAGACGCTGTTTTTATCGAAGGCCACGACGAGGCAGGTAGGCGCGCCATAGCGGCAGGGCGTCACCTTGTCGAGCTTTGCCAGGCTTTCTTCCGACTGCAGCACATAGATGCGCTGCTCCTGAAAATTCTTGGCGGTCGGGGCCAGCCGCCCCGCTTCCAGGATCTCCGTCAGCTTCTCGGCTTCTACCTTACGTGTGCTGAAATTTTTGCAGGAATAACGCTCTGCAACGACCTTAGTAAATTCCATAACCGTTGTCCTCCTGACTTTGGGTGATAGACTTTTCATGTACAGAAGTCTCAGCATTATTGTAGCACGCTTTTTCTCTGAGAGCCACTGTTATTTTTACTAAAGGATCTGTCGTTTTTTAAGAAACGGCGCGTCCGATTCAGCCGGCCATTCCCCGCAGGCCTCCCGGGTGAAAAGTCCTTGACAAATCCTTCTAAAAGAGTTACACTGTTCTCGTTCTGAAAAACAAATATGGGCCTATAGCTCAGCTGGGAGAGCGTTCGGTTCGCATCCGAGAGGTCAAGGGTTCGAATCCCTCTAGGTCCACCAATCTGCCGCATCGTTTTTGTACGATGCGGCGTTTTTTATGCCCAAAAAACTTTGGCAGACCGTGCCGGGCTCCGAACCCTGAAGTCGGATGCAAACCGGGCGGGGTCATCAATGTACTTTTTGAAAATCCATCGGTTTCACGCTTCTTTCTTTGCATTTTGCAGAGTTCTGCGGGCAAGCACATCGCTTTTATGCCCCCTTCTCGGAAATTTCTTCAAAAATTTCCACACCATCGTAGATTGATACAGACTTGAGCTGCTCCACTTGGTTGAAGCTGGCATTCAGGGTGATCGAGATTTCATAGTCTTTTCGGACGTGAATCTCCTTAATGAACTGCTGCAAGATGGCGCGCCGTTCATCGTGGTTGGCGGTGTCGTAAACATCCGCCCATGTAAGGGTTTTATCTGCCCCGGTACCCTTAGTCACCCGGCATAAAGAAAAGAGGTAAAAAGAAAACGCCACATTTTTGGTGTGACGAGTACGCTAATTGATTATAGAACTGTTTTCGTTTATAATAACAGCAGGAGATGATAATCTTGAAACCAAAATTAACTTGCTCTAGGCCAAAATGTAATGAGCCAGTCTTTCAAGATGGACTTTGTTATAAACATCTATGTCGTAAAAGACGCGCTATGAATAAACGAGAAGGCATTTTTATTAAAACAAAATTTTCAAAAAAGGAACTTCAGGATTCAGACAAAATAGCTTGTTTGAATTCAAATCTTGGCTTAAATTCAGATTCCAAAGTCGGCCCAGATGGTCAATGGAATCATGGGAATAACAAATAATCACTTATGTTTGCCCGACTTAATCGGGAACTGAGGGGTGAGAGGCCGACGATCGCTGTTGTCAAAATTCAAACCCATCCCTGTGCCGTCCATGTATGTTTGCAATGAACGATTAAGGGTTTTCTTTTTGCCATTCATTTCAACACACTCTCCATAAAGAGAGTAGCGTTCATAGGCCTCCTTTCTCCATACCCATTCGTTCAAATCGAGCTGATACAGCAGCGCATAATTAAGCCGAATGAGTTCCGGGATGCTCAACCGCCCCATCGGGCGAATCAGCCGTCCCTTGCTGATGGTCTGGACAGATTTTGCCAAGATCATAGAGGGCTGCAAAAAAGCCCGATTACCGTCCACAAGAACGTGGGCTTGGTGATCAGGCTTCTTTACAGTATTGGATGTGACAGGCGCAACAATGAGGTTGGGCGAATAGCAGTTTGCAGTGGTTGTTCTGCACCACGACCACAGGGCGGATACCGCCCTGCTCGGAGCCAAGGTGCGGCTCCAGATTGGCGTAGTAAATATCACCGCGCAAAAAAATTTTCGGTTGACTGGGATCATGCTCATCACCGCTTGCAAGGCAGACTGTGGGTACGACCAGCACCGTTGTAAATGGACAGGATCTGTTTCATGGGGTGCTCCTTTCTGTTTGCAAAGTGTTCCCCGCAGATTTTGCGGGGCGAAACGATGTTTTTGACCCTGCGGGGGTCAGCCGGTCTGCGCGGTAGAGGGCAGAATGGTCATTCTGCCGTCCACGGCGGCGTCCACCATCTCGTGCTCCCGGAAATACTCCATCAGGACATCCTGACAGGAGGTTGCCACGCTGCGGGGCTTCTGAAGCTTGCAGATGGTATCGTAGGAGATGTTGAAAAAGCTCTCGATGTTTTTGAAGTGGTAGTTCTGCAGCCCCACGGTGAACAAGGCATCGTCGCCGATCTCCTTGCCCACCTCCTTGCCGCAGTAGGTAAAGTAATCAAAGTCGCCCTTGGCGCGGTCGTAGCGCAGCCGCAGGGTAGAGGGCAGCTGGTAGAACTCGGTGTGGCCGGTATAGGCCTCCTCCCGCAGCATGTAGTGGAGCATCTGGCGCAGCTGCCGCCCCGTCACCTTGAACATATACACCCCGTCGTCGTAGGGGAAGCCCTCGATGAGGTCGCCGTAGGTGACGATGGGGCCAAGCTTTTCGGCCCGGATGCTGCCGGAGCCGATGAGCATCACGTCGATGCCAAGGCTGCGGGTGAAGATGTCCGCAAACAGGTTGCCCAGCTCGGTCTCCCGGGTGCGCTCCGGGTGGGTCAGCTCCCGGCGGAAGCGCGCCACGATGTGGCTGTACTTTTCGTCCACCTGACTGGTGAAGCGGTGCAGCACCTGCTCCATGGCGGGGTTGCGGGGGCAGGTCTCGGCGGTGATGGGTACCGTGTGCCATGTGTAGGAATCGATGCAGTTGTTGTCCGTGTCCACAATGATGTCAAAGCGCCCGATCTGGTCGGTGCCGGTGCCCGCCTGCGCAATGACCACGCCGTTTTCCTCCACCGCGTGCTCTGGCAGGGTGTGGCTGTGCCCGCCGATGATCAGGTCCACCCCCCAGGCCGGGTCCAGCTGGCGGGCCAGATGGCGGTCCTCCTCAAAGCCGATGTGGGTCAGCAGCACGGTAAAATCGATGTCGATGCTGTTGTGGGCGTTGCAGATCTTGCCCACCTCGGCGGCAGCTGCGGCGGTGTCCACAAAGGACCCCACCAGAGATTCGGACTTGGTCTGGTTGATGACGTCCTGGGTGATGATGCCGATGAAGAGGATGTTCATGCCGTCCACCCGCAGGATCTTGTAGGGGGTGAACAGTCGGGTGGGGGTGTTTTTGATGTAGAGGTTGGCGTTGATGATGGGAAAGCGGGCACATTTTTCGATGAACAGCAAGTGTGCGATGCCGTAATCCACCTCGTGGTTGCCGATGGTGACGATGTCCGGGGCAAGGGCGTTCATGATCTCGATGGTGGAAAGCCCCTTGTATTCGGAATCAATGACCGAGCCCCGGAACATATCACCTGCAATGGCGTAGATGGTGTTGGGCTCCTCTGCCCTCACCTTTTCGATGTAGCCGGACAGCATGGAAACGCCGCCCACCAGTTTTTCGTCCACCTGCTCTGCCAGAAAGTCTCCGTGCAGATCATTGGAGTGGAGGATGGTGATCTTTTTGGTGTGTTTCATGGTGCATTCCTCCCGGTGTGGGTCGGCAGCGGTCAGCCCATGGCCTCCTGCCGCGCAAAGTAGACAGTATTGACAAGGCTCATGTAGCTCTCTTCGCCGTCCAGATAGAACTTCAGGGCAAGGGTGTCCTCGTCCTCCAGGGTGACGGCGTAGCGGGAGCCATCCTCCCCGGTAAAGGTAGCGTACCACTCCTGATTAGACTGGAAGGGTACCTCCGGGGTGCCCTCCTGATAGAACAGGTCGGCTTCTTCCACGTTCAGCTCCGGGTAGGGGGTGATGTAGCTGGCGGTGAAGGGCAGCTGGCTGCCTTCGGTGTCGGCGTCGGTGGGCAAAAAGCACATCCGGTCGGCATCCTCCGGGGCGGTGTCAAAAACGCCCTCGTCGGTGTCGCGGTAGATCTCCAGCCAGTTGCCCTCTAACGACCAGGGGCTGGTGTCGGTCTCCCAGTCGTCTCCTTCCGGGTAGATGGTAAAATCGCACACGCCCTCGGCTTCCACCACATGGCCGTTCTCGCCGGAAAGGAAGGGGCTGAATACCAGCTCTTCGCCGGTGCTGGGGTACAGCTCCACCTCGGTGTTGGGGACGATATCGCTGATGTTGCACAGCAGCAGGATGGGCTGACCGTCCTCACTGTAATAGAGCTGTTTGCCGCGCTGGAGCGGTTTTTCGGCATCGTCTGTCAGGCTCGTCTCGTAGACGAACAGGGTGGCCTGCGCCTCCTGCGGGAAGATGCAGTACAGGTCGCACCCGCCATCCGGTGCCACGACCCAGTGATCCTGCGGGATGTCGTAGACGAAGCCCCACAGCTCCCGCAGGTCGGTCTGGCTGTCCAGCACCTTCTGCACATCGGTAGTGATCTCATAGGAGCCGCCCAGATACAGCACACAGGCGCGGTATTCGTCCTCCCCTGCCAGAAGGCGCATATAGGTCACGTCCTCCGGCTCGGTGTACTCCTGTTTGGCGGAGGGCGATGCGATCATGTTGTCTCCGTCCAGCATTTTTTCGGGCTTGGAGCTGGACGCGCTGCTGCCTTTGCCGCAGCCCGCCAGACCGATGGTCAGCGCCAGCAGGGCTGCCAGAAGTTTCAGTCGTTTCATAAGTTCTCCTTTCTCATGCCCTGCCGGGGCGCACCTCAGGGGGCAGCGTCGGACGCCGGGTGGTTGGAAAAAACGTCCACGCCCTCCACCGGCTCCGGGCTGCCGGTCCCGGCGGAAAGCTGGGGCGACCAGTCCAGCGTGCGGCCGGTGGTGCAGTAGACCACCGCCGTGATGTCGGGGGTGTCAGGGGTGCCGTTGCACAGCAGCAGCACAGGCTGGCCGCCCTGCCTGCAATAAAGCTCCCGGCCCGTCTGGTGCGGGTACTGGGGGGCCTGCTTTTCGTAGACAAAAAGCGTATCCTCCCTGCGCACGGCAAAGATGCAGTACAGCTCGCGCCCGCCGCCCGGCGCTGTGACCCAGCGGTCTGCCGGGATGTCCGCAACGAACTGCCACGGCTGTTCCGGTAAGCTGTCCAGCATGGCATGCACATCGGTGGTGCGCTCCGGGACACTGCCCAGATAGAGCACCACGGCAAGGCTGCCGTTCTGCTCTGCCTGCTGCCGCAGCTGCGCCACGGTCACAGCGTCCTGCCGGGGGACGCTGTCCGGGGCGGACGCGCCGGAGCAGATAGGGTCGCCGTCCACCGGCCCGCAGCCCGCAAGCCCCAGTGTCAACGCCAGCGTGGCGGCAAACAGCTTCATGGTCACGCCCTTCATCTTACGCCCACGGGTCGGCCGATGTCGGGATGCGGATACCGGTCATCAGGTACTGCTCCCACAGAAACCACTGCCCGTTGCCCTTGCGGCGCAGCTTGATGGGGCGGGGGTCATCGGCACCGCCGCAGGGGATGAACAGTTTGCAGTAGCCCTCCTCGGTGTTGGAGGTGTGGTCACTGCCCACCAGAAGGGTGAAGGGCTGGCGGGGGGTATAGCCATTTTCCGGCGATGCACCCACAAAGTAGGAGAAGGGGATGTAGCTTTTGCCGTCCCGGAAGCGGTCGTTCAAAAAGGAGATATCCTGCCCGTTCAGCGGACGGGGGCCGCGCAGCCAGTTGAGCATTTCCTTTCCGATGTTCTTGTCGGCACCGTAGGCGCACAGCGCGCAGACGGTGAGGGCCGCAGTCTTGAAGGGGGTGTCCAGACTGGCCTCCGGCAGTGCCTGCATCTGGGCAAGGCTTTCCGGCAGAGCCTGAAAGGTAAAGGTGACGGTCTGGTTGCCGCCGGTGGCAGCCGTGGCCTGCTTCATCTTATCAAAAAGTCCCATGAAAATGCTCCTTTCTGTTTCAGCCGTAAAGGGTTCAGCTCCGGTTCGGGTCATGGCGGGGCACGGTCCGCCTGCGGACGATCTTCTGGTTCAGATCCAGACTGAGGTTTGCAAAATAGCCGTTTTCAAAATACCATGCAATGTCCTTTGTGTCCATACCAACTCTGTTGCACAGCCACCGCAGGGGTACTTCTGCCCCGGAGTAGCTCTCCACCCGGCGGGCGATGGTTCTTGCATGGTAGCGGCGGGCCTCCCCGCGGGCAAACAGCGCCAGGGGTACAGCGCCCACCACGATCCAGAACACATAGCCTCCGATGTGGGAATAGTCCTTATCCTGCAAACTCAGGCAAAGGGTATACAGCCCGCCAAAAGAGCAGAACACGCAAAAGGCAAGCCCTGCGTTCCGCAGCCATTTGAGGACACGGGGGATCTCGCCCCGGGCTTTTTCCGAAAGATAAGGGTTCATAAACATGCTCCTTTCAGAACGAACCGCCTCCACCGCCGTGGGTCGTGCCGCTGGAAGAGGTGTGGGTGGAGCTGCCACCGGAGCTGTCGGAGTCCTTTTCCTCCACATGCTCTGTGCGCTGCACATCCCGGTACAGGAACAGCTCCCGGCTGTTGGTCAGATTCATGCTGCCCTCCCGCACATAGCTGGCGGCGTTCTCCTGGAACGCCACGCTGCGCAGCTGGCTTTTCATTACGCTGACGACGACCCATGCCAGCACAAGGCCGATGCCCAGCGCAAGGAACAGGTACATGAGAGACAGCGGCTCCCGGGGCAGGTTATTCACGTCATAGGGGTGGCCCGCCCGGGCAGCGTCGATGTAGGTATCCGACCACTGGACAAAGGTGCGGAATGCACCGGCGTAATCTCCATCGGCCATGAAGGGGGTCATCTGCTGGCCAAGGTACTGGATGCCGGCATCCGTAAAGGCGGTGATGCCGTAGCCGCAGGTGGAGATGTGCCATTTGCGGTCGCCCACGCTCACCAGCAGAAGCACGCCGTCCATATCGGAGCCGTAGCCGAACTGGCAGGAGTCATACAGGTCATCAGCATAGGCCTCCATGCTGTCGTAGTCCACGCTTTCCAGCGACTCGACGGTGGCAATGGTAACATCGAAGCTCTGGCGCAGGCTCAGCTCTTCCAGTGCATCCTCCAGCTCGTTGTTCTCGTCCTCGGTCAGGACCCCTGCGCTGTCGTTCATGCGGTAGTACAGGTCGGCAAAGCCGCCCTCCACCGCAAAGGCCGGAACAGCCAGCGCCGCCGCAAGAATCAGTGCTGCCAGCGCCGCAAAGAGGGAGTGCAGTCGGTTGGAAGTCTTTTTCATCGTTCGTCCCTCCTTTACAGGATCCGTGCCAGCCACAGCAGCCACATCACGCCGTAGGACGCGGCGGAAAGGGCAGCCGTAAGACCCAGCATCCACTTGCGGGCAGCGCCCTTGTCTACGGGCAGGTCACCCACGAATCTGCCGGTCTGACCATTCATGGCAAACAGGTAGTTTTCGCCCCGCCAGCTGGTGCTCAGCAGCCAGACCGGGAACAGGGCGTACTTTGCCTTGCCGCCGTGCAGCTGGATACTGCTGCTTTCCACCTTGACCGAATCGTAGCCGGTAACGGTCTGCTGGAACGTCTCCTCGGTGGAGCGGCGGATGCGCTTGTTGGCCCGTTCGATGCTCTCCTCGGCGTTCACGTCGTATTTGTCCGCCACATAGCCCGCCAGATAGGCCGTCTGGAACGGGATGGCGTCCTGCATGGCAAAGGGCTCGATGGATTCCATCAGGTCGTCCTCGATCTTGGACGAGCCGTCCACCGGCACTGCGTCAAAACCCAGTGTGCCGTCCCGCCGGACGGAGTAGTAGTTGGTCTCGGTATAGTCGTATTTACTGTCCGACCAGCAGCGGGTCCGGGTGGCGGTAAACCGCAGCTGAGCGTCGGCGTCGCTGTCGAAGAGCCAGAAGGGTACATACACGCCCTTGATCTCGTCGATGTGGTTCTGGCTGCGGAACACCCGGGGCAGCAGGGTCTTGCCCTTGAGATGCTCCTGCAGCTTTGCCTTGGCGGCCTTTTTGTCCAGCTTAAAGGGGATGATGAGGTCGGGCCGCAGCGTCCCGGCAAACTGTCCGGTGAGGACGATGGGGTTGCCGCAGAACGGGCAGGCGGACGCGGCCATGGTGTCATCGCCCACGATCTCGCCGCCGCAGCTCTTGCAGCTGTAAGTATGCAGACCAGCGGTCTCCCCTTCTGCCCAGCTGCCGCCGGGGGTCGCCCACTCCATCTCGCTGGGCTTTTCGTCCTTCAGCTCCTCGTCATAGCCCTTGAGGGTATCCACATCGAACTCGGTGTCGCAGTAGGGGCATTTCATCTTCTGGGTGGCGCTGTCAAACTGGATGGCGCCATCGCAGCAGGGGCACTTGTATTCCAGCATTCCTGCCATAGCGTTTCCTCCTGTTGTTTCAAAGGGAGCCGGGGGCTCTTCCCCGGCCCCACTGTTTTTGTGTTGGTCTTCCCGCCGAAGCGGTCGGCTCAGAAGTCCGTGGTGATGCGGAACACCACCGGCTCGTCCGGCTCGGTGGCTTTGCCGTAGTGACCCACTGCCAGGAAAGCGTTTTCCTCCAGCGGCAGGAAGACATCAAAGGTGCAGAACTCTCCGCACAGCTGGCACAGGGTCTCGCGCTCGCCCACAGGCAGGGATTTTTCCAGGAAGGTGCCGTCCGGCCCGTACAGCTCCCACACATAGCCCGTATCCAGCAGATAGCCGTTGGGGCGTTTCATCATCACGGCGTCAAAGCTGCCCACCGGCTGCGAGCTGCGGGCCAGCTCATTGCCGTCCAGATCAAAGGCAGCAAAGTAATCATCGCCGCTGGATTCCAGCTCGCCCACCGTCAGCAGCTCGTCCCCGCTGAGGTTCAGGGAGGGCATGCTGCAGAAGGGGCCCATCTCGTTATCGCCCTCCAGCGTCAGCTCGGTGTACTCGCCGTCCTGCACCAGCACCGGCGCGGAGTTGGTCCAGTAGATCACGGTCAGATCCCGGTCCTTGGAGGAATAGCAGCTGCCCGAGTAGTCCAGTGCGTCGCTGGGCTCCTCCGGGTCGCTGCTGTTCAGATCGTAGCAGTAGACATCAAAGTTGTCCATGGCGTACAGGATGCCATTGCGGTCGATGCTGAGGGCGTTGCTGCCGTCAATGTTGTACTCTGCCACCGGGGTCAGCCGGTCGTCCTTGATGGCATACTCGAAGATCTTGGCAGACTGCTCTTCATCGTCCTCGTTGTAGAAGCTGAAGAAGTAATTGCCCCGGTAGCTGTCCGCTTGGATCACATGATAAGCACCGCATACCTCGCGGCGGACGTCAAAGGGGATGTACTGCGCCTTGAAGGTGTAATCGCCGATCTTCAGTTCCCCGGTCTGGAACTGGGTCACAGGGGGCCCTGCAGGGGCGGCTTTGTCCTCTGCTGATTCCGGCTGTGCCGAAGCGGACGGGGCACTGCTGCTGGAAGCCGGTGCACTGGAAATGCTGGATGCGCTGGCGTCACCGGAGCCGCCGCAGGCGGTCAGCCCGAGGGCGGCGGTGGCAAGGCCCATGGCCTTGAGAAAATCTCTGCGCTGGATCTTTCTCATATCCGTTCCTCCTTTTTGGGTCACTGCACTTTTGCAAAGGCTTCGTCAGCACGGCGGCTGTACACTGCCATGCCGCCGGTCTGGGCGTCGTTTGTCAGATTGATGTTCTCCACAAAGCGGGCCTTTTCCTGCTCAGAGAGCTGCCCGCCTTTCATGGCGGCAGATGCCACGGCACCCATGGCACCGATCATGCCCATCTGGCCCTTCAGCTCCCGTTCCTCGGCCTTGGACATCCGGAAGCCGAACATGCTGGTCTCCTTGTCGTGGACTCCGAAGATGTGGTCCAGATGCTGCCGTGCGATGTGGGCATAGCCGATCTCCCGCCGGTCCCGCTTGCTGAAGCAGATGACCAGCTCCTGCTTGATGTAGGGGTGGGGATGCATGCCCCGCTGGGTCTGGGCCTCGGTGATGCTGCGGGGCTGCACCAGCTTCAGCTTCAGGCCGCCGCCGTTGAGGGTGGGTTTCTGGCCCGGCTCCTTGGCGGGGGTCTCGTCCAGATACTCCTCGTAGCTGGCGATCTGGTCGTAGCGGATCAGCTCCGGCATCTTGCCCCGGCCGCCGGTGCGGTCGTCGATGTACAGCATTCCAAGCTCATCGCAGAACACCAGCCCCATTTGCGTCGGGGTGGAGGGGTATGCGTTGACCCGGAACTCGGTCTTGTCGAACACCTCGTCGAATACCCGCTTCATCCGGGCCATGTACGCCATGTGCTCCTTTGCTTCGTCCAGCGTCAGCTCACTGAGCCGGATGTATTTGGAGCACTTGTTGCCGCAGTCGTCGCAGAGGAACTGTCCGTCCCGGAGCTTGGAGCGGTGCAGGGTGCCGCACTCCTTGCCGCAGACCGCACAGTTCTGTTTTGCGAATAAATTGGAGAAGAATCCCATCATGGTATGCTCCTTTCCATGTTTGCTGTTTATCAGGTTCGGTCGCTGTCGTCAAAGGGGTCGCCGCACTCCGGGCAGAACTTGCCGGTGACGGTGGCACCGCAGCTGCACTGCCAGCTGTCCGCAGCGGGCTTCGGCTCCGGCTTTTTGCTGCCGCATTCCGGGCAGAATTTGCCGGTAACGGTAGCGCCGCAGCTGCACTGCCAGCTGTCCGCCGGGGCAGGTGTGGGACGGCTGACCTGCTGGGGCGCGTCCACGCTGTCCGGACGGGCCTGCTGGCCCATAGCGAACAGGTTCTGGGCGCTCATGCCGCCCATACCGCCTGCACCGGCTGCCATGCCCATGCCCATAAAGCCGGTCATGGCACCGGCGGTGTTGCCGGCGGCGGTCTTCATGGCGTCGATCTGACCACCCACCAGACGGGCGGCAGCGGTGGTTGGATCGGTGGTCATGGCGTTCTCTTCCCACTCGGTGATCTTCTTCTGCTGCTCCTCCGGGATGGACAGGGAGTTGATGTTGAAGGAAAACACCTCGATGCCGCGCTTTTTGCGCCAGACGCTGGACAGCTGCTCGTTGAGCGCCTCGGAGATCTCCAACGTGTGGGCGGGGATCTCGTAATACTGCACCTTGTTGGCCGAAAGGGTGGCAAGGGCAGGCTGCAGGGCGTTCATCAGCTCGCTCTTCAGCCGGGGTGCGATCTCGGATGCGTCATACTGGGTGGAGACGTTGCTGCACACGTTGGTGTAGAACAGCAGCGGGTCGCAGATGCGGCAGGTGAAGCTGCCGTTGCACCGCAGGTTCACCGAGAGCTTGTAGCCCCGCTCCTCGCTGACCACCACCCGGAAGGGGATGGGGGTGGCAGTGCCGTACAGGATCTCGCCCAGCTCCTTGGTGTTGATGTAGTACACCCGCTGATCCTTGCCGGTGTCGCCGCCGTAAGTAAAGCGCTTGGCCACGGTCTGGAATGTTTCCGCCAGACTGTCGCCGAAGTTACCGGTAAAAACGCTTGGCTCGGTAGAAGCATCGAAGGTGAACTCGCCCGGCTCAGCGCACACCTCCACCACGCGGCCCTGCTCCACGATGAGCATGCACTGTCCGTCTGCCACGGCGATGCCGCTGCCGTTGGTGATGATGTTGTCCTCGCCGTTGTTGGAGCTGCGGCGGGAGGTGCGCTTCTGGCCCTTGACCATCAGCACATCCTTGTCCAGAGAATCGCAGTAGAAAAATTCCTTCCACTGGTCTGCAAGGGTTCCGCCCAGTGCGCCCATACCTGCTTTGATAAGACCCATAGTAATTTCCTCCTGTTATTTGTTTGGTGTAAGCGACAACGCTTTGTCATCGCATTGCGTTCGGTTTCGGTCACGGTACAGGGGTTAGATTCGGGGAGTCGTTTTTCCAGTAAATGGGACGCGTATCCCGGTCAAACAGCACTTCTCCGGCGCGGTATTTCAGGCTGCAGCCGCTGGGGCTGCCGTCATCGTTCAGCAGAATGGCCCAGAACTCGCACGGCTTGCCGTTCTGATCGGTCAATGTAAAATGCAGCTCGGTGCCGTCCTCGGTGCGGCCCTGCGTTCCCTCTGCGGTGCCGGTCAGAATGCCGCTCCACCCGTCCCATTCCACGCTCATACAGCAGCTGCCGTCCGGCAGGAAGGTCATCCAGCGGATACCCTTTGCGGACTCGTCTCCGGCGCGGTATGTTCCCCACAGCCTGCGGGGAATGGCGGTGTAGCCGATGTCGTCCCATGCCTCGGTGCGCTGAAAAACGTACCAGACCTCACTGCCCTTTTTGAGGCCGGTGGACTGCATCCGCAGCGAACCGTCCTCCATCATGGAGATGGTCCAGCGGCTTCTGCCGTCCTCGCTGAGGCTTGTCAGGTTCCAGCCCTGACTTTTTTCCCCGTCCCAGCCGGTCACAGTGCCGGCATTCAGCTCTCCGGTGCGGGTCTCGGCAGCGGACTGGATCTGCGGGCTGACGTATGTTTCCCGGATGAAGGAGACGGTCACCGTGCCGGTGATCTCGGCCTTTTCCAGCCGCAGGGTGCAGCTTTCGTTGCGGTCGGCGGGGGCATAGCTTTCACCCTGCGTCACCGCCGTGACTGCCATCCACTCCGCCAGCACCTGCCACTCCCAGTCCGGTGGCAGCGGCTGTGCATCCAGTGGGATGACCGGGACATCGCTCACATACTCTTCCCCGGACGCGCTGAACCTGCGGACCACGAAGGAAATGTTCCCCGATTCGTCCAGCGAAAAGGGCAGCTCGTCCAGCGAAGTCCACCATGCGGTGTTGCCCTCTTTCAGGCTGCCGGTGGGCAGCATTCCTCTCTCGATGGCGGCTTGACGGTCCAGCTCATCCCGGCGCTTCACGTCGCGGTAAAGCGCCTCTTCCAGCGCAGCGGGGTCTGCCCCCATGCGCTGCAGCATCTGGGTGACGGTCAGCTGGTTTCCACTTTCAAAGTCGAAGCACCAGCCGTCGTAGAAGGGGGCATCCGTACCTCCGTAGCTGCTGCTGACCACAAGGCTGACACAATCGTCATACCAGCTTGCTTCCCAGTTCATTTCAATGCTGAAATCCCACACGGCCGGGTCGGCTGCCGCCGGGCAGCCTACGTACTCCTGCACATCGTATTCGTAGTACCGGGCGACCTCGGCGTTGATGCGGGCAGCATCGGCGCTGTCGCTTTCCAGCCGGGGCAGATGGATGTTCAGTCGGACCTTGCCGCCGTTTTCTGCCTGCACCACCTTTTCAAGGGTGTACTGCTCGGCGATCGCCGCGGTGGCGTGCATGGAATCAGGCGGGGGCGATTTCAGCTCCCGGCGGCCAGCCGGGCGGGCAGAGGCTGCGGTCTTTGCCCCGCAGCCCGCCAGCAGCGCCGCCAGCAAAGCCGCCAGCGCGCCGCACAGTGCCAGGTGTTTCATCTTGCACCTCCTGCTCGTTTATCAGCCGTAGCTGTGGGTCAGCACCAGCGGGACCGTTTCGTTCGTCAAGGGGTTCTGCCCGCTCAGGGGGGTAAGGATCAGGCAATCAATGCGATAATCAAGCTTCAATGCAGCGCTGAACGCAACCCATTCCGGGCCGTTTTCGGTGTCGCGGATAAGAGAGAAGCCCAGCGCGGTGCCGTCCGGGGTAGCGCCCAGATAGGTGACAGCACCCTGATAGAAATAGCGGTTGTTGTGGGTAGCCAGCTGGCAGCCGCCGCCTGAATTCAGGTCCAGCCAGCACCAGTTCTCCCCTTCCCCAAGGCTGAAGCTGCCGGTGGAATCTACCTGCTGCGGGCTGTTCCACTCAGCGGTCAGGGGGGCAAGCTCTGTTTCCGTACCGTCTGCACACAGCAGGCTGACCTCGGCGTCCCGCAGCGCCAGCGCAGTGCCGTTGTTGGCAATATAGATGGGGTCGGCACAGAGCAGAATCTGCCCATACAGCAGGCAGCGCAGCACATCCACGTACTCCACAAAACCGTCCTCGGTAAGCAGGTAGACTACGGGATGGAAGGACGCGCCCAGCTCACCGATGCACACATCTACATAATTATTATAGGCGTTGCGGATGGGCAGAGTGACATCGCCGTCCAGACGGATATCATAATCCTCTGCCCATGCGATGATCTCGGGGGTGTGTTTGATGGTAACGGTGCGGATGTCGCCGTCCAGCAGCACCGAAACGCTTCCGTAGGTATCGGTAAGCACCGGCGTTTTGGCAGGGGCGGCGGGGGTCAGCGGAAGCTCCACCTCCAGCGGCCGCCAGCCGCTGCCGGCGGTAGTGTGGTATCCGGCAACAAGGGTGACGGTATTTTCGTTTTTCAGCAGCACGGTCAGGTTTTCCAGCCCGTTGTCCCGCAGGGTATCGGCGCGCATCCCGGAAAGCATGCCGCTTTCCCGCAGGGAATCGTAATATTCCTGCTGCACCATCTTGCGGTCAAAGGTCTGTATGGCGGCGCGGTACACTGCAAGCTGCGTCTCGTCCGGGTCCAGTCCCATGCGCATGAGCAGCTCGGTGACCGAAAGCTTATGCCCGGCGGCAAAATCGAAGCACCAGCCCTGAGAATAGATGGGGTCTGTACCGCCGTAGTAGCTTCTCACCACAAGGCTTACGCAGTCGCCGTACCAGTAGGCGTCCCAATCGATGTAGGTCTGCGGGCACCATTCGTCCTGCGACACCTCAGCCTGCGGGTAGCTTTCATAATCCCGATATTCCGCCGCATACATGGCGGCAAGCTCATTATTGATATATTCAGCATCCGGGCTGTCGCACACAAGCTGCGGCACATGGATGGTCAGCTTCTGGGTGATGCCGTACTCGTCCCGGACGGTTTTTTCCAGCGTGAATTGCTCCATGATACGTTCCTTTTGAACGGCAATCGCCGGGGCATTCTGGCTGCTGCCGGTGCTCTGGCTGGCGGCAGCAGAGCCGGAGCTGCTTTTTGTGCCGCCGCACCCGGCCAGCACCAGCGCGGCAGCCAGCACCAGCGCGGTAAGGCGTTTGTGTTTCATGGTCGTTCTCCTGTATTCTCAGTCGTAGCTGCGGGTCATTTGCAGCTGGGTCTCGCCCTCGGCAAAGGGGTTCTGCCCGTCGATCATGGTCATGGTCAGGTTGTCGTACAGGTCCATCTTGAACGCCGCCACAAAGTCGAGCCCCGTGTCGGTAAAGATGGCCAGCACCATGCCCTCCGGCACCACGCCCAGATACGCTGCGTCGCCCTGATCGATGCGGCTGTTGTTCTGCACGCCCAGCTGAACGCTGCCGTCGCTGCTAAGCTCCAGCCAGTTTCCGTTGGTGCAGTTGAAGGAGCCGGTGATGGAATAAGGGATATCCTGCACGCTCCACTCTGACGACAGGTCAGCCAGCTCCAACACAGAGCCATCCTTCCGGCGCAGGTTCACCTTGCTATTGCCGCTGCGCTCCAGCGACACGCCGTTGTTGGCAATGTAGATGGGGTCCTGACAGATCATGGCGTTTCCGAACAGAAGGCAGCGCAGCACATCTACATACTCCACCACGCCGTCTTTGGTCAGCAGATAGACCACCGGGTGGAAGACCGAGTCGGTCTGCTGACCGATGCACACGTCCACATATTCATTGTAAGAGCCAAGGATCGGGTAGGTGCGCGCCTGCTCCAGCCGGAGGTTGAGCTCGGTGTTCCAGGTGGCGGTCTTGGGTGCAGGGCTCACGGTGATGGTGGCCTGCATTCCCTTCAGCTGCACCTGCACGCCGTCGAAGGTGTCAGTCAGCACCGGCTGCGCCTGCGGCTGGGCAGCGGTCTGCAGCGGGATCTCCATATCCAGCTGCTGCCATCTCTCTTCGGACGCGGAGCTGTATCTGCCCCGAATCACCAGCTGATTTTGCTCCGGCAAAAGCAGGCAAAGGTTTTCCAGTTCATTGTATTCCAGCGTGTCCATCCGCATTTGCGACAGTTCTCCGTCGAGACGCCAACTCTCGTAATATGCGCCCTGCGCCATCTCCCGGTCAAAGGTCTGCATGGCCTGCCGCTGCATCTGCTGCTGCACGGTGTCCGGGTCCAGACCCATCCGCTGCAGCATCTCGGCCACAGTGAGCTGCCTGCCGGTGGCAAAATCGAAGCACCAGCCGTTGTAAAACCACGGGGCGGTGCCGCCATAGCGGCTGCGCACCACCAGGCTGACGCAGTCGCCGTACCACCAGTCATCCCAGCCCACGCCGATCAGCGGGGCATCGCCGTCCGGCTGCCCGGCCTCCTCGTAGGCCTCGAACTCCCGGAAATCCGCTGCATAGATGGCGTTCAGCTCCTCGTTGATGGAGGCGGCGTCCGGGCTGTCGCATTCCAGCTTGGGCACATGGACGGAAATGTACTGCACCGTGTCCTCTCCCCACACGCCCGAAACGTTCTTTTCCAGCGTGTACTGGTCGGTGATGCGCTCCTTCTGGGCCGTCTGCACCGCTGCGGCTGCGGCGCTTTGGGAAGCTGCGCCGGAGCTTTGGTCGGCAGCGGCGCTGGGGCCTGTGGGGGCCGCGGGGGCAGCTGCGCCGCCGCAGCCGGTCAGCCAGAGAGCCGCCGCCAGAACCACAGCAGCAAAACATTTGTGTTTCATGGGGGTGCTCCTTTCGATAAAGCCCCGGGCACAGGGGGAGTGTGCCCGGGGCAAAAGGGGGTGTCCGTATCAGCGGGGCCGCTGTGCTCAGGCGGTCTTCCCTCCCTCGGCAACGACTGCGACCCAGTAGGTTGCACTGCCGTACTCGAACACATGGATGCCCACCAGCGTGACCAAAGGCGATTTCAGCTGTTCCAGAGCAGGATCGCCCGTTTGGGCCATCAGCTGTTCTCCCATCAGCTTTGCATCGTCCTGGCATACGTATCTCGGGGCAGCCTTATATGTGCCCTCGCTCACCTCGTTCATAGACAGGCCGATCGGCTGGTACAGTTCCGCATTTTTGTAGCCAAGTATTGCCTTGTGAGCTTCAGCAAATGCATCCTCGCTTTCACCGAGTGGTTTGTTCGACAGAATGATCTTCGCCACTTCTTCTGCTGCTTTATTCAGGCCGCTATCCAGCGTAAGCGGGGACAGCTTTCCACGGTAGAGGTTGAGTGCTTCCAGCACTTTAGCGTCTTTGGGTGTAGCGGGGGCGGCGGGTGCGGAGGACCCGCCGCCGCAGCCTGCCAGCGAGAGCGCCACAACGGCTGCGCCGGTAAGGGTGAGGAATTCGCGTCGATTCATCTTTTTCATGGGGTGCTCCTTTCTGTTTGTCCCCCTCTGCTTTTTAAGGGGCTCTGGTTTTGGTATTCTCTGCACTTGCAGACCGCTCCATCTTATGCTATCCTTATGAATAGAATCCGCAGTTGCCCGTTGACACGTTTTGTGCACAGCGACAGGCTTTCTGCACCGGCGCAGGACTTTTTCTGGTTGTACTGTACCATACCCGGGAAAAAATTGCCCCCTCAGAAAAGCCGTTTTTGGGGGGCAATTCCAAAAAAATTTTTGGGGTTTTGGGGCTTCCCCCTCAAAAAATCCCCCCAAAAAGCCCAAAATTGGGGGGATTTTGGGGGAGTTTCCCACCAAAACAGGCAGCTGCAGCCCTGCCTGCGCCGGTTTTCCCCCTCTGGCTGCAATGTGTGGAAAGGAATCATGAAAAATGGAACGAAGGACATTTTTGAAGCTTGCGGCGCTCGTCCCCGGTCTGGCGCTTGCGGGCTGCGGCGGCAGCAAGACCCTGCTCTCGCCCAAGGACCCCACCATGCTCAGCATCTGGCATGTGTACGGCGAACAGGCCGACTCGCCCATGAACCGCCTGCTGACCGAGTTCAACGACACGGTGGGCAGAGAGAAGGGCATCCTGCTCAACGTGACCAACATGACCAACAGTGCCGCCATCGGCGGCCAGCTGCAGGACGCCAAGGCCGGCAAGCCCGGCGCGCTGGACCTGCCGGACTTGTTCTCGGCCCACTCCGCGGACGCCAGCGCTCTGGGCATCGAGAACCTTGTGGACTGGAACGACTGGTTCACCGCCGAGGACATGGCGGCCTATGTGCCCGGCTTTGTGCAGGACGGCATCATTGACGGGAAGCAGGTGGTGTTCCCGGTGTCCAAATCCACCCAGCTCATCTTTTTGAACGGCTCCCAGTACGCCCGGTTTGCGGCGGACACCGGGGCGCAGCTTTCCACCCTTGCCACATGGGACGGCTTTTTTGAAATGGCGGGTGCCTACCGGCAGTGGTCGCAGGGCAAGCCCTTCTGTGCGCTGGACTATCCCCTGCGTCTGGTGGAGCTGAACGCGCTGGAGCAGGGCAGCGGCGAGCTGTACAAGGGCAGCTGGTACGATCTGACCAACGAGACCTTCCGCGCTTCGTGGATGGAGTTTGCCCGGGCGCTGGTGCAGGGCGATATTCTGATCTCGGACCTGTACTCCAACACGCAGGTGATGACCGGCGAGACGCTGGCGGGCCTTGGCAGCTCTGCGGCCATCCTTTATTACAATGATTTCGTCACCTACCCGGACAACACCACCGAGCCCACCGACCTGCTGCTGGCTCCCCTGCCCCACGCCGCAGGCACCACCACGCCCCTGATGCCGCAGGCCGGTGTGGGCCTGTGCGCCTTTAAGACCACCGACCAGAAAGCCGAAGCCGCCGCCGTGTTCCTGCGCTGGTTCACCGAACAGCAGCGCAATCTGGAATTTGCCGCCGATACCGGCTACATGCCGGTGTCCAGCGCCGCCTTTGACGCCATTGCGGACTATCCCTTTGAGCAGCAGAGCTATCAGCGGCTGTACGACGTCTACAACGAAATGCGCATCCAGAACACCCCCTTGTCCGAACCGGGCATCGTGGGGTACCACGCCAAGGCCAAAACCTTGTACGACAGCCTGCGCCAGCGCCAGAAGGACTACCCCCAGCGCCTTGCGGGCGGCGAAACGCTGGAAGCCCTTGCCGAGGAAACATGGCAGCTGCTGTGTGACAATGCCTGAGCCTGCCGCTCAGCCGGAAAGGAGGGACTTTGATGCACTTTGTTGACCGGCACCGTGAAAAGATCCGCCAGAGCCCCATGAGCAGCCGGCTGCTGTGGGCCTGCCTGCTGCTGGTGGTGCTGCTGGTGTTGACCTTTGGTGCGGCACTGTTCCTGTTTGCCAGCCTGCACAACACCAAAAAGGACATCAGCCGCAGTCTGCAGATCCAGTTTTCGGTGTTCCAGAACGATATGGAGCGCTATTTTGACCAGCTGGCGGTCATGGGCGTGAACCTGTCCGAGGACATGAGCGCAGAGGTGGACAAGGAGCTTGCTCTGCGGCAGATGTCCTTTGCCCAGCTGAACGACTCCCCCGAGGTGCTGAATGCGCTGGAGGAGAAAATGATCGAGCCGCTGTGCCGCCGTCTGCGCCAGACCGGCTGTTCCGGTGCTTTTGTGCTGCTGGATGCCACCGTCAACACCCGCATGGAAGGAGCAGAGCATTCCCGCGCCGGGCTGTATGTGCAGAAAAGCGGTGCCGACACCCCCACCGTGCCCCTGCTGCTGTACCGGGGCAGTGCGGAGGTGGGCAAGGACCACAGCGTAATGCCCCACCGCAAGTGGCGCATGGAGTTCCAGACCGACCAGTTCCCGGACTACGACCGCTGGATGACCCCCGGCAGCGCCCCGCTGTACCAGTCTTACACGCTGACCGAGCGGTTCGAGCTGCCCGGCACCTCGGAGGAGGTGCAGTTGTTTTTGCTGCCCCTGCGGGGGCGGGACGGCACGATGTACGGGCTGTGCGGCTTTGAGATCAGCGAGAGCTACTTCAAGCAGAACTTTGCCCAGCCCACCGGCTTTGACCGGCTGAGCTGCCTGCTGGCCCCGGCGGGGGACGGCCTTGCCGCCGATGCCGCCCTCAGCAGCGGCACCACCAGCGGCTACTACCATGCCCCCCGGAACACGCTGGTGCTGCGCAGTATGGGCGGCGGGCTGACCCAGTTGACCGGCCCCGACAGTGACTATGCGGGCATCTCCCAGCTGTGCCGCCTGAGCGAGAGCCAGTCCTACCGGCTGGCGGTGTGCATCCCCATGGCAGACTACCGGAGACTGGTCTTTTCCGGCAATCTGCAGATGCTGCTCATCGGCCTGTTCATCGCCTTTTTCGTGGTGTTCTGCTGCATGAACTTCCACCGGCGCATCCTCTCGCCGGCGTTCCGGCAGTTCGAGGAGGACCGGCGGGAGTCCCGGCGGCGGATGGACGAGCTGCAGCTGGAACGCCAGCAGATGCAGACTGAGCTGTCCCGGCTGGCGGACGTGTGCCGCAACGAGTCGGTGCCCGATGCCTTCCAGACCTTTGTTGCGGGCATCCCCACCCTGACCAAGACCGAACGCCGCATCTTTGACGGCTACGCCGCCGGGCTGCGCACCCGGGAGATCGCGCAGCAGCTGGACATCAAGGATAGCACCCTGCGCTTCCACAACAAGAACATCTACGACAAACTGGGTGTCAGCTCCCTCAAGCAGCTGCAGCAGTTCGTGGCGATTCTGAACTCCGGCAGCGGCAGCACCCCGGACGAAAGCGGCCCCAAGAAGGCCCGCTGAATGGAACATTCCCTCGCCGCAGCTTTCACCGGAAACAAGCAAAAATGAAGGGGCCATTGCAAAATAGCCCCAACGAAAAAATGAGATAGACTTCCCCGAGAGGGGTTGTCTATCTCATTTTTTGTTGTAAGCTGAAACTGCAATGAACCAACTACAACACAAACAGTAAGCTGATCTCTTACGAAATGATATTGTCAATATCAAATTGTGAATCAGCATCGCATTGACAACGGAAACAAAAAAGCCCGCTTCCTTCAATGTCAGTGTGATCGGTCTCCAGTACGTACTGGTATTAAAAAACACAAACTGCTATAAACTACTTCATTCCCCTTCTTTTTCGCTGCTTACGATAGCCTGCACCTTGGTGGGCAGACCATAGATGCTGATGAAACCGGTGGCATCGCTCTGCTTGTAGTCGCCGCCTGCGGCAAAGGTGGCGATGTCTTCACGATACAGAGAGAACGGCGACCAGACCCCTGCATTGATGAGGTTGCCCTTGTACAGTTCCAGACGCACCTTTCCGGTGACATGCTCCTGTGTGGAGGTGACAAAGGCACTCAGAGCTTTGCGCAGCGGGCTGAACCACTGGCCATCATTTCCCTCGTGCAATTTCATGATTGCAGTGTTCATTATACGGGCACTTGGAAAATGTGTAAAAAGTGTTCTGCATATAGCAGCAATATGAAAGCAGTATTTCACAGCGGGGCATTATGAATCTATAATAGTAGTTGGAAATAAACAGAAAGAGGGTCTTTTTGATGGCAACGATATTTTCAAGAGAAGAAAAGGCAGAGGCACTGTTCGGGGAGATTCTGAAAAATCCAGAAGCCTGCCGCCGCCTGATGGATACCTTCAACGACTCGCTGGACATGGCAGACGTACTGGATGCGCCGACCGTGAGTGCACAGCAGTTTGCCGCAGCGCTGTTCAATGCCTACGAGAACAAGGATCTGTCTGCCTTTCTGATGGCGATCTGCCAGCACAGTATGTTTGACCTGCTACGGAACGCTGCCCTGATTCCGTTCAAATTCAACGCCGATGGTCAGCCGAACCCGGTGATCCTGACGGATGATGCCGGCGTTCTTTTGCCGAACAACAAATTTGCCGTGAGCAGCAAAGTATACGACCGGTTCATCCGGGTGTTCCAGAAGCAGGAAAAGGTAAAAATGTACCTTGCCAGCGGCTACTGCAAGTATCACGGCTACGACGAAGGCTCGATGGATGTGGTGGAGTACCACTACAACCAGCATTTGGGGCTGCTGCTGATCTACGAACTGCCGGACACCGTGAAGCAGAAGGTAACGGAAGCGGAGGCCTACTCCACCGTCTGGGATATCCAGATGAAGCTGCAGCACGCACTGCCCCGTTCCGTGGTCTACTATGGACAGGATACGCTCAAGGACGGCGGAACTCGCTACGATGAACTTGGCGTTTTTCTGCCGCTGGAACACTTTGCCGACCGGCTGGAACGCCACGTGGAAACTGCTACCAAGATCGTTTACGGGGAGTAAATGCCCTGTAAACGAACTCCTTTTATAAGTGCATCACAGCAAAACAAAACGCAGCGAACCGTTAAAAGATTCGCTGCGTTTTGCCTTATATGGGAGAATGGAAATGCTGCACATCAGGTGCAATAACGGAAAGTCTTGTCAGTGACAATACGGGCGAAGATCAACCCTAACGGCAGTGCCACGATGATGAGAATGGCATCTGCAAACCATGTGGCGGAGTCCATCAGAGACAGGATGCCCAGATTATAGATGGCACGGTAGAAATACAGTCCCGGTACCATGATAACGATGGACGGCACGGTGACGGAGATGCGGGGATAACCGGCGGCGCTCTTCAGGCAGGAGGCCAGCAGTCCGGACAGCAGTGCGCCCAGAAACGCTGCAACAGCGGGCGGAAAGCCCGCAAGGCTCACCAGCTCCAGCCGGAACGTGTTCGTTACCGCACCGATAAGGGCGGCGCAGACTGCCAGGTTCCGGGGACTGTTGAACATGAGCGAAAAGCCGAACACACCGCCAAAACTTGCCAGCAGCCGGAACACGATCTCTTCCGGGAGTGTCAGGCTCAGGGCAGGGAACTGCACCGGCTGCAAATGCAGCAGCAGTGCCATGATCCAAGCCGTCATGGTTGCCACCAGAATGATGAGGACGGCGTAGGCCAGACGTTCCAGCCCGGAGCGCATATCCAGCTTGGCAAGGTCGATGCCGCTGGTAATGAACGGAAAGCCCGGAATGATGAAGAGCATGGAGCAGATATACCCCGCCTCGTGCTGCGCCGATACGGCAAACAGCACCTCTGCCAGCTTCAGCAGGATGGCATACACGAGGCTTGCTGAACAGACCGACGCCGTAATGCCCAGAAACAGGGTGAAATGGTGTTTTGTCAGCTTGCACCGTACAAAGTTGCCGATGCCTGCACCGCAGAAGGCACACAGCATTTCCACAATGCCGCCGCCCAGCAGAAAGGTGAAGCAGCCGCAGGCCAGTGCAGCTGCAAAGCCCAGTGCGATGGGCGAATACAAGCCGTGGATGCGCTCGATCTCATCGAGGTGGCTGTGCAGTTCTTCGCCGGTCATAAATTTTCCTTCCCGGTCGAAGTCGTTGACGAAATGCTCCAGCCGGTTCAACCGGGAGGTATTCACGCCCGTATTTGTCAGACAGAGTGACTGGGTATAACACTGGTCACCGTCAAAGCAGGTGAACTCAATGGACAACAGGCCGATGTCCGCTGTTGTTGTGACTCCCAGCTCCCGCGAAAGGGTGTTCATGGAGCTTCGGACACGCCATGCGCCGGTGCCGCATTCCAGCAGCATCAGCCCGGTGCGTCCAATGACGGAGGCTTTTTCCACAAGCCCCGCCTCGGTAATGGGGACGCCCTTGCTGGCCGACGCATAGTCGTGCCAGTAGACTTCCATGTGATTTTTGATGATCTCACTTTGCCGTTGTCCCATACCGGAAAGCCTCCTTTGTGATATGGGAATGTTGCAGCTGTTTCAAGACTGCGGTGCTATTATAAGGGAAATTGCAGGGCGGGTAAAACGTATCTTGGATATGCCGGCAATGTTCGTTTGGTATTTCAAAGAAGAAAAACCAGCCTACCCATGTGCTGGTGGATTCCAACCCGGCTTTTGAAGAACCGTCCATGATTCTTCTGGAACAGATTTTTACGATCGATAAATCCCGCATTGAACGTTTTATAGGCTACGCTACCCCGGGAAATGTTTGGTCAGCCAGTGCAATTAGACCGTTCCGCAACGCTGTTGCAGTCGCAGTGATTCGCTCATTTGCTCTGGATTGCATTTTAAGAAGCAGCCTGGTTTCTTCTTCATTGTTGAACGGGGGTAGTGTATCCCAAAAGGTGAGCGCATAGTTTGCGATTTTAAGAGCATCCGCTCGATCCGTCTTTAGCTTTCGGATCGTATTATCACTAAAATCGTGGATCAGCATCGCATTGACAACGGAAACAAAAAAGTCCGCTTCCTTCAATGTCAGTGCGATCGGTCTCCAGTACGTACTGGTATGTTCCATTACAATACGGATATCGCCTCCCAGTTTTTTGAGTGTGGATGCCAGCTTTTTCAAGTCACTGTTCGTGTGGTGGACCTCGAAAGGCCGAAGTACGATTTCGCCTCCGGGTCTCCGTACCGCAACTGTGCTTTTGCTCTTAGACACATCGATACCGACGGCGGTAATAACAGCAGCTTCCATTTTTCTGACCTCCTTTAATGCCGGTTCCGCCTATGCCCATTACCGATTCAGCTTGCTTTGTGACACGAATGTACGGCAACATTTCTATCTGCCGATAACTCAACCTGCGTCAATCGAACGCTGCAATGGAGATGGCGGAGAACAGTTTGCGCGTACGAGCGTTCAGCTCAAGCAATGCATCGTTCTCTCTGCACATCTCAATTGTAGCTTAGGTTTGGGCATCTGTATAGCTCACTGGCTGTGAACTTCTCAGAACCAACACCATTGTAGCAAGCAGGGCAAGCGCATCGCTTTTATGCCCCTTTTGAGTGGAAATTTCTGCACCATCGTAGGTTGATACAGCAAAAGCGCAAAAATACCAGCCTCCCATAATGGGAAGCTGGCGCAATATCGCACATCGGAGCTCCTATAATGCTGCCATTACAAAGCCGAAAAACGGGCAACGCCTTGCTTTCGCAGCCACCGGTAGATGGGCACGGATAGCAGCACTTCACTCTCCTGCAGTTTCATCTGGCAGTTGTCTGTTCCTGTCATGCTTTCAACATTCAGTCCGTAAGGATCCGAGCCTCCTGTGCTGCTGTCAGCAAGACTTTTGGTGCCTCAAGCCATCAGCACCAGCCCGGTTCCCAGAACTATAAGCAGGAGAATCGAAGCCGTCCTTATTTTCTGTTTCATTACAGGGTCTCCTATTCTTTATCCAGTTATCTAAAAATTGCATCTGCTCTTTCGTATGAAACCAATGCTCTCCGCCCGGCATAACGGTCAGCTCTGCGTTGTTCTTTTCCGCAAAGGCTTTTATGGTTTCCATGGAGGTCAGAGCATCCTTTTCCCCATACAAAATGCTGGTAGGGATTTTCCATGAAGTCGGATACTCTCGGACATAGCAGAGATATTTCCACGACAGCGTTTCTCCAAATGTTGTGGGAATTTCCAGTTTTTCTGCAAGTTCTGCTTCGGAGACGTCAGCCCATTGCATCATGTTGCAAATCAGTTGCTCCATATCGACTACTGGAGAAATAAAACAAGCGGTATCCACCAATTTCTCATTCAACGAGGACAAAGATAAAAACGCACCAATGCTATTTGCCACCAGTGTGAGCTTCCCGCAGCGTTTCCGCACTGCCGTAAAAAATCCGGAAAATTCCTCCGTGGCTTCCCATGGAGATTGTGCGTGGTAGTCGAAACCAATTACTTCACAATTAGGAAATAGGGCTTTATAATGCTCGGCCTCTTGTGCCGAACCGCCCTTTCCGTGAACATATACAACAATTTCTTCCATATAAAATCCTCCAAAAAACGCAGCACACCCCCATTCTATGGGCTGCACTGCGTCTGAGCGTCTGGCGTCTGGCCTAATTCAATTATTCTGCCGCTAATTTCAAAAATTTCTTGTCCGACTGGATGCTCTGGGTCACAAACTTCCCATCCCGGAACAACGCGTATGTTGTGACCGGTGCAGGCACATTCTGTGCCGTCTCTTTCTCGGTGATGTGAACGGCTTTGAACGGGATCCCATGTTCCTTTGCAGCCTCCTGCACCTTTGGCACCCAATAACAGGTGTAGGGGCACTGGTCGGTATAGTAGAGGACAAAGCCGTTTTCCTCCACCTTGGGATGCTTGGCACAGTCCTTGAATTTTGGTGGCCGGACATTCTCTGCAAGGGGCAGACACATGAGATTGATGCCGCAATCGGAGATGTCTGAGACCTTGAAGCCCTTATGGGTCAAAAACTTGGGGTCAGCGAGAAATTCCCGTTTGCGCCCCTCGGCACACAGAATGCAAACGCCGTTTTTGCCCTGCGCCTTGGCATCCCGAAGGCATTCTTCCAGCAGATCGCTGGAATAGCCGTGACCTTTCAAAGAACCGGAGACCCACAGACAGTTGATATAAAGCCAGCCTGCGGCATCAATGGGTACCCATGCGTTTTCTGCCGGGATGTACTCGATAAAGCATTTGCCGCGCTCTGCACTGCGGTAAAAAACAAGTCCCTCCTCAAAGCGTTGCTTGAGCCATTCTTTCTTGGCAAGGCTCTGTTTGCCGGACATGGCACAACAGATGTGTTCCCTGTCGATGTTTTCTTTGGTAACTCTGATATAGTCCATCGAAGCACTCTCCCCTATCTTTGTACTTTTTCATACCTTCTCCGGCACAGTTTCTTCCAGTTTTCCATCTGTGCCGCAGAGCACTTCTCCGGCACAGCGACCTTTTCGTTTTTGGCTGCGGCTTACCGCATCCGTCCATCGCCGCCCATCAAGGCGGTCATTTCCTCGATATAGTCCAGCGGGAACGGCGGAGAGCACAGGGGCTTCATGGCAATGCTCATGAGCTTCATGGGGTTGTCGTCTGCCGCCGCACAGTCTCCCATGCAGCGGCTTTTCAAAAGTTATAGCTTATTCTCCCAGCGCCGTCTCGATGTTCGCCAGCACCTTCTTGCTCAGCAGAACGAAAGCCTGCCTGGTGCGGCCTGCCGAGACACCCGGGCTGTGGACATTGGGCCGCTGGAAGAAGCCCTCGCTGACGGGGCCTGCGGCGGCGTAGGTATCACAGAAGAAGTGGGTGCCGGGCTTATCCAGCCACTTTTCCAGCGCGGCGGAGTCAAAGCCGGGGCCGATGGAGGTATTGAAAAGGACTTTCCCCTCCCCCAGCGCCTCAAACTCCGGCTCGCCCAAGAGCAGAACATTCTTGTTCAAACAGGTAAAGACCACTTCGCTCTCCCGGAGCAGAGCGTCCAACGGCTTATACTTCATGCCTGCGGCCTCGGCGTCGGGCTTATGGCTGCGGCTGTAGTAGGAGATGTCCGCGCCGAGGAAGGTCAGTGCATCGGCGATCATCCGGCCCGAAACGCCCAGACCCACGATACCCACCTTGAGGCCGTAAATTTCCACGGGCTCGTCGTGGAGCATCGGCATCCCGAAGCCGTGGAGCAGGCCGGTCAGCTCGTGGAGGACGTACTCCACCACGCCGCGGTCGCCGTAGTCCCGGATGCCCAGCACCTTGATGCCCTTTTCCCGGGCAAAGGCGATGTCCACATTGGCGCTTTCCTCCGAGTAGAGGCTGCAGCACATCCCGATGTAGCGCAGGTTCGGGCAGCGCTCGATGACGTTTTTGCCCATGCGGGAGGTATAGCTCAACAGCGCCGCGTCGGCGTCTCCGATGCGGCGAACGATCTCTTCGTCGTCGGCGGGAATGTCGCGGTAAAGCTCGACCTGCTCGGCATACTGATGCAGCGCTTCCTCTGCTGTGGGGATGAGGCTGACCGGCTCGATAGCCACCAGTTTCTTGAACATCAGACTCCCTCCTTTTTAATAGAAGCAGACCGGCGAGGCGAGGTTGCGCAGAAGCGCCACGGCGCTCCAACCGGCGATGGCGCTGGTGGATGAGCAGATGTCCACCACGGCCTTCACGCCCTCGATCTCGGCAGTGATGCAGTGGTCGTCGCCCACCCAGCCGGGTACAGAGTGCATGGTCACGCCGGTGATGTCGGGGCCGGTAGTGGCCAGCGAGGTGGCCACAGCGACGTTGACCCGGCGCGGGAAGGTTGCGATGGCTTCCTTGGCGCTGCCGGTAAAGACGGTAGTCTTCTCGGTGTCGGTCAGCAGATGGTCGGCCCAGACAGGGGTGTTGCGGAAGCCCTTCGCACCGGTGTGGGTCTCGATGCCGGCCTTCTCGTCCAGCTTCAGGGCCTCGGCCATGAGGGTGACGGTCTGCAGCACGTCGAAGCCGCCGATGGCACCGCTGGCCAGATGCACCTTTGCGCCGCCCTCCCGGGCCGCCTGCTTGACCTCTTCATAAAACGCGAGGTCGGCGAATGCACCGATGGACAGCACCACGAGGTTCACGCCCCGGCGCAGCACCGGAACGGCCATTGCGCGCACCGCATCCACCGAAGCGGCTTCCACGATGTACTCCGGTTCCAGCGCCAGCAAAGCATCCACGTCCGCGCAGGCCGCACGACCCACGCTTGCCGCCGTCTTCTCTGCCGAAGCGAAGGTGCGGCTGGTGACACCCACCAGCTCGTAGTCTTCCAGCAGGCCCTTCTTCCACGCATCGGCCACGATATTGCCGAGGAAACCACAGCCCACGATGCCAAATTTCGTTTTCATGTTTCCGTTTCTCCTTTTTCCCGCCGGGTTGGCGGATTTTTCTTTTCCAGTATACCATGCCATGTGCAGAAAAGCAAAACCCGGCGTTTTTCATAGTTTTTTTGTCATTCACGCACGAAAAGCAGCATTTCACGCAGGTTTGCTTGCTTACTTCCCCAGAAGTGCTATAATTGTATCAATCGAAAGTCCATATTTTTTCAACATTCAAAGGAGGTTTTTGTATGCTCTCTTATCGTAAACTTGCCATGCGTGTTCTGGGTCGGCCTCTTAATACGGGGGGGGGGTAACAATTCACCCCGTCCGGCCTCTCAGCGGGCAGCGGCGCTTGTCCTGACCGCCGCAATGCTCACCACCCTTACCGCCCCGGCCTTTGCAGGGACATGGTACATCGAAGATGGTGACATTACGATTTCGGCGGGCGAGAGCGGCAACAATGTCACCCAGAACGAGAATACCACCGAAAATGACCCGGACACCATCATCACAAATCGTGAGGAAGGCGCTTCTTCCCACACCGTGACCATCGACGCCAAAGATAAGGACGATAAGGTTGAGGTCACGCTCAAAGATGTGAATATTGACGCCAGCAGCCGGAGCGAAGCCGCTGTGAGTGTTACCGGCAAAGGTGACACCACCATTGAGCTGGATGGCGACAACGAGCTGAAGAGCGGCGCTGGCCATGCCGGGTTGGAGCACAACAAGACTGACACCAGCGGCGAACTGACCATTCAGGACAAAGATAAGAACGGCAGTCTGGAGGCTGCCGGTGGATTCAAAGGCGCTGGCATCGGCAGCGCTGGCAGCAATGACGCTCAGGTGAAAATCACTGGCGGCAATATCACGGCCACCAGTGACGATTGGGGCGCAGGCATTGGCAGTGGTTCCTACGGCACCGGCACGGTAGAGATCACCGGCGGCGAGATCAATGCAACCGGCGGTTATTTAGGCGCTGGCATCGGCGGCGGCTGCAACGGCAGCGGCAATGTGACCATCAGCGGCGGCACCATCACTGCCGCAGGCGGTGATGGCGCTGCGGGCATCGGCGGTGGTTATTATAACGGTGCGACCGTTACGATAACCGGCGATGCTGTTATTAAAAATGCATCCACCACGGTTTACGGTGCAGGCATTGGCGGCGGCAATGGCTACGACGGTGATGTGACTATCTCCGGCAATGCAAAAATCGAGAATGCGACCGGCGGCTACGGTGCGGCAGGCATCGGCGGCGGCGCATTTAGTTCCCCCGATAAAATCGGCAATGGTAACGTGGTCATCAAGGATAATGCCAAAATCGACAATGTGCAGGGCGGCGCTTATGGCGCAGGCATCGGCGGTGGTATTTATGGTCTCAGCAATGTGACCATCGAGGGCAACACCAAGGTCAACGCTACCGGAGGCGCAGGCGGCGCGGCCATAGGCGGCGGTGCTGGCGCTGAAAACAACAGCGATAACAATGGCAATCAAATCACCATCAAGAGCAATGAGAACGGCAGTCCCACCATCAATGCGGTCGGCGGCGGTACAGATGAAGGGGAAGAAATCGTTATTGGCGGCGCCGGCATCGGTGCTGGCTGCGAAAGCGATGCAGATGCCGACATCACCCTCGAGGGCAAAGTGACCATTACGGCCACCGCCGGAAAAGACAACGTGGCCATCGGCGCTAACGGCATCGAGCAGGAGTTCTCCGGCCTTGCTGAGGGCAGCTCCATCACCCGCTACGACTCTGAGGGCAACGATACCTCTCTGCCCGGCGACAAAGTCCCCGTTACCCCTGTCGTCCCCGATGATACCTCCTCTGGCGGCTCTGCGGACGCCTCTGTGCAGGAGTCGGTCTTCCCGGGCCTCGTCGTCACCGACAAGGACGGTCAGCGCATCTCCTACACCAGCATCCGGGGCAACAACGTCCTCTCCCTCCGCGTCGGGCGGTTCACGGCCTCTCTCCACGCTTCGCTGGTCACCCTGCGTCAGCTGCGGGCTGAGGGCATCGACACCATCACCTTCCAGACCATCCTCTGCTCCACCACCCTCTCGGTGGACGAACTGCTGGCCATGGGCGGCGAGGATACCGAAGTCGTTCTCACCCACCACATCCGTTCTTCCACGCTCACGGTGGGCGGCAAGGCCGTGTAAGGCTCCCTTGTTCCCCGATGATTTTTGTGGTACACTAGGCGCAGAAATCTGTAAAAATCGAGGGAAAGTAACTTATGGCTGGCGACCTTCATACTCATTCCACCTGTTCTGACGGCTCTGTCCCCATCCACCGCCTGCCCCTGATGGCAGCGCGGCTGGGGCTGAGCGCTCTGGCCCTTTCTGACCACGACACCACCCTCAGCGCCCAGTACGCCTATGACCACCCGGTGCAGGACGGCGTGCGGCTCATCCCCGCCGCCGAGCTCACCGGCTACGACTTCGAGCGCAGCCACCGCGTCCATCTGCTGACCTTCTGGCCCGACCTCGACTGCCCTGCCCTGCGCCGGCACTGCGACATCATGCGCCAGCGCCGCAACGAGTGCGCTCTGCAGAGCTGCCGGGAGATCGAGGCGCTGTACCCCCAGTTCCGCACCGAGCAGGCGCTGGAATATGCGCAGGACAGCGGCGTCCTCTTCAAGAGCGGCATCATGCAGGCGCTGCAGCAGCTGGGTCTGTGCGACGGCATCTACACCGGGCTTTATCACGAGTTGTTCGGCTGGGAGCCGCGGGGCAAGTGCCTCCACTCCCCCACTTACCCTCCGGTGCGGGAGGTGCTGGCCACGGCAAAGGCCGCTGGGGCCGTGGTGGTGTTCGCCCACCCGACGGTGTACAAAAGTATGCCTCTGCTGCGGGAGCTGGTGGCTGAAGGGGCCATCGACGGCATCGAGGTGCATCATCCCCGCAACAGCCCCGAGGATATGGCCGAGTGCGCTGAGCTCTGCAAGAAGCACGACCTCATCGTCACCGGCGGCAGCGACTTCCACGGCGCGAACCACGGCAAGCCCCACCCGGTGGGTGCCTGCGTCACCGAGGACGACCAGATCGCGCGTATCGAGGCACTGGCCCGCAAGCGCCGGGGCGGCGCTCTGTGACCGGGTCACATTGACTTCCTCGTCTGACAAGGATATAATAAAGATACTGCGCGAGTCCGCTCGCCTGTCAGTCGGATATAAAGAGAGGATGTTTGAATATGAGCAAGTCTTTCAGCTACCCCAACAAGGGTACCTGCTCCAAGGAGACCCACATCGTGCTGAACGATGACCACACCATCGAGTCCATCGAGGTCATCGGCGGCTGCAACGGCAACCTGAAGGGCATCAGCCGTCTGCTCAAGGGCATGAAGGCTGAGGACGCCATCGCCCGCATGGAAGGCACCACCTGCGGCCCCCGCCCCACCAGCTGCCCTGACCAGATCGCCCAGAACCTCAAGCGCGCTCTGGCTGAGCTGTAAGTCACAGTCCGTTCAAAAGACCACCGTCCTGCCCTTATTTCCTGCGGGCAGAACGGTGGTCTTTTTGTTTATCGCATTTTTCAAAAATAGTGCCTATCGAAACAGCATATTTGCGATATGCAATTCAACGCTGTTGCTGTTGCATTAAAAAGTTGAATTGCTACCGACCAAAATCGAGCCAAAAAGCGGTTGACAAAACCCGTGTCCTTTGCTACAATAAATGAGTAAACGCAGGGTTAGCTCATCCGGTAGAGCGACTGCTTCCCAAGCAGTAGGCGGCGGGTTCGAGTCCCGTATCCTGCTCCACAAAAAGAGCGCTGATTCGTCAAGAATTGGCGCTTTTATCATTTCAGCAAGTCTAAAACTGAGAGGGACGTCATGATTTTTGTACCCCTTCTGCACTATTTCAAGTGCAAGAATCAATACAGCGGCAACGAAGACGGGATGCGCTATCTGCTCTCGCCCGGCAAGCGCAGCGTGCCTGACCCGGACGGCGGCGAAGGCGCACAGAAAGAGGAAGCCATCCTCACGGTGGACATCTGGCCCGACCCCTGGGCGCTGGACCGCACCGACCCCGCCCTGCGCCGGCAGATGGTCTTTCCGCTGACGGACGAGGGCCGGGCCGCAGCGGCAGAGTATCTGTCCTTTGCCTACAGCACTGACCTGGCGCTCTGGAAGCAGCGGCCCTCCATCCTGGACTGTGAGCCCTGGTCACCGCCGCCGAAGGACGAGGACGCAGAAAGCGGGGAAAGCAAATGATATACCGTCTCAAAGAGCTCAAGGGCGACACCATCCCGGTGCCGCAGCTCATCTTTTCCAAGCTGGGCATCGCCGAGGAATACAACGTCCGGGTAGCGCTGTATGTGCTGGCTACCGGCGTCACCGACCCCGAAAAAATTTGTGCCGACCTTAAACTGCGCAGCCGCATCTCTGCCGAAAGCGCCCTCTCCTTCTGGGCCGGTGCGGGGCTTCTCGAGCGCTACGACGAGAACGCTGCGCCGGGAGCAGAGCCCTCTGCTCCTGCCCCCATGACCTGGGCGGAGATCGCCGCCGCAAGCCGCACCGACCCCATGATCTCGAGCCTCATCGACTGCGCTCAGACCGGCTTTGCCCGCCCGCTGACTCACAGCGAGATGGAAAAGCTGGTCAACCTCTACGTACAGGAGGGCTTTGCCCCCGAGACCGTCATGCTCTGCGTGGCCTATGTGGCCAGCCGGGGCAAGCGGACGATGGCCGCCGTCCTCCACGAACTGAAAGTCTGGCGGGCCGAGGGCGTGGAGACCGGCGAACAGGCCGACGCCCACCTCAAGCTGCTGGCCCTCCGCCAGACCCGGGAACAGTATGTTGCTTCCCTGCTGGGCATCCCGGACAGCGAGCTCACCCTCGGCGGGCGGAAAGCCATCGCCCGGTGGTATGAGGTCTACGGCTACGACGATGCCATGGTGCAGGAGGCCGCTGTGCAGGCCGGGCCGAAGCGCGACCTGTGGTACTGGAACAGCATCCTCAAGACCTGGAACGCCAAGGGGCTGCGCAATATCCACGATGTGCGCACTCCGGTGGCCGCCGCCGGAGCCAGCCGGAACATCCGGGTAGACCGCGAGACCCCCAGCGGCAACGACTTCCTCAAGAACGCTGCCCGCCGCCGCACCCTCAAGAAAAAGTCCGAGTGACCCCCGGCATAAGGAGACACTATGCGTACCAAAAACGAACTGTATCAGGAAGCCCTGCGCACCGTCGCCCGCCGTCGTCAGACCGCACGGGCCAAGGCGGAGGACGCCCGCGCTGAGGCCGAGGCTGCTGTCCCCGGGCTGCGCCACGCCGAAGAAGAGGTGCGGGTGCGGGGCATCCGCTGCGCACTGGCCGGTGCGGCGGGCAAGGACCGCACCGATGCCACTGCGGCCCTCACCGATGCCCGCAAAAAGCTGGCCGACCTGCTGGCCTCCAGCGGCCGTCCCGCCGACGCACTGGAGCCGCACTTCACCTGCAGGCTCTGCGAAGACACCGGCATTGTGGACGGACGCACCTGCAGCTGCGTCCACAAGGTGATGCAGCAGCTCCGCCGGTCGGAGATCGAGGCTCTGTCCAGCCTCTCCATTTCCAGCTTCGATACCATGGAGCTGCGCTACTACCCCGCCCGGATGGACGCCTCCCTCGGCGAGCCGGTACGGAGTTATATGTCCACCCTTCTGGACGACCTGCGCGGCTACGCCGACGAATTCGATACCACCAGCGAGAGCCTGATGCTCCTCGGCAACGCCGGTCTGGGCAAGACCCATGCCGCTCTGGCCATTGCCGGAAAGGTGCTGGAAAAGGGCTTCGACGTCATCTATGTGTCCAGCCCCGACTTCTTCTCGAAGCTCGAGGCCCTGCACTTCGGCTCCGACCCCGCCGGGGAGGAAGAGATGCTCCTGCGCACCGCCGCCGGGGCCGACCTGCTCATCCTCGACGACCTGGGTTCCGAGTTCAACTCCAGCTTCCTCATCAGCACCCTTTACAGCCTGCTGAACAACCGTCTGGGCGCGAAACTGCCCACCATCGTCACCACCAACATCACCGACGGCGCTCTGCTGGAAAAGCTCTACACCGAAAAAATCTCCAGCCGCCTCTCCTCTTTTGTCCCCTTCCTCTTTATGGGCGACGATATTCGGGCGCAAAAGGCAGAAGAAACGTAAATAGGATAGAAGTCAAAGAGCGTTTTTATTCAGGAAAGGAATTTCAAATATGGGAATCGTAGTCATCGGCGCAGTTTTCGTAGACATCAAGGGCTATCCCCTCTCCACCTACATCCCCGGCGGACGGAACGCCGGCCGCATTGAACAGGTGCATGGCGGTGTGAGCCGGAACGTGGCGGAGGACATCGCCAATGTGGAGCTGCGCCCCACCTTCGTGGGTCTGGTGGACGACACCGGCATGGGCCAGGACGTCATCGACAAGCTGGACAACCACAAGGTCAACACCAGGTACATCCAGAAGGTCCCCGATGGCATGGGGACATGGCTGGCCATCTTTGACAACGACGGCGACGTCCACGCCGCCATCTCCAAGCGCCCTGACACCACCCCGCTGACCACCCTGCTGAAGGAGAAGGGCGACGAGATCTTCAGGGACTGCGACGCCATCGCCATCGAGCTGGATCTCGAGAAAGACACGGTCAAGCAGGTGCTCCGCTATGCCAGGAAATACAACAAGAAGGTCTTTGCCGCAGTCTCCAACATGAGCATCGCCATGGAGCGCCGCGACTATCTGCAGCAGATCGACTGCTTCGTCTGCAACCAGCAGGAGGCCGGTCTGCTCTTCTCGGACGACTACGAGCATCTCGCCCCCAGCCAGATGGCTCAGGTACTGGCCCGGAACGTCCACAGCGCCAACATGCCCAGCATGGTGGTGACCATGGGCGGTCAGGGTGCCGTGTACGCCAAGCACACCGGCGAGTGCGGCGTCGTACCCGCCAAGAAGGTGGACGTCATCGACACCACCGGCGCAGGCGACGCCTTCTTTGCCGGTACGGTCATCGGCCTGACCTACGGCAAGAATCTGGCCCAGTCCTGTGAGATCGGCAGCCGCCTGGCCGCGTCGGTCATCTGCATCACGGAGAATGTCTGCCCCCGTTTCCGCCCGCTGGAATTCGGGCTGGATGTGCCGGTAGTGGACTGAATCTGCATCTTCAAGCGCAGAGGTCTCTGGGCCTCTGTGCTTATTTTTTAATGCTGCCGTTCGATTCTTTCGATGCATTTCGCGGTTTTTATCGGAAAATCTGTTGAATCCCACCTGTGGCAGTGTTACACTGGACTTATTCAAATTTGTGAAAAGAGGAGAATCTAATGAACCAAAATCAACACAAGCGAAGCGCCTTTTCGGGCAAGATCGGCTTTGTCCTCTCGGCGGCAGGCGCTTCGGTAGGCCTCGGCAATATCTGGCGTTTCCCCTATCTCGCAGCAAAGTACGGCGGCGGCATTTTCCTGCTCATCTACATCATCCTCGCCTTCACCTTCGGCTACACCATGATCGTGGCCGAGACGGCGCTGGGCCGGATGACCAGGAAAAGCCCGGTGGGCGCATTCGCCGCCGTCCGCAAGGGCGGGCGCTCTTTCGGCGGCTGGATAAACGCCATCATCCCCATCCTTATCGTGCCTTATTACTCGGTCATCGGCGGCTGGGTCATCCGGTATCTGGCCGACTACATCAGCGGCCACGGCAGTGAGCTGGCCGCAGACGGCTACTTCTCGGCCTTCATTTCCAGCGGCGCTTCGGCGGAGATATGCTTTGTCATCTTTACCATCTTCACCCTCGCCATCATCTTTGCAGGCGTGCGCAACGGCGTGGAGCGGGTCTCCAAGGTGATGATGCCCATCCTCGTGGTGCTGTCCGTCATCATCGCGGGCTACTCCGTCACCCGCCCGGGTGCGCTGGAGGGCGTAAAGTATTTCCTCGTGCCGAATCTCTCCAACTTCTCCTGGATGACCGTCGTGACTGCCATGGGGCAGATGTTCTACTCCCTCTCCATCGCAATGGGCATCCTCGTCACCTTCGGCTCCTACATGAAGAAGGATGTCTCCATCGAGGAGTCCACCGAGAACGTGGAGATCTTCGACACGGCCATTGCCATCATGGCGGGCCTGATGATCATTCCGGCGGTCTTCTCCTTCTCGGGCGGCGACCCGGACACCCTGCAGGCCGGCCCGGCCCTCATGTTCATCACCATCCCGAAGGTCTTTGAGAGCATGGGTCTCGGCACCGTGGTGGGCATCCTCTTCTTCACGCTGGTGCTTTTCGCCGCCGTCACCAGCTCCATCGCCCTGACGGAAAGCGCTGTCTCCACCTTCGAGGACGAGCTGGGCTGGGAGCGTAAGCAGGCCACCGTCCTCATCGGCATCATCATGCTGGTGCTGGGCAGTCTGTCGGCTCTGGGCTACGGCCCGCTGGCCCGGTTCACGGTCTTTGGGATGCAGTTCCTTGACTTCTTCGATTTCCTCACCAACTCCGTCATGATGCCCATTGCAGCCATCACCACCTGCCTGCTGGTGTCCCGGGTCATCGGTGTGGAGAAAATCGAGGAAGAGGTCACGCTGGAAGGCAAGCCCTTCCGCCGCAAGCGCATCTTCAACTTTATGATAAAGTACCTCTGTCCCATCTTCGCGGCCATCATCCTCATCAGCTCTGTGGCAAACGCGCTGGGCGTCATCTCCATGTAAGCAGATAATAAAAAGCGCTGGAAGCCTTTACACCGCTTCCAGCTCTTTTCTTATGCCCGTTTCAGGATGCTCTTTATCTCGTCCAGATTCTTTACAAAATAAATGCCGTTCTGCCGCTCGGGGCTGGACAGCCCCATCTCGACCATGTGGGCCAGCAGAGCTTTCAGGCCGGCGTAGTAGCCGTCGAGGTCGTAGAGGATGCAGGGCGCGTCCAGATGGCCCAGCGAGACCTTGGACATCACCTCGGCGATCTCTTCCAGCGTACCGGTGCCGCCGGGGAACGCGATAAAGGCGTCGCCCAGCTCTATCATCCTGGTCTTGCGCTCAGTCATGTCCTGCGTGACGATGAGCCTGGTCAGGCCGTCATACTGCACCTCGGAGTCGATGAAGAACTGGGGCTCGACGCCGGTCACTTCGCCGCCCGCCGTCAGAACGCTGTGGGCCAGACGCCCCATCAGGCCGCTGCGGGAGCCGCCGTAGACCAGCGCGTTCCCGCTCTCGCCGATCCAGCGGCCCAGTTCCTCCACCGCCTGTTTCAGGGCCGGGTCGCTGCCCTCATTGGCCCCCAGATAGACCGTAATATTCATCGGCATTTCCTCCGTTATCTTGCCCATGTCATTTCCTGATTCGGGCCAGTATAATCAAACTTACCGTCGTTCTTTTCTTCCAGCGCTTTTATCATGTGATAAGCAAACTCATTGTAGGGCGTCGGGATGCCCAGCTCTTTGCCCATCCGGATGAGCGCACCCGAGAACATATCGATTTCGGTATGGCGTCCGGCGTCGAGGTCTTGCAGCGTCGAGTAGCGGGCCGAGGGCTTGACGGCGCAGCCCTTGCCGGACACGGCATCCACCTTCTGCATATCGATGCCTTTGGCTGCGGCAATGGCTTCCAGCTCACGGCGGAGGCCGTCGCTGATGGCCTTCATATGGACGCTGTCACGGTAGCAGCCTACGCCTGCGCCGAGGATGGCCTGGGGCAGGTTGTTGCAGACGTTGAGGCGGAACTTGCTCCACATCTCTTCCTGGATGCAGTCGGTGGCCCGGAAGTGCAGCTCTGTGCCGCTGAACAGGGCCTCCACAGCCTTGACGCGGGGGCTGTCGCAGGGCGGCTCCTTCTCGCCGAAGATGATGCCAACGGTGGTCGCCGGGTCAAAATGGAAGCCGTCCGCCTCCTTGTGAGACGCCACTTTGATGAGGGAGTAAAGCAGATGCTCCCCACCCACGGCAGAGGCAATGATGTCCTCGCTGTCCACGCCGTTCATCAGGCTCATGATGGTGGTATGGGGGCCGGTGACGGCTTTGATGCTGTCCAGTGCGCCAGGCAGTGCGCCGTATTTCAGGCAAACAATGAGAAGGTCAGCGTCATGCGCCTCCTGCGGCGTCCAGACCGCCGGGCGGTAGATTTTGCCGTTGATGGCACAGCCTTCTTTTGCCAGACGCTCGCCGCGCGGGCCATCGGCCACCACGCCAAGCTCAATGTCCCTGCGGGCCGAAAGCCCCCAGATAACATAAGAGCCGACCGCACCGGCTCCCAGAACTGCAACTTTTTTGATGTCCATATCGTTCCACCTCAATATCATCCGCATGATTTGCGGGATTCATTTCTGCAGCTTTGTAACCAGACCTGCCATCATTCTCTTTTATAGGTTCCATTATACCATGTTTTTCTCTCCCGGAAAAGCCCGGAGTGTTTCATTTTTGCACGTCAAAAATCTTTGACTTTTGGCGATAAGTTATAACAAAAGTGTAGAATCTCTTCGGTAAATAGAATCTTTGTCAAAAAAGGGCTTGATTTTTTTCGAAAACGGACTAGAATATCTTTTTGCGGAAAGGTTTCACCTGTACAGTCTTCCGCGAAACTGTTTTTTCAAAAGTAAGGAGATTTTCGATATGAAACTCAAGAATGTTTGTGTTACCGTTGCTGCTCTGGTCCTGGCTGTCAGCATGACTGCCTGCGGCAGCTCTTCTTCTACTGCTGCTTCTACCTCTGAGGCTGCTTCTGCTGCCGCTCAGTCTGAGGCTGCTTCTACCTCTGCCGTGGCCGAGGAGAACTCTGCTTCCTCTGAGGCTGCTTCTGAGGTGAGCTCTGAGGCTGCTTCTGAGGTTTCCAGCGAGGCCGCATCTTCTGAGGCTGCTTCCTCCGAGGCCGCTTCTTCCACTGCCGCCTGAGTTTCAGTGCATAAAAACGAGCCGCAGCCTTTCCCCGGTGGGATGGGCTGCGGCTCATTTTATTTTAGACAAAATCCTCCCGCATGGGGGTGAAGATGTCTAGCAGGATGCCGGCCTCGGTGCAGACGCAGCCGTGCTCCACGCCGTCCTCTTTCAGAATGGTATCCCCTGCCCTCACAGTGTGGGTCACGCCGTCCACCGTGAAATCGAACGCACCCGACACCACATAGGTGATCTGGGTGTGGGGGTGGTGATGCAGTGCGCCCACAGCCCCCTTTTCGAAGGTGTTCTCCACACACATCAGGCCGTCGGTGTAGGCCAGCACCCGGCGGGTAACGCCTTCGCCTGCCGCCTGCGGCAGAGCCTCTGCATGATAGACCCAGCGCTGTTTCTTCTCGGGAAGCTTCATATCCATTCCTCGTTTTCCGCCGCCAGACAGCGGCTTTTTCTTTTATTATAGCGGCCCTGGGGCTGGATTACAAGCTTGATTTGAGCGGGTGTCGCAGGATGGTTTTTCGCTTTTCCGGCGCGGTGCGGTTGGGGTCGGAGAGATAGAGCTCGTGGTGAAAGCGCGTCTCAGAGAAGTCCACCGCATAGCCCTGCTCTGCCGCAAAAGCATTCATCCGGGCCAGCGTCTCCGGCTCGTCGTCGTAAGAGCCGAGGTGCATACACTGGACACAGAGGCCCTCATCGTAGGTGAAGAACTCGACCTTGGAGAAATCCTTTTTCTTTTTGGCTGTCGCTTCCCGGACCGCCCAGTCGAACTCTTCCCGGGTCACGAACTCCGGCAGGCGGAGCATGGATGTCCAGTGGAAGCTTTCCTTCCAGGTCCCCGTCTGTTCCCACAGCCCTTCCAGCGGAGGCACTACGAAGTCAAAGTAACCGTCCACCCGGTGACTGCCCTTCTTGCTCATCTTGATGGTGTAGAGCAGGCCATACAGCAGCTCGATGGCTGCTTTGTACTCGCCTGTAGGGTCGTTGGGGTCGCCCTGCCCTCGCACTGCGGCAAAGGTCATGGCTGGCACGGTGACAAACTGCGGCTCACGAGGTGGTTGGTAGAGTGCCTTATATTCCTTCTTATAATCAAACGCCATCGTCGCTGACCTCCTCTGCCTGTCCAGCAGCTCCTTCGTCAGTGTGTCCGACAGCTCACGTCGGTCCAAACCAAGTTCCAATGCTGCTTGTTCTTTCAGCGCCAGTATACCACGACAACCAATCTTTGTAAACCATAAAGTTGTGCTATGCGCCGCAAAAAATCCTCTGTCTGGAAAGGCAGAGGATGCAAACAAAAAAGACCTTCCCACTCTCCGGAATGGGAAGGTCTTTATAAGTGCTTAGTTCGCCTTAGAACTGACGTTCAAGGACAAAATCACTCAATGATCTTGCCGACGACGCCGGAACCAACGGTACGGCCACCCTCACGGATAGCGAAACGCAGGCCCTCTTCCATAGCGACGGGGGTCAGCAGCTCAACGTGCATCATGACGTTATCGCCAGGCATGCACATCTCGGTGCCTTCCGGCAGGGTGATGATGCCGGTCACGTCGGTGGTACGGAAGTAGAACTGAGGACGATAGTTGGAGAAGAACGGGGTGTGACGGCCGCCTTCGTCCTTGGTCAGAACGTAGACCTGGGACTCGAAGACCTTGTGGGGATGGACAGAACCGGGCTTAGCCAGAACCTGGCCACGCTCGATCTGGGTACGGTCAACACCACGCAGCAGAGCGCCGATGTTATCGCCAGCCTCAGCAAAGTCCAGAGACTTACGGAACATTTCCAGACCGGTGATGGTGGTGCTCAGACGATCGGGCTTGATGCCGACGATCTCCATTGCATCGCCAACCTTGGCCATACCACGCTCAACACGACCGGTAGCAACAGTACCACGGCCAGAGATGGTCATGACATCCTCGATGGGCATCAGGAAGGGCTTGTCCTCCTCACGATCGGGGTTGGGGATATAGGTATCGACAGCGTCCATCAGCTCCTTGATGCAAGCATACTCGGGAGCATCGGGATCCTTAGAGTCAGACTCCAGAGCCTTCAGAGCGGAACCACGAATGATCGGGGTGTCGTCGCCCGGGAAGTCGTACTCGGACAGCAGCTCACGGATCTCCATCTCGACCAGATCCAGCAGCTCTTCGTCATCGACCATATCGCACTTGTTCATGAAGACAACGATATAGGGCACGCCGACCTGACGAGCCAGCAGGATGTGCTCACGGGTCTGGG
>ENA-OPSW01000320-OPSW01000320.1-human-gut-metagenome-genome-assembly--contig:-NODE-320-length-45742-cov-8.435835_pt1 | contig 45742 bp, 39 predicted proteins | sample MGYA00241463_ERZ501918 | MGnify/ENA primary metagenome ERZ501918 (study PRJEB25962, sample SAMEA2042443) | human gut metagenome | biome: human gut; feature: human-associated habitat; material: faeces... | reverse complement strand
ATTCGAAACACCCCTCCCTATCTCTGGCCCGCGCGGAGCGCAAAGCCATTTGACCGAAAGAATAAAATCCGCCCCGCGCCGGCGCGCGCAGCCGCCACACCATTTTGCGTCTTCACCCAAAATAAACGGAGGGACGAAAAGTGCTTTAGTTACCTAAATTGCAACCTGATTGCAATTTAGGCGCAGGGAAGAGTATACACGGATTCTGCGTGAAATGCAAGACCAAAATGCAATCTTTTTGCATTTTTCTCAAAAGAATGACTCTTAAAAACTTTTTTGGAAGAAATTCGATTAAACCTATTGACAATATGGGTATGAGGGAATATAATGCGGACAACAAAACCACACGCCTTGTAGGTAAGTGGGAATTTCGGAAAGGAGGGTACTCAAATGACGCTGATTTGGAAAAGTCTTCTGCACGCCAACTTCCGCTGTGGGCGAATGTACAGCGCCCGGGCCGAGAAACAAACTCTGAGCCATAGCTGTACGGTGCCCTCTATGCCGCGAATGTGCGAGCGAATGTGACACCCGAGACAGACAAAAGGCTCTGAGCTGAGAACGATTTCTTTGCCCGGCAGACGAAAGGTGAAACTCCCCACGCTGCCGGGCATTTTTATGAGTATAAATAATACTTTGAGTACAGATGGAGAGAAAAAATACTATGTCTAACTATAAATTTGAGACCCTGCAGCTTCACGTTGGCCAGGAGCAGGCCGATCCCGCTACCGATTCCCGTGCTGTGCCTATCTACCAGACCACTTCCTATGTCTTCCGCAACAGCCAGCACGCCGCTGACCGCTTTGGTCTGGCCGACGCCGGCAACATCTATGGCCGTCTGACCAACTCCACCCAGGATGTGTTCGAGAAGCGCATTGCCGCTCTGGAAGGCGGCGTGGCTGCTCTGGCTACTGCTTCCGGTGCAGCTGCCATCACCTACACCATCGAGGCACTGGCTCAGGCCGGTGACCACATCGTAGCTCAGAAGACCATCTACGGCGGTAGTTACAATCTGCTGGAGCACACCCTGACCCAGTTCGGCGTCACCACCACCTTTGTGGACGCTCACGATCTGGAAGAGGTCGAGAACGCTATCCAGCCCAACACCAAGGCTGTCTACCTCGAGACTCTGGGCAACCCCAACAGTGATATTCCTGATATTGATGCCATCGCAGCCATCGCTCACAAGCATGGCCTGCCGCTGGTCATTGATAACACCTTCGGCACCCCGTACCTGATCCGTCCCATCGAGCATGGCGCTGACATCGTCGTCCACTCCGCTACCAAGTTCATCGGCGGCCACGGCACCACGCTGGGCGGCATCATCGTGGATAGCGGCAAGTTCGACTGGAAGGCCAGCGGCAAGTACGGCAACATCGCCGCCCCCAACCCCAGCTACCACGGCGTGTCCTTCGCTGACGCAGCCGGCCCCGCCGCTTTCGTCACCTACATCCGCGCCATCCTGCTGCGTGATACCGGCGCTACCATCTCTCCGTTCAACGCCTTCCTGCTGCTGCAGGGTACCGAGACTCTGAGCCTGCGCATTGAGCGCCATGTGGAGAACACCAAGAAGGTCGTCGAGTTCCTGGCCAACCATCCCCAGGTCGAGAAGGTCAACCATCCCTCTCTGCCGGATCATCCCGACCACGCCCTGTATGAGAAGTACTTCCCCAACGGCGGTGCTTCCATCTTCACCTTCAACATCAAGGGCGGCCGTGAGGAAGCATTCAAGTTCATCGACAACCTGAAGGTCTTCTCTCTGCTGGCAAATGTGGCCGACGTCAAGAGTCTGGTCATCCATCCGGCTTCCACCACTCACAGCCAGCTGACCGATGAGGAGCTGGCCGAGCAGCAGATCTACCAGAACACCATCCGCCTGTCCATCGGCACCGAGCACATCGACGACATCATCGCCGACCTCGAGGCAGGCTTCGCGGCCGTCCGCGGCGAGTAATTCTCCGGCACTTCCGTCCCCAGGAAGCATAAAAACGCTATTCTCTCCTCCATTCTCCTGAATTGCATAATAGAAGCAACCAGCCGCCCTGTTACCTTGCAGGGCGGCTGGTTTGCTGTTTGCGGAATGACCGTCTGGCTCAGTGCTCTGCCGCCTCAAAGACGCTGGTCTGCTCCACGCTGGTGGCCTCCATCAGGCCGTCGTGGTAGAGCTGGCTGAGGATGTAGGCCGTGGTGTCGTCCAGTTCCTGCTGTACCAGCTCATCGCAGAAAACGCCGTCCAGCTCCCTGGCCGTCATGGGCTTGAGGGTGCCGGGGTTCAGCAGGGGAGCGGGCTTGTTTTTCATATCGGCCCGCACATTGTACCATGCGGTGGGCAGCTCCGATTCTTCCAGATAAAAGCGGAAAAAAGCGAAGTCGTACTACTACCTGAAACCTGTGCGAGAGGGATGAACACCAGCCGCCCCCGGGGGCTGTACGCCGCCCCGGCCACGCAGCCGTAGAGAAAAAAGAGCATCACCGCCACTGCCGCCGCCAGAAGCAGCAGTCCCCGGTGGTGGAACGACAAAATGCGATGCTCGGGCCGCTGACGCTGCATACAAGACCCCTCCTTTTGTGGTTTGGGCCATCTTATGCCTGTCAGGGTGCGGCTGTGCGATTGTGCCGGGCCGAAGAGTGTGGTACACTATAGCCATCGAGATTTTTGTGATACGGAGAAACTTTATGCTGACCATTACACTGCTGGGTACAGCGGCCACCATGCCCCTGCCCGACCGCGCCCTCACGGCGGCGGTGGCCGAATGCGGAGGACACAGCCTCCTGTTCGACTGCGGCGAGGGGACCCAGACTGCCGCCCGCCGGGCCGGAGTCAACCTGATGAAGATGGACGCCGTCTGCCTGACCCATTACCACGGCGACCACATCTTCGGCCTGCCGGGGCTGCTGCAGACGCTGGGCTGTCAGGGCCGCACCCGCCCGCTGGCGCTGTACGGGCCGAAGGGGCTCGGCGAAGTCTGGGCGGCACTGCGGGTGCTGACGGGGCCTCTGCCGTACCCGGTTTATGCTGAGGTGCTGGACGTTCCGGCGGCGCTCTGCGAAAAATTCGGCGGCTGGCCTCAGGGCGCGAAGCTCACGCCGGTGCCGACCCGCCACCGTGTCGTCAGTCAGGGCTATCGGCTCGATCTGCCCCGGGCCGGACGGTTCTCACCCGAACAGGCGCGGGCATTGGGCGTACCGGTAAAGCAGTGGAAGACGCTCCAGCACGGCGAGAGTATCACGCTGGACGGTGGATGTGTCATCCAGCCGGAAGCCGTCCTCGGCCCGGCCCGGCAGGGGCTGAGCTTTGTCTTCTCGGGCGACACCGCCCCCTGTCCGGCATTGGAAAAGGCCGCAACGGGTGCTGACCTTCTGCTCTGCGATTCCACCTATGCTCTGCCGGAGCAGGCCGCGCAGGCCAAACAGTACGGCCACAGCACCTTCGGGCAGAGCGCAGCCCTCGCCGCCAAAGCGGGCGCGAAGCGGCTCTGGCTCGTCCACTATTCGCCCATGATCACCGACCCGGAAGAAGAGCTGGCCCAGGCGCAGAGCCTCTTCCCGGCGGCAGAGTGCGGCTATGACGGCAAGAACATCACCCTGCAATATGAGGAGGCCGAAGAATGAACATCGTCCTGGAACCCGGCGCCTCCGCTCTGCTGGACGCGCTGCACCGGGCAGGTTTTGCGGCCTACGCCGTGGGCGGCTGTGTCCGGGACAGTCTGCTGGGCCTTGCGCCCCACGACTGGGACCTCTGCACCGCCGCCCGCCCGGAGCAGGTGATGGAACTGTTCGGAGAAAAGCAGTGCATCCCCACCGGATTGCAGCATGGCACCGTGACCGTGAAGCGGGACGGCAAGCTCTACGAGATCACCACCTTCCGCACCGAGGGCAGTTATTCCGATGGCCGCCACCCCGACAGCGTGGCCTTTGTACCCGACGTCCGGGAGGACCTGGCCCGGCGGGACTTCACCATCAACGCCATGGCCTACAGCGCCGAAGAGGGCTTGTGCGACCCCTTTGGCGGGCAGGAAGATCTGGCCCGGGGCGTGGTGCGGGCCGTCGGTGAGCCGCTGCGCCGCTTTGAAGAAGACGCTCTGCGCATCCTGCGTCTCTACCGCTTTGCGGCCCGGTTCGGTTTTGTTATCGACGAGGCCACCGAAGCGGCGGCGAAGCAGCTGGCCGCCCACCTCGACTGCGTGTCGGTGGAGCGCATCGAAGAAGAGCTGAACAAGCTTCTGTCTGCCCCGAAGCCGGGGGCGTATCTGGAGCCGGAAGTGCTGGCCTTCGTCCTGCCGGAACTGCCGCCCGACGATCTGTCGGAAGCCCGTGAGATCATAGATGCCCTTCCGGCAGGAGCAGAGGAAGTGACCACTCGTTGGGCGGCGCTGCTTCTGCCGCTGGGGGAGGATGGAACACGAAAGGCGCTGAAACGCTTGAAATGCTCCAATGCTGTGATAGATGGAGTATCAACACTTGTGAAGGAGAAAGCTCCCTGCACTCCTACGCTGTCGCTTCAAGCCAAACGACTTCTTGGCAAATACGACCTCCACACTGTGCAGCAGTTGACTGCCCTTTGGAGCGCTCTTCAACCGGAAAGAAAAGATGAATTTACCGCCCTGCAAAAAGAGGCCGAGACGCTGACCGCCCAAAGCGCCTGCTGCCGCGTCTCCCAGCTGGCCGTGAATGGCCGCAATCTGATGGCGGCGGGCGTCGCGCCCGGGCCGGGCCTGCGCCGCGCACTGGAAGCGCTGCTGGAAGAGGTCATCACCGGGCGGCTGCCCAACGAAAAAGCGGAACTTCTGGCCTTTGCGGCCAAATTTTCTGCGTCTTGACAAGAGAAAGAAGCTGCGGTAGTATTATACTACTGTTTTAGTATGTTATAATAGAAGAGGAACAGAATGACAGAAACACAGAACACTTCCCGCCGCCCCGGGGCGCTCATCGCCATGAGCGGCGGTGTGGACAGCTCGGTGGCGGCATGGCTCATGCAGAGGGACGGTTTCGACTGCACCGGCGTCACCATGCGCCTCACCCGTAACGAGGCCGTGAACACCGAGGGCCTGCACACCTGCTGCTCGGAGCGGGACATTGAGGACGCCGCCGAGGTGGCCTATGCGATGGATATTCCCTACGAGGTGCTGGATTTTACGGCAGACTTTCAGGAAAAGATTATCGACAAATTCATCCGGGTCTACGAGGCCGGCGGTACGCCCAATCCCTGCATCGACTGCAACAGATATATGAAGTTCGATCACCTGCTTCGCTGGGCGGAAGCACACGGACTGGATTATGTGGTCACGGGCCATTATGCCCGGGTGGAGCAGGACGAGGCCACGGGCCGCTGGCTGCTCAAAAAGGGTCTGGACGAGAACAAAGACCAGAGCTATGTGCTCTACAACCTCACGCAGGAGCAGCTGGCTCATGTCCGCCTGCCGCTGGGTGGTCTGCACAAGAGCGAAGTGCGCGCCATCGCCGAGCAGCAGCACTTTGTGAACGCCCGCAAGCACGACAGTCAGGACATCTGCTTCGTGCCGGACGGCGACTACGCCCGCTTTATGGAGGATTTCACCGGCAAGCACTACCCGGCGGGCGATTTCCTCGACGTCGGCGGCAGAAAGGTAGGCACCCACAGCGGCGCTGTGCGGTACACCATCGGCCAGCGGAAGGGCCTGGGCCTCGCCATGGGCGCACCGGTCTACGTCTGCGCCAAGGATATGCAGGCCAACACTGTCACGGTCGGCCCGGAGTCGGAGCTGTTCGATACCATCGTCTATGCGAACGAAGTGAACTGGATCGCCATCCCGGAGCTGAAAGGCCCCCTGCGGGTGACGGCCCGCACCCGTTATCATCAGACCGAACAGCCTGCCACCGTCTACCCGGCAGGGCCGGACAGCTTCCGTCTGGAATTTGACCAGCCTCAGCGCGCCCCCACCCCGGGGCAGGCCGTCGTGCTGTATCAGGGCGATGTCGTCCTCGGAGGCGGCACCATTACACAGGTGGCGAAGGGATAAGGGCAAGCCCGTGGATGTAAAAAGCAGAACCTAAAGGAGAAATGATATGCAAGACCAGTATTCCCGCACCCAGCTGCTGCTGGGCGCGGAAGCAATGACCAAACTGCACGATTCCCGCGTAGCCGTGTTCGGCGTGGGCGGCGTGGGCGGCTACACCGTCGAGGCGCTGGCCCGCAGCGGCGTGGGGGCTCTCGACCTGATCGACGACGACAAAGTCTGCCTCACCAACCTGAACCGCCAGATCATCGCCACCCGCAAGACGGTGGGCAGGTTCAAGGTGGATGTGGCCGAAGAGCGCGTCCACGACATCGACCCCGACATCAAGGTCACCACCTACAAGACCTTCTTTGGCCCTGAGACGCAGGACAGCTTCGATTTCAGCCAGTTCGACTACGTGGTGGACGCCATCGACACTGTCACCGGTAAAATTGCGCTGGTCATGAAGTGCAAGGAGGCTGGCGTCCCCATCATCTGCTCCATGGGTGCAGGCAACAAGATGGACCCTACTCGCTTCGAGGTCACGGATATTTATAAAACTTCCGTCTGCCCGCTGGCCAAGGTCATGCGCACCGAGTGCCGCAAGCGCCGCATCAAGCACCTGAAAGTCGTTTACTCCAGGGAGCCTGTCATGACTCCCATCGAGGATGACTCCATCAGCTGCAAATACCACTGCATCTGCCCTCCGGGTACCCAGCGCAAGTGTACCATCCGCCGCTCTGTTCCCGGCTCGAACGCCTTTGTCCCGTCGGTCGTGGGCCTCATCATCGGCGGCGAGGTGGTGAAGGACCTCGTGGGCTTTGTCCCCATGAAGGGCTGAATTTGATAGAATAAGAAAACGGCAGGTTCAATGACCCTGCCGTTTTCTTCGTTATGAGCTGATTTTTACTGCTCAGGAGCAGCGAATGCGATGGGGGTAGCGCCAGCAGCTGCGTCCGCGCTCTTCAGAGAGAGGGGAGTGGTTTCGTAGTGCAGGGTCTCGAAGCTCTGGGTGCTGCCGTCCTCGGTGGTGAACTCGAGAACATAGGTCATGTCGCCCTGCTTGTCGGCCTCGACATCGCGGGTGATGACGACATTCACAAAGTCATCCGCGGTTCAGCCGCCGCTGCGCCAGCGCAAAGCCGACGGCACTTGCCGCAAAGACGGCGTAATAGCTGGCCAGCCGGTAGAACATCAGCAGGCTCATGGACGAAGCATCGGGGAGGAAGCTGCTGTACACCAACAGGAAGGCCGTCTCCACCGAGCCCATGCCCGCCACGTTGGGCAGGGCGTTGGAGACAAAGAGGGTCAGCGACGTGAGGAGCTGCACCTGCCAGAAGGTGAGTCCGGTATCCAGCTCCATGAACCGCAGCCCCATCCAGGGCAGGCAGAAGAGCAGGAACAGCTTTACGAGATGCACGCCCAGAATGGCGGCACAGCGGGGCTTGTCTGCCAGCAGATGGCGGCTCTCGGTGCTCAGGGTGTCCAACTGCTTGAGCCAGCTTTCCCGGCGCTCGGCCCAGCGGCCCGTGTCGGGCAGAAAATGCAGCAGCCAGCGGGCCAGACGCTGCACCACCGGCAGGGCGCAGAGGGCGATGAGCCCCACGATGACGCCCGCCACGACAGCGTAGGCCCCGGGCAGATACCGCAGTACGCCGTCGGAGTGGGCCGCTATCCAGGGGCGGCCCGCCAGAAGCAGCACGGTGGCGTAAAGCAGGACGGCTGTCTTGTGGAAGACGTATTGCAGGGTCATCAGCCCCACGCCGGGGCCGACGTCCAGCCCGCGCCGGTGGAGATACCACGTTTCCGATGTGCGGTTTCGTCGAGAGCCGCGCCGGTGGAGATCCCTCGTCTGAAACGGCACCGACCCTGCGCCGAGGCCCACCACATTGCCGAAGGTCCCCATCCATGCATTGTCGATACCCTGCCGCAGCGGGAAATGGGACAGGCGGCTGCGGACGATGAGCCAGCTGGATACGCCCTCGAGAAGCGGGTAGCTCAGGCCCACGGCCAGTGCCAGAAGCCCCTGCCCGAGGGTGAGCCGGCTCAGCGCCTCGGAGATCTCGGCCCAGTGCTCCCGGAAGATGAACACCACGATGCCGGTCAGCAGGGCCAGAACGCCCAGCGAGAGCAGGGTCTTTCGGCGCGAAGGGGCGGGGGAGGCGGACGAACTCATGCGGGGACTCCTTTCAAATTTCAACAAAAACGGACTGGGATAAACTCTTAGGAGAGTATATCACAGTCCGGAGGTGTGTTTGTGAACAACTGCCAAATTTTTTGCCTCAGTTTCGGCAGAATGATAAAGAACGGGGAGCTTATTCGCCGGTGAGCTCCTTTACAGCCTGTTGTAAACTGTCAGAAAACGCCTGCTTGGAGTAATGACTCTCGTAAAGCTCACGGCAGGCGGGGCGCATGGCGGCAAGCTTTTCCGGGTGCTCGATGGCCCAGGCCAGCCGCTCGGCCAGCTTTTCGGGGTCGTCGTCCTCGTAGACGAAACCGTCCACGCCCTCGGTGATGAGCCCGGCGGTGCCGGTGTGCTCCGACACGATGGCGGGCTTGCCGAAGATGAGGCCCTCAGTGACGAAAGTAGGCATGGGGTCGTCGCGGGAGGCGCAGACGAGGCAGGTACACTGGGCCATCAGGCTCTTGATCTCGTCGCGGGTGAGCCGCTTGACATAAAAGACGTTGTCGGGGCAGTCAGCGGTCAAGCTCCGCACGGCGTCCATCATCTCAGCCTCTGCGGCCTTGCCCACGAAGAGGAAGGATGCCTTCTTCATGGTCTCAGGCGGCAGCAGCCGGATGGCCTTGCAGAAGATGTCCTGACCTTTCCGGTTCTCGAAGGAACCCACGGTGGCGAACAGAGGCCGCCCGCCCGCATAGCTCAAATCGTAGTGGGAGAACTTCTCGGCGGCGTAGTCCGGCAGGCCGTAGATGAGGGGCCGGATGTTGAACTCCGGCCGCACCGAGTGCATGGCGTTGGCGGCGTGGCTGCCGACGGAGTAGAGCCGGATATTTTCGCCCAGCTCTCTGGGGATCTGGTGGGCGATGTGGGGGTAGCCTGCAAAGGCATCGTGGAGCCACCAGAGCACCGGCACACGCGCACCGCTCAGGGCGCGGACGGCCCGGGCCTCCACGACGGTGTTGGCCAGAACGAGGTCGGCGCAGAGGGCCAGCCCCCAGAGCAGGGGAGACTGGACACAGCCCTTGCGGGTGATGACGGTAGCTCCCGCCTCGAGGAAGAGCGGCATGGAGCCGCCGTCCTCAGGGCCGAGGACGACCACTTCGTAGCCCATGCTGCGCAGCACCGGCACGGCGCTCACCAGCACGATGGGCGCACCGGTCATGTCTAGCAGGTGGCTCATGATAAAGACGCGCTTCCCCTTTACAGACCAGACGTCTTCGGCGCAGATGTCCCGCTCATAGTGGGCCAGCGCCAGCGGGAGGCAGACGTGGCTGCGGCTGAGCTTCGCCGCCAGCGTCAGCAGTTCGACGGGATTTTCCGGGTCGCGGGCTTCCGCCTGACAGCGGCGCAGCAGCTCCCGGGAGACGAGTGCGCAGCCCGGGCAGGCTGCAAAGCCCTGACTGTGGTAGAGGGTGGTGACGCCTGAGTAGCCGAAGACGGCGTCGCTGGTGACGTAGTCTGCGCCGCTGTGCAGTGCGTCCGCAAAGCAGGAAAGGGCCGTGGACATCAGGAAAAGGTCTTCCCTGACCAGAAGCACACCGGCGGCGCTGCCGAGGGCTTCGGGGCGGAGGCTGTCCGTCAATAAAAATTTGCGGTGGAGCTGGTCCTGCAGGGAAGCTTTCAGGGCGGCGTTCCGCCCCGGCGCATAGACGCCGAGAAAAACTTCCTGGGTATCGAGATATTCCTGTTTGGCGAGCTGAGCCCGCTGCAGAGTGGTATAACTGCTGTACATCGTATCCTCCTCTCCGCAGGCAGGCTCAATGGCTGCGATGGAACAGCCCCAGCAGGCGGCGCAGGGGCAGCGTGAGTTTCCAGCTGCTGGAAGAGAGGATGTTTTCCAGCGAGCTCTCGTAGGCTTTGCTCCGGGCGCTCAGCTCGGCGTTGGCCTGATGCAGCTCGGAGAGATTCTTCTGCAGGGCCTCGATGGTCTGCTTCTGGTCAGCCGTAGTTTTTTCCAGCTGGTCGAGGTGCTTCTGCTCGCAGACGCGGGTCTTCTGGAAATACTGTACGCCCTCGAGAACGGCGGCGAACAATGGGTCGTCAGCCAGCGGCTCCAGCGGGAAGTAGCAGTAGCTCACGCCCAGCTTCATCCCGGCGGGGAAACGGTTCAGACCTTCCAGCATGAAATTCGGGTCGTTGTTGAGGAACAGGATGCCGTCGCCGTGGAGCGGCACACCGTTCACCGGGCGGCAGAGGATGCGGTCATCCGAGAAGACGAAATCGGTGATGCAGCAAGGCAGTTCACCGGGGTCGAGACGGAGATTGAACGCGGCCTCCGGCAGCTCGAAGGTCGCTGTCACCATGCCGTTCAGCTCGTCGTATTCGTAGTCCGGGGCCTTGACGGTGTCTTTCTGGGAAAAGCCGAACCCGGCATCATAGTAAAGCAGCGGCTGCACCAGAGCAGGCGAGTCGGTCTGCCTCTCTCTCTGGGGGTGGGCAGCATAGAAGGTCTGCAGCTGCTTTTCCAGCTCAAGGCAGCGCTGGGCCAGCCGCGAAGTGCCTTCGTCTGCAAGTTTGAGCTGTTGTTCAAGGTCCGCAATGCGGCTGCGCAGAGCCGCTTCAGGAGTTTCATTCATCATTACCGGGGCCTCCTCCAATTTATCGCAAGGCGTACAACCCGCGCTGCAAGCCCATGCATCAAAAGTAACTATAGTCTACCCTCAAAATGGCTGGATACCAAAGCGCAGGAATTTCAGTGTTTTGCCGCATAGCGGCGGGTCTTGCTCCGCTGCCGGGGCTTGTCCGCAGGCTTTCCACCCCGAAGCTTCCGGCCAAGCTCTTTGCGGCGCATCAGAAGTTCGGTGACGGCGAAGATGGACACAAGCGAGAACACGAACTGCAGCAGCATCCCCTGCACCGGATGGTCAGCATACTTTGCAGCCATCAGATACCACGGGATGGCCGTCAGCTCCACAGTGTGGATGCAGAAGATGAAGAGCGAGCGCCGGCCCACCCACTCGATGGCATGGGAGATGGGGCCGTCCACTCGGCGCTGCCATTTCAAAAAGAGCCGGATGATGCCGTAGCCCACTGCGCCATCCAGCAGGATGCTCAGCGGCCCCATCGTCCACTCACCCAGCGAAACGCAGTCGGTGCTCTGGGTCAGCAAAACGCCCGCGACGACGCCCAGCGCGGACGCGATGAGGCCGGCCTTGGCTCTGCCGGAGAGGGGAGTTTCGAAAAGGCGGCGCTTCTTGGCCAGATAGCCGATGTAAAGGTAGGGCAACGACACCATGCCCTGTGCGATGCAGAAAGGAGCCTCCCACACCAGCGTGACGCCCCAGCCAAGCAGGGTGACGCCGACGACTGCGGGGGTTATGTACCGCTCGGGGAAGATCTCGAGCAGCACGTCCAGCAGCACCCACGCCAGCATCAGAGCCACTAAGTACCACATGGGTCCGCAGGAGAAAAACTGCTGCCCGAAGTAAGTGGCCGTGTGGGGCAGGCCTAACAGGAAACCTCCTAAGACCTTGGCCGATTCTGAGATGGCAGCATCCCACGAGCCGAAAGCTGCGTGGTGAATGAAAGCGTGGAGCACCGTGGTGGCCAGTGCAGTATAAAGATAAGGCTTGAGCAGGGTCTTGAGCTGCTGCTCGATGCATTTGTGGATGGAGCGCTTGCGGAAGCCGTAGCCGCTGGCAATAAAAAAGGCGGCCATCAGCGCTTCGCGGTAAGCGAACAGCGCGAACGCGAAAGGGGTGACGTCGTTGGTGCCGAGGGGGTAAAGCTCTGCCGTGTGGGCAAAGACGATGGCCAGCATTCCGATGCCTTTCAGCAGGTCGAACATGCCAAGGCTGCTTACAGTGCGGGGCTTGGTGCCTTCCATGAAAAGGGTCCTCCTTGTGCGCCATTCGTCCCGGAGGCCCCGGAAGGCCGTGTTTTAGGCGCGATAAATAAAAATATGAAGCTCGGCGGGGAGCTTTTTTGCTAAATAATATAAACAGTATAATGCTTTTTGGGCTTGCTGTCAATTTGATAAGGACTCGATCTCCGGGCGAAGTTTCGTCCTGACGAAAAAAGTGTATCACAGCTTTTTGCATATCGCAACAAAAGGAAAGAATTACATCTGCCTGCACAAATTGAATGCAAGCTCAAGTTGCATATTTGTGCAATTAAATCTTGCGTTTACGCTCTGCTTGCGGTATACTGTTGCCATAAGGAGTCGTGCCAAAGTTTTCCTCGAACTGCCAGAGATTCGGAATGACTCTGGAAAGTGAATGAAAAAAGTGCTGAGCTGAAAATTTGACAAAAAAGGAGAAAAACCGATGGCTGAATACATCAAAGTACCCGCAGGCGTATACGACATGGTGACCCGCTGCATGGAGCAGGAGTTTCCTGATCATGTGGCCATCCGCTATGTGGCCGAGGACGGCAAGACCGTCGTGGAGAAGAAGTATCGCGAGTATGCGCAGGACATCCGCCGGATGGTGGCCTATCTCAAGGCCGAAGTGCCGGACATCAAGGGCCAGCGCATCGTTCTGCTGAGCCGGAACTGCTATGAATTCTGCGTGGCGTCCTACGGCATCATCCTCGCCGGCGGCGTTCTCGTGACCCTGAACCAGAAAAAGACCTGGGAGGAGCTGGAATATGAGCTGGGCCTCGTGGAGCCCGTCCTCATCCTGAACGACGGCATCGACTACGGCTGCCGCGCCGAGCTGGAAGCCGCCTACGGCCCGAAGCTCCGCCCCATGGACTGCTATAAAGAGACTGCCCCCGGCGAGCTGACCAACTGCGTGGGCCACGATGATTTGATGATGCTGATGTTCACCTCCGGCACCACCGGACGCAGCAAGGGCGTCATGCTCTCGGAGCGGAATATGTGCGCCAGCCTGCACACCTATTCGGAGGTGGCAGAGAACTGGATCACCAACCGCCTCCCGGCAGGCCAGAAGCTGCCGCTGAGCCATATGACCCTGCTGCCCCTCTTCCACATGGCCTGCTTCGTCTGCGTTATGTCCTACCCGCCTGCCGGATGGGCTCTGAACCTCTGCGGCGATATCCGCGACTTCTACCGCGACCTGGGCCTGATGCACAGCGACGTTATGGCCTCGGCCCCCATGCTGGTGGAGACCATCTACAATGACATGAAGCGTGGCCGCGTCAGCCGTCTGAACGGCCTGTGGGACCTGTGCTGCTCTTCCGCTGCCCTCGACCCCAAGATGCTGCTGGAGCTGGCCCAGAACGGCTTCGTCGTCAACCAGTGCTACGGAATGACCGAGACCTTCGGCGACGGCATCCTGAACTTTACGCAGGTCGAAAAGCACATGAGTGCCGTGGGCAAGCCCGACGACCACGTTCAGTATAAGCTGGACGAGACCGGCGAGATCTGCATCAAGGGCGACTGCGTGATGCTGGGCTACTACAAGGACCCCGAGGCCACGGAAGAGGTCATCGACGCCGACGGCTGGTTCCACACCGGCGACCTGGCCCGGATGGATGAGGAAGGCTTCTATTACATCACCGGCCGCAAGAAGAACCTTATCATCCTCGCCAGCGGCGAGAACGTCAGCCCCGAAGAGCTGGAAAAGAAGCTGGCCCTCTGCCCGGCCATCACCGAGTGCATCGTGAAGGAGAAGGGCCAGAAAATTTGTGCCGTCATCTACTGCCCTGAGGATAAGCAGGAAGAGGTCAGAGCCTTCGTCATCGAGGTGAACCGCAGCCTGCCGCTGTATAAGCGCATCAGTACCGTGGAGTTTACCGTTGAGCCCCTGCCCCGCAACGCTCTGGGTAAGCTGCTGCGCAAGTAACAAGTAAGAAGAAACAGTGAAAAGGATACGCCGCGTAGTTGCATTTCTCTGCCGAAACAGGTATTATTACTCTGAGGCAGAATATGTCAAATGCCGGCGTTTCGCTGCAATAAAGAAAAACAGCAAGGAGCGACAAAAATGATAAATACTGTATATGAGCTCATCACGGACGTCATGGCGAAGCAGTACCCCGACCGGGTGGCTTTCCGCTATGTGGCCGCCGATGGCAAGACTGTGGTGGAAAAGACCTACGCTCAGTATGTGCAGGACATCCGCAGGGCCGTTACTTATTTTAAGGAGAATATCCCCGACATCAAGGGTAAGCGTGTCGGCATTATGAGCCGCAACTGCTATGAGTACGGTGTCAACAGCTTCGGCGCTATCCTCGCCGGGGCCGTCGTCGTGACCATCAACCAGAAAAAGACCTGGCCCGAGCTGGAATATGAGCTGGGCCTTGTCGAGCCTTCCCTCATCGTCAACGACGGCATCGACTATGGCTGCCGCCCCGACATCGAGGCCGCCTACGGCGATAAACTCCGTCCGATGGACGCCTTCAAGGACAGCGCGCCTGCAGAGCTTGTTGACTGCGTGGGCCATGATGATTTGATGGTGCTGATGTTCACTTCCGGCACCACCGGCCGCAGCAAGGCCGTCATGCTCTCGGAGCACAACTTTTTTACCACTGTGGAGTGCCAGGTCAAATTCGGCGACGCCATGCTGGACTATAAGCACGAGCATATGCCCGAGGACAAAAACGACGTCCTGAGCAACTTCGCCATCCTGCCCCTGTTCCATCTGGGTACGTTCATCTGCCTCTTCGTTTGGGCCTGCAAGGGCTGGGCGCTGAACCTCTCCGCCGACATCCGCGACTTCTACCGCGACCTCGGCCTGATGCACAGCGATGCCATCGCTGTGGCTCCCATGCTGATGGAGGCCATCTACAAAGACGTCAAGCGGGGCCGCCGCGCCCGCCTGAACGGCGTCTGGAACCCCTGCGGCTCCTCTGCCATGTTTGACGGCGCCATGCTGGCCGAGCTGGCACAGCAGGGCATGATGATCACTCAGGTGTACGGCATGACCGAGACCTGCGGCGACGGCATCATCAACTACGAGCAGGACGAAAAGCACATCCGCGCCGTGGGCAAGCCCGACGACCACGCCGAGTACAAGCTGGACGAGACGGGCGAAATCTGCATCCGCGGCGGCTGCGTCATGCTGGGCTATTACAAGGACCCCGAGGCCACCGCAGAAGTCCTCGACGCTGATGGCTGGTTCCACACCGGAGACCTGGCCCGTGTGGACGAGGACGGCTTCTATTACATTACCGGACGCAAGAAGAATATCATCATCCTCGACAACGGTGAGAACGTCAGCCCCGAAGAACTGGAAAATCTGCTGTCCAAGTGCGAGGCCGTCAAGGAATGCATCGTCAGGGAGAAGGGCAAGAAGATCTGTGCCGTCATCTACTGCGGCGAGGCCGACCAGCAGACCGTCCGCGACTTCATCACCGAGACCAACCGCACCCTGCCGCTCTACAAGCGGATGAGCGCCGTGGAGTTCAGCACCGAGCCTCTGCCCCGCACCGGCACCGGCAAGCTGCTGCGCAAGTAAGAATAAACCGGGCAGGCTGCGGAATACTGGAAAAGAGCCGCAGCCGCCTTTAATGGAATTACGAAAGGAAGATTCAAACTATGGAAAGAACCGAGATCGTGTCCCAGATCCTTGCCATTCTGGAAGATGTTGCAGAAATTTCCCCCGATGATGTCAACGAGAACAGCGTCTTGATGGACGATCTGGACCTGTCGTCCATGGAGATCCTGACCGTCGTCGCCGACCTGGAGGAGACTTTCGGCCTGCGCATCCCCGAAAAGGAGCTGCGCAACTTCGTCACCGTCAGCGATTTGGCCGACTATCTGGCTGCACACGCGGGGGAATAAGGAATGGATGCCGAACAGCGCTCTGTTTTTCAGGGGATCGTTTACTATTACCGCGAAAACATGGTCAACTGCCGCTATCAGGTCACGCTGAAAGATGCCGTGGACGGTGCGCTTTTGCAGCAGGCTCTGGATGCGGCCCGGGCAAAGGCACCCTACTATTTCCAGAAGCCGGTGTGGGAGAAAAAGCTGCTCCACCTCGAGCCGTCGGACGCCCCCTGCCCGGTGCGGCAGGGCAGCGCAAAGCCCGAATTTCCGGACGAGAACGGCTTTACGGTTGCCCTGAGCTATGAGGGGAAAGTCGTCTACTTTGACTGGTTCCACTTTCTGGCCGATGGCCGGGGCGTAGCACCCTTCCTGACCATGGTGCTGCAGTTCTACTGCAACCTGCGGTACGGCACGGCTTTCGAGGGCCGGACCCTTGAGACGGACCCTGCCTACGACATCGAGGACATCCTTGCAAAGTACCCCGAGAGTCAGGTGGCCAACGATATGCAGCGCTCCGTGGTGCAGACCTTTGAAGAGACGCCCACCTGCTGCCGCATCCGGCTGGAAAAGGCGGGGCTTGTGGACGCCGCCCTCCGCTGCGGCGTCAAGCCTTTCAGTACCCTCATGGCCCTGCTCTGTAAGGCGGTGCAGGCGTATCTGGACAAGGGCGAGGTGCTCTACAGCTACTCGACAGACGCCCGCGACGCGCTGGGTGCGCCGAACGCCCTCTACAACTGCGTGGCATCCTTCCAGCGCAAGCTGCCGCTGACGGCAGATGCCCCGCTGGCCGAAGTGGCCGTGGGCGTGGACGCTGACCTGAAAGAGAACCTTTCCGCTGAGCGAAAACTGTTCCGTATTGCGGAGCAGATGGGCTGGGTCTACCGGGTCTACCAGCAGAAAGCCAGCCTCAGCATCAAAAAGCGCATCTTCCAGATGGGCGAGTACATCAGCGGCTTCCCGGCGGACTTCTGGGTGAGCTATCTGGGCGACCCCTTCGCCCCGTCCAGCCCGGAGCTGACCCGGTACATCGAGGACTTCCAGACCTGGGTGCCGGCGGACGGCGCTTCCATCGGTCTGGAATGCACCAGCCTGCATGGCATCATCACCCTCTGCGTCAAGAACAAGGTGCCGCGCCCCGGCTTTGCCGAGGCTCTGCGCGCCGCGTTCGAGGCCGAAGGCATCAAGGTGCTGGAAGCCGCAGAGCTGGGCGCAGACAATACATAAGATCAAACCTCTCCGTCACGCCGTAGGCGAGACGGAGAGGCTTCTTTTTATCCAAAACGTAATTTTTATATCAAATTTTCATGCGTCATACTTTTGCGAAAAAATCGCCTGAAAAGCCGATTTTTCCCTTGCGTCCAACAGTTTGCCGTGGTAGGATAGGTCGAATGTGACCGAAACACACTGGGAAATGGACAAAAGTGAGGAAAATCGTATGGAAAAAAATAAGAACAGCGGCTCGGCACTGGCAAGAAAGATGGCGGTGTCTCTGGTTTGCGGTCTGGCGGCAGGCTTTGCCTTTATGATGCTGCGCGAAAAGCTCGTGGCTTCCGGCAACAGCGGCATCTGGCAGACCATCAACGACCTGCTCTTCCAGGACATTACCGCAGAGGGCGCGGAACGTGCGCTCGGCCTCTTCTACATCATCGGCCAGCTCTTCATCAAAGCACTGCAGCTGGTCATCATCCCGATGGTCTTCACCTCCATCGCGCTGGCCATCGGCAGCATTGCCGATATCAGCACCATGGGCCGCATCTCGGCCAAGACTCTCTTCTGGTTCCTGCTCTGCTCCTTTATGGCGCTGGCACTGGCCGGATGCGTGGGCTACGCCACCTATTCCATGGGCCTCTTCAACGCTCACATCGAGGGCCTGACGGAAGCCGCCGGCTCCACCGGTTCCAACCCCCTGAACGTGGTGCTGAATGTCATCCCCTCCAACATCGTCACGGCTTTCGGCAGCAACAACGCTGTTCTTTCCTCCGTCTTCCTCGCGGTGGCTGTGGGCCTGAGCATGAATGTGCTGGGTGAGAGCCGTACTTCCACCCTCCGCCGCCTGCTGGGCGAGGTGAACGACGTGGTGGTGGTCTTCCTGAACTTCGTCGTCACAAACTTCGCGCCCTTTGCAGTCTTCGTGCTGCTGACCCGCACCTTCGCCATCTATGGCATTGATTACCTCAAGCCCGCTCTGGTGTATGTGGTGGTCACGGTGGTTCTGCTCTTTGTCTTCCTGCTGGTGGCCTATCCTCTGGTGGTGGCGCTGGGCGCAAAGCAGAACCCCATCACCTTCATTAAGAAGATCGCCAACGTGGCCGTCTTCGGCTTCTCCACCTCTTCCAGCGCAGCCACTCTCCCCCTGAACATCAGGGTCAGCACCGAGGATTTCGGCGTCGATGAGTCCATCGCCTCCTTCGTCCTGCCTCTGGGCATGACCATCAACATGGACGGCACCGCCATCATGCAGGTGGTGGCCACCGTCTTCATCGCAGGCTGTGCCGGTTACACTGTCACCCCGGCCCAGCTGGTCGTGGTCGCGCTGCTGGCTCTGCTGGCCTCGGTGGGGACGCCTGCTGCCCCCGGCGCAGGGGCCGTCATCCTCTTCACCATCCTGTCCGGTGCGGGCTTCGTGAATGACAGCGCCCTGCTGGCCTACTCCCTCATCCTCGCCATCAACCGCCCCATCGAGATGCTCGTCACCTCCCTGAACGTGGTGGGCGACGCTGTGGCCAGCATCTGCGTGGCCAAGAGCGAGGGCCTGCTGAACGAGGAAACGTTCAACGCATAATTGACCTGTAACATACAAAAGCGCCTCTCCGTTTTACCGGAGGGGCGCTTTTTGCGCAGCAGAAGTCTTCTTTTTTACAGACGGCCCAAAGCCGCCGCCGAGGTTTTACGCCGATTTTGCGTCCGCATGGTTTCGGGCCGGGCGGCTGCGGCGGTAGAATAAGGCCGTTCCCGGTAAATCGAAAAAGAGAGAAGGAGCCATGAGGCTCATGGAAAGAGAGGACTTTCGCATGAAAGAGAATAAAATGTCCCGCCGCAGCTTTTTGAAGGTCGGTGCCGTTGCATCCGCCGCCGGTATGCTGGCCGCAGCGCCTGCCGCTGCCAACGCCGCTGCCCCCAATGCCGCCAAAGCAGCAGAGGAAGAGAACGGACTGCTGGGCGTGTTCGGCGGCAAACCCAAGTATGTTTTCCTCTTTATCGGCGACGGTATGGGTACGGCCCAGATACAGTCCGCCCGATTCTATAAGGGTACGGTGGAGAATAACGGCGCTGTCGTCGAGGGCGAGCTGAGCTTCACCCAGTTCCCCGAGGTGGGCAGTGTGACCACCTACGACAGCACTTCTTTCTGCCCCGACTCCGCTTCCACTGCCACTTCCATCGCCACCGGCCACAAGACCGAGAGCGGCGTCATCAATATGTGCCCGTGGACCCGCGATGTGCCGTATGAGACCATCGCCGAGAAACTCCACGCCCAGAAGAACTACAAGGTGGGCGTCGTGTCCACCGTCAACATCGACCACGCCACCCCCGCTGCCTTCTATGCACATCAGAAGACCCGCAAGAACTACTACGCCATCGGCAAGGAGCTGGCCACCTCCGGCTTCGAGTATTTCGCAGGCGGCGAGTTCCAGAAGGTGAACGGCGACGGCACCGGCCCCAACAACCACGAGATCGCTGCCCAGAACGGCTACAACGTCGTCACCCGTCAGGCAGACGCCGCCGCCCTCAAGGCCGGTGCAGGCAAGACCCTCATCATCGCGGAGGCACTGGCCGACGGCAAGTCCATGAACTACGCCATGGACGCCGCCGCAGGCGAGTGGCAGCTGACCGACTACGTCAGGAAGGGCATCGAGCTGCTGGACAACAAGAAGGGCTTCTTCCTGATGACCGAGTCCGGCAAGATCGACTGGGCCTGCCATGCCAACGATGCCGCCGCTTCCATCCACGATGTGCTGGAGATGAGCAACGCCGTGCAGGCCGCTGTGGACTTCTACAACGCCCACCCCAACGACACCCTCATCCTCGTCACCGCAGACCACGAGACGGGCGGCATGGCCATCGGCTACAAGACCACCAACTACGACACCTTCCTGACCAACCTCACCCACCAGAAGATGTCTTACGCCAAGTTCGACTCCACCTATGTGAAGAGCTACATCGCCAACAAGACTCCCTTCGAGGCCGCCATGGCCGACGTGAAGGCAAACTTCGGCCTGACCCTGCCCACCGACCCCGATGCTGCCAGTGCAGGCAAGTTGCTGCTGACCGACTACGAGGTGGAGAATCTGCGCAAAGCCTACGAGCGGACGCTGGAAGTCGGCGCTGCCTCCCAGAAGGAGATGAGCCAGCAGGACTATGAGCTGTACGGCACCTACATCCCCTTCAGCATGGCCATCTGCCACACCATCAACCACAAGTCCGGCATGGACCACACCACCTATGCCCACACCGGCGCGATGGTCAACATCTATGCGCTGGGCGCTGGTGCGGAGAAGTTCCGCGGCGTCTTCGACAACACCGAGATCTACCACAAGCTGGCTGAGCTGACCGGCGTACAGTAAGCCTCTCTCTTCAAACGAAAAAGCCTGTGCAGACCCTCCCGGGGCGGGAGGCTGCACAGGCTTTCTTGTGTTCACAGGTGGATGGTGCAGCCGCGGCCCAGCATCTGGGCCAGCAGCATAAGGGTCGAGACGCCGAAGCACCCACCCATCATCAGCAGGCAGAGCACCACCGAGCCGAAGTCGCACCGGCATGCGCCGGGCCGGGCCGAGTAGTAGAGTACCTCGCACCCCAGCAGGATGAGCCCCGCCGCCGGTAGCACCTGCCAGATGACCAGCCACGGCAGGCCGGGCAGGAAGCGGGCCAGCAGGAAGAGCGTGCCCGCCGCGATGAGGCAGACGCCCAGCGTCAGGGTGCCGACTCGGCGGAGCGGCTTATTCGTCGTGTTCGTGGTCGAAGTCATCGTCCGTCACCTCGTTTTCGTTCACCACCGGGCCGGAGAGCAGAGGAGCGTTCTCCGGCTGCGCGGCCTCGTCGGCGTGATACTCGCAGAAATCGGCATCCTCGGGGACATCCTTGGAAGCATCCGGCTTTTTGGCCGGATGGGGGCCTTTCACCAGCCAGACGCCGCAAACGATGAGGACCACACAGACCACCACATCCGGCAGGCTGTCCATGACGAGATAGAGGGCGCGGAAAACGGGGGAGGAGTGGCCCCAGCGGTAAACGAGGTCGCCGAGAGTGTTCATGATGAGGTTCTGGTAGGCGATGAGCGCACCGAAGGCGATGAGCAGCCAGCCCACCAGCTTGTGGCTGTCCAGCAGAGCCCGGGCCAGCCGCCTGTCGCGGGGGTCGAAGTGGACGAGGTAGTCGTCTTCCGGCGCGGTGTCCGCGATGATCTGCGCCCGGAGGTTGAAGGTGTCAAAGAAGCTGTACATCCACACCACCACCAGCAGGAGCAGCACCGGGTTGAGCAGTGAGCTCACCATTCCGATGAGGCAGGCCGTGAGGATGAGGGAGAGGCCCCGCTTCATGTAACCCTGATACATCTGGCCTGCGCCGGGGATAAACGCGCAGCAGAAGGTCAAAAATCCGTTTTTCAGCATAACGATCTCCTTGTTCTATGATTTTATGTTTTCTGCCGCGTTCAGCAGGCTTTCCAGCACAGAGGAAACGCGGGTATAGATGTTCTCGCCGGGGCGGGAAGTCACGGGCCTGCCCAGCTTTTCGGGCAGAAGTTTCGGGGGCTGTTTTTCCGGCAGGGTGACCTGGACTGTGGGCAGGAGAGCCTGCAGGTCGCTGCCGTGGTCGGTGACGAAGGTCAGCGCTCCGGTACGCCACATGGTCAGCGCCAACACGGCGGCGACGCCCGCCACCGCAGCTCGGCCATAGGTGCTCTGCATCAGCCGCACCCAGATGGTGCTCATCACGGTACGGCGGACATCCCGGGGTGGGTCGGCGAGGGCGTCGGCGGTCAGAAGTGCGGTGTAACGGTCGGTGCATTTGTCGCAGTAGGCGAGATGTTCGGCGGCTTCCAGCCGTCCCAGCTCGTCCAGCTGCCCGGCGGTGAGGGCGTGCAGCCCTTCGTCGCTCAGACAGCCGTCTTCACGGAACAATTCCATCTCAAAAGCCCTCCTTTCCGGCGGCGCTCAGCTGCGCGGCCAGCATCTTTTTTGCCCGGAAGACCTGCGCCTCCACTGTTTTCTGGGGCCTGCCGCAGAGCCGGGCGGCTTCGGCGGCGGTGTGCTGTTCCAGCAGCATGAGGCGGCAGGGCGTCTTGTAGGGCTCCCGCAGAGCGAGGATGCGCTGCGTCAGCTCCTCTTCGCCCAGAGCTTCCAGCACCTGCGCTTCCGGCTCGCTGTCGGGCGGTGAGCCCTCAAGTGCAAGTACATCATCGCCGGGGGTGTTCACCCGGCGCGCCCAGGCGCTGCGTAAGTAATCCTTGGCTTTGTTGGAGGCGATGCGGGCCAGCCATTGCTTTTCGTATCCGGCAGGACAGCGGTCCATGCTCCGCCATGCAGAGAGAAAAGTTTCCTGCGTCAGATCCTGCGCATAGCCCTCATCTGCCACCAGCTGACGGCAGATGGTGTAGACGAGGGACTGGTACTTCTGTACCAGCCTGTCAAATTCCAGTGCATTCAATGGCTGCTCTCCGCCTCCTTTCTGCCCGGCATTTCAAGCGCTCTGTCTATCTATACGAATCAGTGGGTCCAAAACCTGCAAAATCGTGGGAAAAATTTTGAAAATGTGGTAAAATGGCCTTATCAAACCTCACAAAGGAGAAAACACGATGGCCTCTGCCACAAAACAGGCACTTCTGGCGGCGCTCTCCGCCGCCCAGGGCGAATGCATCTCCGGCCAGCAGCTGGCGCAGCAGCTGGGTGTGAGCCGCGCTGCTGTCCATAAGGCTGCGGCTGCACTGGCGGCTCAGGGCTATGCGCTGGAAGCCGCCCCCCGGCGGGGCTATCGGCTGGCGGGCGGCGACCCCTTCTGCGCCGAGGCGGTGGGGGAGTACGACGCCCCCATCTACCTCTACGACAAGCTGGAAAGTTCCAACCGCACGGCCAAGACGCTGGCCCTCGAGGGTACGCCCCACGGCACGATGGTGCTGACAAGTCAGCAGACGGCGGGCCGGGGCCGGCTGGGGCGGCGGTTCGAGAGCCCGGCGGGGAAAGGCATTTATCTCTCGCTGGTGCTGCGGCCCGGCCTGCCCATGACCGAGGCGCAGGCCGTCACCGTCAGCGCGGCGGTGGCCGTCTGCCGGGCTGTGAAGCGGCTCTGCGGGCTGGACTTGGGCATCAAGTGGGTCAACGACCTCTATTATAACGGCAAGAAGGTCTGCGGTATCCTGACGGAAGCCGGGGCCGACATCGACAGCGGCCAGCTGGAATGGCTGGTGGTGGGCATCGGCCTGAACCTGACCTCCCGCCCGGAGGACTGGCCCGAGGAGCTGCGGCCCATCGCGGGCAGTCTCTACCCCGGCGGGCCTGCACCGGTGAGCCGGGCGGCACTGGCCGGGGCCATCGCCCGGGAACTGCTGGGTCTCTGCCCGGCCTTCGACTGTCTGGACGAGTACCGCGCCCGGTGCTTTGTGCCGGGCCACTGGGTCACGGTCTGCACCGGGACGGAGAGCTACGCCGCAAAGGCGGTGGCCATCGACGACGCCGGGAGGCTCATCGTGCAGCGGGAAGGGGGCCGCACCGAGACGCTCTGCCACGGAGAAGTGAGTATAAGGCCGTCGCCGCTGGCGGTAAAATAATAAACCTCTCCGTCATCGCTGGCGCGATGCCACCTCCCCTATCGAGGGGAGGCTTTGGCAGGCCGGGCCGCTTTGTACTGACTGCTGAAAGCTGAATATGGCGCAAAATACCGTGCCCTGCTTGCGGGGGCAGCGGATGCTGGACAAGTTATCTCGTCAAGCCGCTGCTGCCCGCTGTAGCAGGGCACTATTGCTTCTGAAAGATTGAGCTTTGCTCGTTTAGAATGGATTTGACCGACACGCCAGAGGCTCCCCTACTAGGGGCAACGGCGACGACCGCCGCCAGTGACGGAAACAGGGAGGAGCTGTTGGGGCAGCGGCCAGCAAGACGCAAGCGAAGCGCAGCGGATGCTGGGTGCCGCAACCCGGCCCTGTCGAGCGGAGCGAGACTGAGAGGTTAAAACACCCCGAAGCACACCAGCCCCAGCACCGCCGCGATGCCGATGACCTTCGGCACACTGAGCTTGAATTTCTGGAGCAGCACAAAGCAGAGGATGCCGATGGCGATGCCCGGCAGGCTGATGCCTCCTGCCTCGGTGATGCAGGTCTGGCGGCAGAGGCCCACCAGAACACCCAGCACCATGCCGATGCAGACAGGCTTGACGATTTTCATGATGTAGCTCATCACCTTGCTGGTGCGGAACTTCTGGAAGAACGCCGCCGCCAGAAGCGTCAGCGTCAGGGTGGGGCTGAGGACGCCCAGGACCGCGAAGACGCCGCCCGGCATCCCGGCGGTCTTGGTGCCTGCAAAGGTGGCGGCATTGACGCCCAGAGAGCCGGGTGTCATCTCGGCGATGGCGATGAGGTTCGTCAAATCGGCGTCCGTCATCCAGCCATGGGAGGACATTTCATCCATGATGAGGGGGATCATGGAGGTGCCGCCGAAGCTGGTGAAGCCGATCTTCGCAAACGCGGCGAAGAGCTGAACGAGGGTCTCAAACATGGCCATGTTCGCTCACCCCCATCCAGACCAGCGCGATGACCACACCGGCCACCACCAGCGTCAGATTGCTGATGGACGTAAAGTAACAGAGCACAAAGGCGACGGCACAGATGATGATGGGCATCGCGCTGGTCAGAGCATCTTTGCCGAGAGAGATGGCCGCGCCGCCGATGATGGGGGCCACGGCGCACTGGACGCCCTTGAGGGCCGACCAGACCCAGTAGTTATCTTTAATGGCGTCGTAGATGGCCGTCACGATGGTAAGGGTGACGACGGCGGGGATGCACAGGCCGATGGCCGCGCAGATGCCGCCCAGCACCCCGGCCATCTGATAGCCGAAGAGCAGAGTGATGTTCGCCACCATGATGCCGGGCAGGCTCTTGCCCACGGCGATGAGCTCCAGCAGATCGCTCTTGGTCATCCAGCCGCGCTCGTCCACGAACTCCCGTTCCATCTGGGCGATGATACTCCATCCGCTGCCGAAGGTGAACGCGCCGATTTTGATAAAGTAAAGAAGCATCAGCAGGGCCATTCGTGCGCCGGTGGGGCGCTGCTGTGCGGTTTCGGGTTTTGTTGTCTGCATGAATCCTCCTGAGATACCGGGTTTGCTGTTCTTTTACCTATAAGATACCACAGACGTCCCCAAAAGGCGAATGGAAAAATGGAATGGTTCCCGGTTCCTGTCAGGAATGCTCGTAAGTCATCCAGCTGCCTTTCCATGCGTAGAGGGCCATCAGCACGGCACCCAGCGCCCACGACACCGGGTAGAGGACGAACACGCCCTCGATGCCCGCAAAGAAGGGGAGGACGAACTGGATCCACACCACACGGAAGAGGCAGAGCGAGATGAGCAGCACCACCATCGGCGGTACGCTGCGGCCAGTGCCGCGCACTGCGCCCGCCATGCCGTGGAGGATGGCCAGCAGGAAGTAGAAGGGGCAGAAGTAGTGCATGGCGCTGCACCCGAAGGCCACCACCGTCTCGTCGGAGGTGAACAGGTGCATGATGGGATTCTGGAACGCCAGCAGCAGAGCACCGGTGCAGAGGGTGTAGAGCACGCCCATGCCCAGCGTGACCCACATGCCATTCTTCACTCGTTTGAGGTTGCCTGCGCCATAGTTCTGACCCACGAAGGTCGTCGCCGCCATGCTGAAACTGGTGACGGGCAGGATGTTGAAGCCGTCGATTTTCATATAGGCCGCAAAGCCTGCCATGGCGGCGGCACCGTAGCTGTTGACGCTGGACTGCACCAGCACATTCGAGAAAGAGATGACCATGTTCTGGATGCCGGTGGGAAGGCCGATGCGGATGATGCGGGAGGTCATCCGCTGATCGGGCCGGATGGCGGAAAGCTCCACCTTGTAGTCGGCGTCCACCTTCATCAGAAAGCGGAGGCTCAGCACACAGGAGACGAGCTGGCTGATGTCGGTGGCGATGGCAGCACCCGCCACACCCATCTTCAGCCCGGCGATGAGTACGAGGTCGAGGATGATGTTGGTGATGGAAGCGCAGGCGAGGTAGATGACCGAGCGGCGGGAGTTGCCCGCCGCGTTGAGGATGCCGGCTGCCATGTTATAGACGACGCTGAACAGCACACCGCCGAAGTAGAGCTTCATGTAAGTCACGGCGTCGCCGAGGACTTCTTCTGGGGTGTTCATCCAGACCAGCAGGCTGCGGCTGACGGCGATGCCGCCCACCGTCAGGATGAGGCCGAGGATGACCGCGATGGCCAGCGAGGTGTGGACGGCGATGCGCGTTTCCTTTTTATCTTTTGCGCCGAGGTACTGGCTCACGACGACGCCGGCGCCGACGGCCACGCCCTGACTGAAACCGATGAGCAGGTAGATGGGTGAGCCGCTGGAACCCACAGCGGCCAGAGCGTTGCTGCCCAGAAAGTTGCCGACGATGATGGAGTCGGCGGTGTTGTAAAGCTGCTGGAGCAGGTTGCCCAGGATGAGCGGCACCGAGAAGAGCAGGATGCTTTTCCAGATGCTGCCCTCGGTCATGAGCAGGGTCTTTTCCTGCTGCGGCTGTGCCGGTGCGGCCATAGTGTCTCCTCCCTCAAAAATGCAGGAATTTCATAGGTATTTCACAATAAACTTAACAATACATCGTTCTGTGCCGAATGTCAAGCAGAACGGAAAAGAAAGCCCTCCGATTTTCCACATCTTGTTTGCAGATTGTTCAAAACTAACTCAAAGAAACTCCATTTTTATCCGGTACAATAAAGGTGCAGTCGGGAAGACAAGAACGAGATCCCCCATCTCCGGCTTTTGACTTTCCATAAATGCCATGCAGGCAGGATTCATGCGCAGCCCCGCAGCGGGTGCCGCGCCCCTAAAAAATACTGTCCCCCACCTATGCGAGGCAATAGCCACGGCGGCGGACAGACTACCAACAACCTCCTAGCAGCCGCAAATGTTTAGGAGTTCTCATACACAGGCAGCGCCGCTTTCTCCTCCTTTCCACGGCGCTGCCTGTTTTTGTATTGCTGACGCAAAAAAGCCCATCGCACAGCTGCGCGATGAGCTTTTGACATTCTTATCGCATATCATGCAGGCGCTCTGCCGGGAGGGAGGCTTGCAGCAGGCTCCATGCGGCGTCGAGGCTGTCGTTCAGCAGATAGGCCTGATTCTGCTGGACATAGAGGTAAATGGCGTTGGGGGTGCGGTAGGCCAGATGCATATCGTGCCACGCATACTTTCGGCTCGCCTCAGGTTTGTCCTGCTCGCCGGCCATCCAGACCGACAGTCCTTCGTCGTCCAGCAGCAGCCGGTAGAAGGGGCGGGGCAGGCCCATCTTTTTGATTTGGAGGCTCAGGGAGTGGAAGAACGTCCAGAAGTAGACGGCCGGCACGCCTAGCGCCACCACGGCCAGCACCACCGTGAGCAGGGCTGCGCCGTCTTTCTGGCCCACCTGCGACAGGCAGAAGCCGGCAGACACCAGCAAAATGGCCGTGAACACCAGAGGCCGGTGCCACGCCTTGTGGTGGCGCAGCAGGTCAAAGGCGGCAAAATCGTGGAAGGATGCAGCATCCATCTGGACGGAAACGGAGATCGGCTGAGACATAAAAATACCCTCCTTTTTGGTCATAGTACCATATTATTTTCCAACAATCAAGGATGATATTGCGCAGATGCCCTAAAATGTGCTAAAATAGGACGAAAAAGAAAGTTTATGGAGCTTTCGCTCTGACGGCGGGCAGGCCGGATAAGGCGGAAGGTGTGCGGCAGAATATCACAGAGAAGGAGGATGGGTGCGTGGGGCGCAGGATGACCCTGAAAGGGCAGATCAGTCTTTGCCTGGCGGCGTTTTTTCTGGCGCTGGCGGGGCAGATATTCTTGAGCTTTTACCAGTCCGGCACCGTGCTGCGGGAACTGGACGACCAGATGGGCAACTTCAACGCCATCAGCCGCTTCCAGAACGGCGTGGAGCGGAGTCTTTCGGCCATGGAAGATTACCGCTGGGAGTACGGCGACGCCAAAGCGCTGACAGAGGAGCTCCACAGCGCCTTTTCCGTCACCAACGCATGGCTCTGGCGCATCGAGAGCGACCTTGGCACTGTGAGTGAAGAGCAGTATCTGCTCTACAATGCCGTTTCCACTACCTACGACAGCTACACCGCACTGGTGGACCAGCTGGAAGAAGCGGTGGCCGCCGGTCAGGACACGAAAGCCGCCCAGCTCTACTATAATAAAATCGTACCCTGCGGCGGCTATCTGCGCCAGTACACCCAGCAGCTGCTGAACACGGCCATAACCGATGCTCAGGGGACTTACACCACCGTGTCGGCCCTCAGCGACCGGGTGAAATGGGTGCAGACCGTCGTGGTGGCGCTCTGCCTTGCGCTGGGCTGCGTCATGGCCTTCTCGGTGCTGACGCTGCTGACCCCGGTGCAGCAGATGATCGGCGCCTCCAGGGAGGTCACCCGGGGCGAGTTCGACTCGCCCGACCTGCCTGCGCCCCGTCAGCCGGAAATGGCCCAGCTGACCGAAGCTTTCAACCACATGAAGCATTCGATGGCCGAGCAGGTGACCACCCTGCGGGAGAAAAACGAGATGGAGCGGGAGCTCCACCGCCAGAAGACGGAAGCTCTGGAATTACAGAACCGGATGGAGCGCAGCCGTTTGCAGCAGCTGCGCAGCCAGATCGACCCCCATTTCCTTTTCAACACTCTGAACGTCATTTTGCAGACCGCCGGACAGGAAAAAGCCTACCGCACTCAGGCCCTCATCACGGCTCTGTCGCACCTGCTGCGCTACAGCCTGATGAGCAACGACGAGCAGGTGCCGCTGGCCCGGGAAGTGCGCATCGTGGACGAGTATTACTCCATTTATCACGTCCGCTTCGGCGACCGGGTGAAGATGGTGTGGCGCATCTCCGACTCCCTCGATTTGACGGAGACGATGGTGCCGTCCTTCATCTTGCAGCCCATCGTGGAGAATGCCTTCAAGCACGGCATCTCGCCCAAGGAAGAGGGCGGCGTGGTGCGTATCCGCATCAACCCGCTGCGGGATAAGGGGCTGCTCTATATCAGCGTCTGCGACAACGGCGTGGGCATCCAGCCCGAACAGCTGGCCCAGCTGAAAGCCGCGCTGGCCCAACCCGGGGAGCGCTGGGAGCATATCGGCGTCTATAACGTGGCCGCACGGCTGCGGCTTCTGGATAAACGGGGGCGGCTGGTCATCCGCTCTCACCCGGGCCGGGGAACGGCCATCAGTATGTACCTGCCCCTTGTAGAACTTTTGGAGGAGGATTTGGACGATGATACGCTTGTTGATCGCGGATGACGAAAAGCTGGAGCGGGAGGCGCTTGCAGAGCTGGTCCAGCGCCGTTTTGAGCGGGAAGTGGTCCTGGAGGTGGCGGAAAATGGCCGCAAAGCTGCCGACACGGCGGTGCTGTGGGGCGCGGACCTCATCCTGATGGATATTGAGATGCCGGGCATGAGTGGTCTCGACGCTGCCCGCGCCGTGCTGGCCCAGCGGCCTTCCTGCCGGGTCATCTTCGTCACGGCCTACAGCCTGTTCCAGTATGCCCATGAGGCGGTGCATCTGGGGGCCTGCGACTATCTGCTCAAGCCGGTGGACCCCGACGAGCTGGAAGCCTCGGTGCGCCGGGCTATGCGGCAGATCGAGACGGAGCGGAAGCTGGAAGAGCTGGCCGCCGCCCAGCCCCAGCAGGAGCAGACGGAGACCGAAGAAGAGGCGGAAGACGCCCCCGAGGAGGGCGAGAACAGCCAGACGGCCCTTGTCATGGCCCATGTCCGCCGCTACCTCGAGGATAATTATATGTTCGATCTGTCGCTGGACAGCGTGGGCGAGATCCTGCACATCAGCCCGGCCTACCTGTCGGCGCAGTTCAAGAAGTATCAGAAGATGAACTTCCTCGACTGCCTCACCGAGCTGCGCATCAACGCGGCAAAGGAATTGCTGGCCGACCCCTTCCGCTCCTCGGCGGAGGTGGCGTCGATGGTGGGCTACGAGGACGCCAGCTACTTCGCCCGGGCGTTTAAGAAACGCACCGGCATGACTCCCACCCAGTACCGCCGTCAAGCCGGCCAGAAGGCAAAGGCCGACCCGGAGGCCGGGCTGTGAGCGGGCGGATGATTTCCCGCCGCAGTGTGCTGGCGCTGGCCGTCTGTACGGCGCTGGGCGCTGTGGGCTGCAGCAAGACGGAAGAGTACACCGGCCCGGAGCTCATCCTGCGCTACGCCGAGAACCAGCCCGAGGACTATCCCACCACTCAGGCTGCTCTGGCCTTTGCCGACCTCGTGGCCGAGCGGACGGAGGGGAGGGTCAAAGTCGTGGTCTACAGCGGCGGGGAACTGGGGGCCGAGCAGAGCGTCATCGAGCAGATGCAGTACGGCGGCATCGACTTTGCCCGCGTCTCTCTGAGCCAGCTGGCCGAGTATCGGCCGGCCCTGAGCGTATTGCAGCTGCCTTTTCTCTATACCGACGCGCCCCAGATGTGGCGGGTGCTGGACGGTGAGATCGGCGATGAATTCCTCTCCGGCCTCGGCGCGATGGACCTCGTGGGCCTGTCGTGGTTCGACGCCGGTGTCCGCAGCTTCTACACCCGCGAAAAGGTGGAGACGCTGGCGGACCTCGCGGGGCTGACGCTCCGGGTGCAGGAGTCGGACATGATGAGCGAGATGATACTGGACCTCGGCGCAAAGCCCGCGCAGGTGGTCTACAGCCGGGTCTATGCAGCCCTGCACAACGCCGAGATAGACGGCGCGGAAAACAACTGGCCCAGCTATGAGGCCATGGGCCACTACGAGGTGGCCCCCTATTTCTTAAAGGATGAGCATGCCCGCGTGCCGGAGCTGCAGCTGGCCAGCGAGGCCGCGATGGAAAAGCTGGCAGAGCTGGACGAACACTTCCCGGACATCATCCGCACCTGCGGAAAGGAGAGCGCTCTGACCGAACGCCGCCTCTGGGCGGAGCGGGAGGCCAGCGCCGAGAAGCATATGCGGGAATGGGGCGTGGAGGTGACGACCCTCTCCGCCGCCGAGAAAGCCCGCTTCCGGGCGGCAGTCGAGCCTATGTACGCGGCTTTTGAGGAGCAGAGCCGCCTCATCCAGCGCATCCGCGAAGCCTGAAAAGTGCAAGAGATATTACATTGTATTCATCTAGTTGGGCAGTGTGCTGAATAAACTGCACTATGGCTTGTGGAAACTGCACAAAAGTGTTTCTCACTTTTTTTTGAAAAACAGGACATTTTTCATAAGCCCTTGTTCTGACTAAAAATTTTTGCTAAAGTGTGTACAGTAAATGAACGGACGGTGTGCGACCCGTGCAGAGCGCACCGCCCTGAATGAGGAAAATCTAAGGAGGATTTTATCATGAAGAAGATTTCTCGTCGCAGCTTTCTGGCAGCAGCCGGTGTTTCCGCCGCTGCTCTGGCACTGACCGCCTGCGGTGGCTCCAGCAACAGCACTGCTGCTTCTACTGCTACCTCTGCTGCAGCTTCCACCGCTCCCGCTGGTGATGCCGCAGCTGCTGCTTCCGACCCGAAGGTGACTCTGGTCTACGCCGAGGTCAACCCGCTGGATACCATCGTCGGCCAGACCGGTTCTCACTTCAAGGAGAAGGTCGAAGAGCTGACCGGCGGCTCCGTCGTCGTCGATGTGCAGGCTTCCGGCGTTCTGGGTTCTGAGAACGACGTTCTGGACGCTATCCTCGGCGGCTCCACCTCCATCGACATCAGCCGTATCTCCGCTTTCGCACTGACCAGCTACGGCTGCAACAAGTCCAAGCTGCTGTCCATCCCCTTTACCTTCGAGAACCGCGCACACTTCTGGAACTTCGCCAACAGCGAGCTGGCACCTGAGTTCCTGAACGAGCCCCAGGAGCTGGGTCTGCCCGTTCGTGGTATCTTCTACGGCGAGGAGGGCTTCCGTCACTTCTTCACTGTCAAGCCTGTTTCTGGCATCGCTGATTTCAAGGGCCTGAAGCTGCGTGTGTCCAACGACCCCGTCATGAACGGCATGGTCGAGGGCCTGGGCGCTAACCCCACCGTCGTTTCCTTCGGCGAGCTGTACAGCGCACTGCAGACCGGCGTTGTCGATGGCGCTGAGCAGCCCATCGCAAACTACAAGTCCAACGCCTTCCCCGAGGTCGCTAACAACCTGATCCTCGACGGCCATACTCTGGGCGCTGTGCAGGCTGTCATCACCGACAACGCCTGGAACAAGCTGACCGAGAACCAGCAGGCTGCCGTCATGGAGGCTGCTGCGGATACGCAGGCCTTCAACGCTGACCTGTCCGAGACCGCTGAGAACAAGGTCCTCGACGAGCTGAAGTCTTCCGGCTGCAACGTCGTCGATGTCCCCGATAAGACTCCCTGGCAGGAGGCTTGCGCTAAGGTCATCAGCGAGAACACCTCTGATCAGGCTGAGCTGTATCAGCAGCTGCTGGATATGAAGGCCTGATAAAAGCGCCTTTATCCTGAAGTAGTACATAGCCCGGCGGGGGACTACGGGATACGCCCGCAGACCCGCCGGGCTTTTTATAAGAGTATGGAGGAGATCCTATGCCGAAAATCTTTACCACTCTGGATAAGATCAAGCCGGCGTACGACGTCACCTACAAAGTGGTCCTGTTTATCTGCAAGATTCTGCTGATCGTGGATATTCTCATCACCACCATGTCGGTCATTGGTCGTTACGTCCCGTTCATCCCGGACCCCGCATGGTCTGAAGAAGTCGTTCTGACCTGCATGAGCTACATGGCCGTGCTGAGTGCTGCTCTGGCCATCCGCCGCGGCGCACACATCCGCATGACCGCATTTGACGTCTATCTGCCCAAGATCGCCGTCAAGGTGCTGGACATCCTCGCCGATCTGGCGGTCTGCATCCTCGGCCTCATCATGCTGGTTGTGGGCTGGAACTACGCCACCACCCTGGGCGGCCGCGGCTTCTATGTCTCGATGCCCTGGCTGAGCCGTTTCTGGATGTACTTCCCCGTGCCTCTGGCCGGTGTCGCCATGATCATCTTCGAGATCGAGGCACTGTACAACCACATCAAGAGCATTTTTGTAAAGGAGGAGAACTAATATGACAGTCCAGACACTGGCAATCGTTGTCCTTCTTGTCAGCTTCTTCGTCATGATCTTCCTGCGCTTCCCCATCGCATACGCCGTTGGTCTGTCCAGCGTGCTGTGCATGATGGTGCAGGGGCAGGCACTGACCGATGTCTGCCGTCTGATGGTCAAGGGCATCTCGTCTTTCAGCCTGATGGCCGTCCCGTTCTTCATCACCATGGGCGTCCTCATGGGCAGCGGCGGCATCTCCGAAAAGCTGATCGCTCTGGCTGATGCCTGCGTCGGCTGGATGCGCGGCGGCATGGCAATGGTCAACATCGTTGCTTCCTACTTCTTCGGCGGCATTTCCGGTTCTGCTTCTGCAGATACTGCTTCCATCGGCTCCATCATGATCCCCATGATGGTCGATCAGGGCTACGACGCCGACTTCTCCACCGCTGTCACCATCACCTCCTCCTGCGAGGGCCTGCTGGTTCCCCCGAGCCATAACATGGTCATCTACGCCACCACCGCCGGCGGCATCTCCGTGGGCAGCCTGTTCCTGGCTGGCTACCTGCCCGGCGCTCTGCTGGCCATCGTCCTGATGATCGGCTCCTACATCATCTCCGTCAAGGAGAATTACCCCAAGGGTTCTCCCTTCACCATCAAGGGCTTCATCAAGCAGCTGGGTACCTCCATCTGGGCTCTGGCCGCAGTCGTCATCGTCGTGTTCGGCGTTGTCGGCGGTGTGTTCACCGCTACCGAGTCCGCTGCTATCGCAGTTATCTACTCTCTGCTGGTCTCCGTCTTCGTCTACAAGGGCCTTGACTGGAAGGGCGTCTGGCACGCTCTGGATGAGTGCGTCAACACTCTGTCCATCGTCCTCATCCTGATCGCCACCTCTGCTGTGTTCGGCAACTGCCTGACCATGCTGCACGTGCCTGATCTGGCTGCAAACGCCATCACCAGCGTCACCAGCAACCCCTACATCATCGCACTGCTCATCGACCTCATCATCCTGGTGCTGGGCATGATCATGGATATGGCTCCCATCATCCTGATCGCTACCCCCATCCTGCTGCCCATCGCGACCTCCATCGGCATCGACCCCATCCAGTTCGGTATCATCATGGTCCTGAACTGCGGCATCGGCCTGCTGACTCCCCCTGTCGGCGCGGTTCTGTTCATCGGCTCTGCCGTTGCGAAGCGCCCCATGGAAAAGGTCGTCAAGGCTACTCTCCCGTTCTATCTGTGCATGTTCATCGCTCTGCTGCTGCTGACCTTCGTGCCTGACATCAGCCTCGCTATCCCGAAGCTGCTGGGCGGCTACGTCAGCCCCATCACCAACCCGCTTGGCCCGGTGTTCATTCACTGATCAGCTCATTCTCCTCCGGATGACAGGATAAACGGAAAGCCCCTGCCTGCAAAGGCGGGGGCTTTCCGGCGTTATAGAAGTGTCTGAAGTGCCGGAGCACTGCATTTCATGAGCTTTTTCAGGGTCAGTTCCTGCTGAGAGATTTGATACAGCAGCCGTGCGGCCAGCTCTTCGGGCGGGGCGGAAAGCCCGGGCCGGAATGCGTGTACTGCCCGGGTAAAGGCGTGGACGCCCTCTTCTGTCTCAAGCACCACCAGCTGGGTATGCCCCCGCAGCAGGGCAAACAGTCCGACCTGATACTCCCGGGTGTCCAGCAGAAGCTCCATCTCGTCGGCGGTGAGGAAGAGGATGTCCGCGAAGGGGAGAAACTGCATCACCGTGTCCCGCAGGGTCTTCTCGCCGGGCCAGAGAGCCGGGCGGAGAGAGGGGACAAAGCAGACCGGCACACCGGCGGTGCGGGCGGTGTCCAGCGCGGTAAGATGGGTGTAGCGGCAGGGGCTGTCCACGAGGCAGGCGCTGGAAAAGGCCAGCATTTCAGCATCTGCGGCCCAGTCAGCGCCCAGCTGTTCGGGTGCATAGAGCAGCTCCGAAGAACGGGTGCGGCAGCCTAGCTGTTCGCCGCCGCCGTCGAACAGCAGCGGCGTGGGGGCGCGGGAGGTGAAGCAGACCCGGCTGATGTCCACACCGGCAGTAGATAAAGCGTCTGCGATGCGGTGTCCGAAAGCATCCTCGCCAAGCTGCGTTAAAAGAGAGGTTCTGCCGCCCTGTGCGGCATAAGCCAGTGCCAGCGAGGCAGCGCTTCCACCTATGCGGGGAGAAAATGTCTTTGCCGACGCCAGCAGCGCGGTGCTGTTCAATTCCAGCCACGCTTCGCCCAGACAGTATAAAGTCTTGCCCGGCATGATGCACCCTCCCTTCTGCCTGTTTTCAAAAACAAACTACAGTATACACCCATCCGGGCGTTTGTGCAAATGGAGAGCTTGACAGCTTCGGTCGGATTGTGATAAACTGACGCAATATGGCAGTATATCTATAATTTGAATGATAAAAATGTGACATTTGACGAGGAGAACATGAGCCTTACCAAACAGTATTTCAAATACGTCAGCCAGAACATCTTCGGCCTGCTGGGTACGTCCTGCTACATCCTGGCCGATACCTATTTCATCTCGCAGGCGGCAGGCACCAGCGGTGTGGCTCTGCTGAACCTCTGTCTGCCCATCTACAACTTCATCTTCGCCATCGGCTCCATGCTGGGCCTCGGCGCGGCCACCCGCTACGCCATCCTCCGGGCGCAGGGCGACGAGCGGTCGGAGCGCTATTTCTCCAACGCCCTGCTTTGGGCGCTGGTATTCGCCCTGCCCTTCATGCTGGCGGGCATCTTCTGCCCCGAGGTGCTGCTGCGGTTCATGGGCGGCGACGCGGAGATCGTTGCACTCGGCGTGGGGTACGCCCGCATCTTCCTGCTGTTCACGCCCTTTTTCATGTGCAACTACATCGTCTCGGCTTTTGTCCGCAACGACGGCGATCCCTCACTGGCCATGGTGGCGACCCTCTGCGGAAGCCTCTTCAACGTGGTGTTCGATTACATCTTCATGTTCCCTATGGGCCTCGGCCTGCCCGGCGCGGCGCTGGCGACGGCAGTCTCGCCGGTGTTGAGCATTGCGATCTGCAGCCGCCACTTCTTCAAAAAGAGCAGCACCGTCCGCCTTGTGCGGCAGCCGCCCTCGCCGAAGCTGCTGGCCCAGAGCTGCCAGCTGGGCGTCTCGGGTTTCGTGGGAGAGATGTCCTCCGGCGTGACCACCACCGTCTTCAACCTGCTGCTCCTGCGTCTGGCGGGCAATGTGGCCGTGGCGGCTTACGGCGTCGTGGCGAACTACGCGCTGGTGGCGACGGCTATCTTTAACGGCGTGGCCCAGGGCGCACAGCCGCTGGTCAGCAAGTGCTACGGCAAAAACGATGCCGCCGGTACCCGCAAGCTCCTGTTGCTGGGCAGCGGAACAGCGCTTGCGCTGGCGGCGGCACTGTATGCAGTTCTGTTCGGGTTCACCGGGCCGATCGTCGCGGTCTTCAACAGTGAGAACTCGACCCTCATGGCGCAGTATGCCTTCAGCGGGATGCGCATCTACTTCCTCGGCTATTTCTTCGCGGGCTTCAATATCGTGGCCGCCGGCTATCTGGGCGCGGTGGACCGCCCCGCAGAGGCTTCTGCAACGTCGCTTTCCCGCGGCATCGTGGCCATCGTGGCCTGCTCTCTGGTGCTGAGCGCCCTCTTCGGGATGAACGGCGTCTGGGCCGCGTTCCCGGCCTCTGAGGCCATCACGGCCTGCCTGACCCTCTTCCTGCTGAAGCGGAAAAATTAAATAAACAATTCCTGTTCCAACCGCTGCTGCTCGGGCGAAAGCTCGGGCAGTGCGCTCCGACCGGCCATCGCCCGCCACTGCGTGGGAGATTGGCCGGTCGTTTTTTTGAAGACGCGGCAGAGGTAGTTGGCCCCCGAGAAACCGCAGAGGCTGGCGATGACATCCAGCGTGTACTCCCGGTGGAGCAGCAGACGCATGGCGGCTTCTATGCGGACGTTGGTGAGGTACCGCCCCGGCGAGACGCCCAGCGCTGCCGTAAAGGCCCGGACGAGGTGGCTCTTGGAGACGCCTAGCCGCTCGCTCAGCTCTTCCACGCCGTAGAGCCCGGCGTAGTTCCTGCGGATGTCCTCGATGGCGGCGGCCACCAGCGGGGGCAGGGCAGGGGCGGCGCTGTCGGCGTCTGAGAGCTCGCACAGCAGCGCGAAGGCCAGCTGACTGCGCACCCGCTCCGAGGCGTCCCGCTCTTCGGCAAGGCGCCCCATCAGCTCTGCCGCCGCTGGGCAGGTCTCGCCCCGGGCAAGGAAGGGCATCTCGGAAAGCCCTGCGAGGAACTGTTCCGCTGCCTGCCCGGTGAGCTGGACGCAGAGCAGATGGCACTCGTTTTCCGGCGCGAGGGTCAGCGGCCCCCGGCTCAGCACGAGATGGCCCGCTGCGGCATTCTGGGGCGGCAGCAACAGGGCAGAACCTGCCGGAATCAGTTCGAGATCGGACAGCGAGACGACACATTTTCCGCTGGAAATGAGGCAGACCCAGAGCCCTTCGCCCCGCAGGGTGAGGGGCTCTTCCGGCTGGGCATCCTCCACGATGCCGAGGGCGGCAGTCGTGCTGGGAGAGTAAATCAATATCTGACACCTCAAATCAATAAAATGCTATTTTATAACACAAAATAATCTGCTATTATAATAGCAATGAAACGGCTCATCGTCAAGCTGAGCCTTTGAGTGCAACAACATCAATGGAGGAAAAAGCTTTATGGCTTCTATCAGCTGCCAGCATATCTACAAGATCTACCCCGGTGCTACGGCTCCTTCCGTCACCGATTTCAACCTGGAGATCCAGGACAAGGAATTCATCATCTTCGTCGGCCCCTCTGGCTGTGGTAAGTCCACCACCCTGCGCATGATCGCCGGTCTGGAGGAGATCTCCAAGGGCGAGATGTACATCGGCGGCCGCCTCATCAACGACGTTCCCCCGAAGGACCGCGACATCGCCATGGTCTTCCAGAGCTACGCTCTGTACCCCCACATGACCGTCTACAAGAACATCGCTTTCGGTCTGGAACTGCGCAAGACCCCGAAGGACGAGATCGACCGCCGCGTCCACGAGGCTGCTAAGATCCTGGAAATCGAGCATCTGCTGGACCGCAAGCCCAAGGCTCTGTCCGGTGGTCAGCGCCAGCGTGTCGCTCTGGGCCGTGCAATGGTCCGTAACCCGGCAGTCTTCCTGCTGGACGAGCCTCTGTCCAACCTGGACGCTAAGCTGCGTACCTCCATGCGCACCGAGATCATCAAGCTGCACAAGAAGCTGGCTACCACCTTCATCTACGTTACCCACGACCAGACCGAGGCTATGACCATGGGCGACCGTATCGTTGTCATGAAGGACGGCATCATCCAGCAGGTCGATACCCCGCAGAACCTGTACGATATGCCCTGCAACATGTTCGTCGCAGGCTTCATCGGCAGCCCCCAGATGAACTTCCTGGACGGCACCATCGTCAAGAAGGGCGACCAGTACAGCGTCGATCTGGGCGGCGACCTCATCCCCCTGCCCAAGGAGAAGACCGCTGACGGCAAGCTGGATTCCTACGTCGGCAAGAAGGTCAAGATGGGCATCCGTCCCGAGGACATCGACGATGAGCCCGAGTTCATGGCAAAGCACACCGACTGCCAGCTGGATACTCAGGTCGATGTCTCTGAGATGATGGGCGCTGAGATCTACCTGTACCTGGAGTACAAGGGCAACAAGATGACCGCCCGCGTCGCTCCCACCTCCAAGGCCCGCAACGGAGACACCGTCCGCGTTGCCTTCGATCCCCACAAGGTCCACCTGTTCGACGTCGAGACCGAGCAGACCATCCTGAACTGAATAAGATAGTCTACGATCATTTTTGATCCTCCTATCATAAGAAAAGCCGTCGGGCCGCAAGACCCGGCGGCTTTTCCTGTGCCGGAAAAAAGACATAATAAAAACCCATGCTGCGGCAAAGCAAAACGCAGCATGGGTGCGGAAATGGCTTATGAAGTCAGGGGACGCTTAGATCAGCGGGCCTTGACGTACTTGTGCAGGGTAGCGCGGACAGCGCCGGGGCCTGCGAACAGCTCCTTGGCCATGGACTCGATCTTCTCGCCCAGACCGACGGCGTACAGGTCCACGCCGAAGACATCGGTGCGGCTGTACAGAGCCTTCAGGCAGGAGAAGTCCTGCTCACCGGCTTCCACCTTCAGGGGAGCCACGATGGCCTGCAACTCAGCCAGCAGCGGGTCAGTGGAGATCTCGAAGGGCTGACCGTTGTCGTCGATGCCCTTCAGGTAGCGGGCATAGCCTGCCAGCACCAGCGGGATCAGCACGAGGTTGGACTTGTCCAGACCGCGCGCCTCGTAAGCCTTGATGGTCTCGCCGAAACGGATCGCCAGCTTCTGGGAGGTATCGGTGACGATACGCTGAGGAGCGTCGGGCATGAAGGGGTTGGGCAGACGGCGGTTGATGACAGCGCCGATGAACTCGTAGGGGTTCAGAACGCCGGGGTCAACGACGACGGGCATCGCCTCGATGTAGCCGATCTTCTGGATGAAGCTGCGCAGGTCCTCATCAGCCATCTCAGCGGAGATGAGGGTGTAGCCCAGCATGCAGCCGTAGATGGACATGGCGGTGTGCAGGGGGTTGAGGCAGGTGCAGACCTTCATCTTCTCGATCTTATCGACGGTCTCGCGGTCGCAGTAGAGGACACCGCCCAGCTCCAGCGGAGGACGGCCATTGGTGTAGTGGTCCTCGATGCAGAGGTACTGGGTCTCCTCGGCGTTGACGAAGGGAGCGGTGAAGGTGTGCTTCTCGGTGACGATGGTGTAGTTGTCCTCAAAACCGTCGTCAGCCAGCATCTTCTGGACCTTGGCATCCGGGCGGGGAGTGATCTTGTCGATCATGCTCCAGGGGAAGGTGATCTTGGTCTCGTCCTTGACGTAGGCCAAGAACTCGGCGGGGACCAGGCCCTGCTCGACCCACTTGGAAGCGTAGGCAAAGACTGCGGCCTTGACCTTATCGCCGTTGTGAGAGCAGTTGTCCATGCTCTGGACGGTCAGGGGCAGCTTGCCGGCCTTGAAGCGCTCGTACAGCAGAGCAGTGACCTTGCCCATGGCCAGAACGGGGGTCAGGCCGCGCTCGAGGTCAGCAGGAGCGACGCCGTAGCCCTTCTCGGTGATGGTGAAGGAGATCATCTGCAGGCTGGGTGCCTGGAAGATCTCGACCAGACGAGCCCAGTCAGCGCCGAAGGAGTAGTCAGCCTTCAGGCTCTCGGTGACGGAGGCGATGACCTTCTTCTCGATGTCGCCGGTGGACTTCAGGCAGACCAGCAGGCTCAGATTGTCGTAGGGCTGATAAGCCTTGTCGATGATCTCGTAGTCGAAGCTCTCGGCCACGATGACGCCGCGGTCATACTTGCCGCTGTTCAGGGCGTCGTTCAGGATGGCAGCCGGGAATGCGCGGAAGATGTTGCCGGCACCGAAGTGGACCCAGGTGGGTTCTGCGTGGGTCTTGGCCTTGACGGCCTCGACGTCGAACTTGGGCAGCTCGTAGCCCTTTTCTGCCCACTCGGCGGACAGATTGCCGTTCTTAATATCAGTCAGCTTCATGATATATCAGCCCTTCTTTTTCTCTTCGTCCAGACGGTCCAGCAGGTCCCAGACGCCCAGCATATACTGGATGCCCAGCGCACGGTCATACTTGCCGTAGCCGGGGCGGCAGCTGCCAGGGCCTTCCTCCCACAGCTGACGGCCATGGTCGGGGCGGATGTAGCCCTCGAAGCCGCAGTCATGGTAGGCGCGCAGGATCTCGATGATGCCGGTCTCGCCGCAGCAGTCGCGGTGGGCAGCCTCGGAGAAGTCGCCGTTGGGGAAGTGATGGATGTTGCGGATGTGTGCGAATGCGATGCGGTCGCAGTGCTTGCGGACGATCTCAGCCACATTGTTGTTGGGGTTGGCGTTCAGGCTGCCGGAGCAGAGGGTCAGGCAGTTGTACTCGTCGTCCACCATGCTCAGGAAGCGGTCGATGCTCTCGGCATCCACCAGCAGGCGGGGCAGGCCGAAGATGTCCCAAGGGGGGTCGTCCATGTGGATGGCCATCTTGATGTCGCACTCACGGCAGGTGGGCATCAGGGCTTCGAGGAAGTACTTCAGGTTCTCCCAGAGCTTTTCCTTGGTGACAGGGGCGTAGGCCTTGAACAGCTCGTCCAGCTTTGCCATGCGCTCCGGCTCCCAGCCGGGGAAGGTCATGTTGTACTTCTCAGTGAAGGACATGATGTACTCGGCCATGGACTTGTAGTCGCCCTTGATCTTGTCCTTCTCGTAGAACAGTGCGGTGGAGCCGTCGCCGACGGGGTGGAACAGGTCGGTGCGGGTCCAGTCGAAGATGGGCATGAAGTTGTAGCAGATGACCTTGACACCGAACTTGGACAGGTTGCGGATGCACTGCTTGTAGTTCTCGATGTACTTATCGCGGGTGGGCAGGCCGATCTTGATGTCGTCGTGGACGTTGACAGACTCGACAACGTCCATATCGAAGCCGTAAGCGTGGATCTGGTCTGCGACCTTCTGGATCTCGTCGATCTCCCAGATCTCGCCGGGCATCTTGTTGTGCAGCGCCCAGACGATGCTGGTCACGCCGGGGATCTGCTTGATGTCGCTGAGGGTGACGGGGTCGTTGCCCTCGCCATACCAGCGCCAACCCATTTTCATAGGCATAGTGGATGTCCTCCGTTAATATTGCTTTGCGTTTATGCGCGGCAGGAGTGCCTCGCTCTCTCACTTATATTCTAATATATCAGTTGAGAATTAGCAATAGTCGATTTGCTGAGTTTTAATGTTTTTTCTTGTATACTTTAGACAAATTGACATGGAAATGACAAAAAAGAGCGCCAGCTCCGGCAAAGCCGGGACTGGTGCTCCTGTCGCAGAGTCTAAGTTAACGCTTCACGTTGAAGGCAGCCATGCCGGGGTAGACGGCGCTGCCGCCCAGCTGCTCCTCGATGCGCAGCAGCTGGTTGTACTTTGCCACACGCTCGGTGCGGCTGGGGGCGCCGGTCTTGATCTGGCAGGTGTTCAGGGCCACGGCCAGGTCGGCGATGGTGGTATCCTCAGTCTCGCCGGAGCGGTGAGAGCTGATGGCGGTATAGCCGGCCTTGTGAGCCATCTTGATGGCTTCCAGAGTCTCAGATACGGAGCCGATCTGGTTCAGCTTGATGAGAATGGCGTTGCCGGCACCCAGCTGGATGCCCTTGGCCAGACGCTCGGTGTTGGTGACGAACAGGTCGTCGCCAACCAGCTGGACCTTGCCGCCCAGCTCGCGGGTCATCTCCTGCCAGCCTTCCCAGTCCTCTTCGTCCAGACCGTCCTCGATGGAGATGATGGGGTACTTCTCCACCAGCTTCTTCCAGTGTGCGATGAGCTCACTGGAGGTAAACTCGGTGCCGGCCTTAGGCAGCTTGTAGAAGCCCTTGCCCTTGGGGCTCTTCCACTCGGAGGAAGCAGCGTCCATGGCCAGCATGAAGTCCTTGCCGGGAACATAACCGGCCTTCTCGATGGCGGCCAGAATGGTCTCAATGGTCTCCTCGTCGCTGGACAGGTTGGGAGCGAAGCCGCCCTCGTCGCCCACGGAGGTAGCCAGACCCTTTGCCTTCAGGATGGAAGCCAGAGCGTGGAAGACCTCAGCGCACCAGCGCAGGCCCTCCTTAAAGGAAGGTGCGCCCACGGGCATGATCATGAACTCCTGGGTGTCCACGGTGTTGGTGGCGTGTGCGCCGCCGTTCAGGATGTTCATCATGGGGACGGGCAGGCGGTTGCCGTTCACGCCGCCGAGGAAGCGGTAGAGGGGCATGTCCAGCGAAGTGGCAGCAGCGCGGCAGGCAGCGATGGAAACGGCCAGAATGGCGTTTGCGCCCAGCTTGGATTTGTCCTTGGTGCCGTCGGCGTCGATCATAGCCTTGTCGATGGCGTAGATGTCGGAAGCATCCATGCCGATGACAGTATCAGCGATGACGGTGTTGATGTTTTCCACAGCCTTGGTGACGCCCTTGCCCAGATAGCAGCCCTTGTCGCCGTCGCGCAGCTCCAGCGCTTCGAACTCGCCGGTGGATGCGCCGGACGGTGCGCAGCCCCGGGCCACGGTGCCGTCGGCGAGGGTGATCTCAGCCTCAACAGTGGGGTTGCCGCGGGAGTCCAAGATCTCACGGCCCTGAACGTCTACGATCTCAAGATAGTTCATGATTTGTACCTCCATATATAATAGGAATGGATGCGCTCTTCTCATTTGGATAGTATATACTAACTAACCGATATTATCCTACCATGATTCGGCCCGGGATGCAAGAGGATGCATGGATGTTAGCATAAGCAAACTTCATGAGAGGAAAGTTGTGTCATCTTTTTGTTACTTGTGAATTGCTTTCATGTTCTGTTTTTATCAGGTGAACAATTTGAAAAAGTGACCAAAAAGCGGCGCTTGATTTTGTGAAAAATGGCGAGTTTTACCCGAAACCCCTCCAAAACTATGGACGATTTGTGAATTGCGGACTTGCACCGAAGTGCTTATAATAAGACTCAAGGAAGCAGAGCTGCTTTGAGGGAAGGGAGCGCTGCTTCCTTAACAGCTTTTCGGGACACTGGCTCATGGGCTGTGCGCGATGGCTGCAAATAACACGAACGCTTCCAAATATCAGGAGGATATAGACTTATGAAAAATATGATCTCTCGTCGTAACTTTCTGGCTGCTGCCGGTGTCGTGGCTGCTGCCGGTGTTCTGACTGCCTGCGGCGGTTCTTCCAGCACCGCAGCTTCCACTGCTGCCGCTTCCGGTTCTACCGCAGCAGCTGCTTCCGGCGACACCATCAAGGTCGGCGTTATGGGTCCCCTGAGCGGCAACGTCTCCGTTTACGGTCAGGCTGTTGTCAACGGTGCTACCCTGTACCTGAAGCAGGTCAACGCCAACGGCGGCATCAACGGCAAGCAGATCGAAATCCTCACCGAGGACGAGCAGGGCGACGCTACGCAGGCTGTCAACTGCTTCACCAAGATGGTGGACGAGGGCATGACCGCGCTGATCGGCGACGTTACCACCACCCCGACTCTGGCAGTTGTTGCTGAGAGCGCAGATTACAATATGCCCATGGTCACCGCTTCCGCTACCGCTGAGGCTGTCACCTACGATGCCGAGACCGACACCGTGAACGCAAACGTCTTCCGCGCCACCTTCACCGACCCGTTCCAGGGCATCAAGATGGCTGACTACGCATACCAGAAGCTGGGCTACACCAAGGCAGCCGTCATCTTCAAGAAGGGTGCTGACTACAACGAGGGTCTGGCAGAGAACTTCGTCAACGAGTTCGAGTCTCTGGGCGGCACCATCGTCGATCAGGAGAGCTACTCTGAGGGCGACGTGGACTTCAAGACTCAGCTGACCACCATCCTCGGCAAGGACCCCGAGACCGTCTTCTGCCCCAACTACTACGAGGAAGTGGGCCAGATCCTGTCTCAGGCTGAGAGCGTCGGCCTGACCGTTCCGTTCCTGGGCGGCGACGGCTGGGATGGTCTGGAAGGCTACGCCTCCAACGATCAGCTGAAGGACACTTACTTCTGCGCCAACTACGCAAAGGGCTCCAACGCCGAGTTTGAGGATGCCTACAAGGCAGAGTACGGTGAGGAGTACCCCAACGGCTTCTCTCCTCTGGGCTACGATGCAGCAAAGACCGTCGTCTACGGCCTGCAGGCTGCTGAGGATGCCGGTCTCGAGGCTGGCACCGACGATTACAAGCAGGCTGTCATCGATGCCATTGCCTCCGGCACCATCGACGGCATCACCGGCACCTTTACCTTCGACGAGCATCACGACCCCGTCAAGCAGACTGCTATCCTGACCTATGTGGACGGCAAGCCGGTGCTGAAGGAAATGTTCTGATCCCAGCTTTCTTCCATCGACCGGTGATGGAAGCGCCGCTGAGATCCGAATGATCGTAAATTGACCCGACTGCGGAGAACGCCGGAACAGTATTGCCCCGGTGATCTCCGCTTTTTTGGTAAAAAAGTGTATCCCCACATAAGGCGTGCAACAGCGCCGGAAAGAAAGGAAGTATCCATCCATGACAGTGTTTTTCAGCCAGCTGATCAATGGCCTGTCCCTTGGCAGCATCTATGCACTGATCGCACTGGGCTACAGCATGGTGTACGGCATCATCCTGCTGCTGAACTTTGCCCACGGCGACGTCATCATGGTGGGCGCGTACATGTCCTGGTTCGTCATGAACCAGCTGGGCCTCGGCCCGGTCACGGCGGTCTGTGCCACCATCCTCACCTGTACGCTGCTGGGCGTGGTCATCGAAAAGATCGCCTACACCCCGCTGCGCAGCGCACCCCGTATCTCTCTGCTCATCACGGCCATCGGCGTGTCGTTCTTTCTCGAGTACACGGCTGAGCTGGTCATGGGCTCGGGCGCAAAGGTCATCCCGTCTTACTACGACAACAAGACCTTCTATCTGGGCAAAGTGCCTCTGGGCCTGACCTCCATCATCACGCTGGCGGTCACCGTGCTGTCCATGCTGGTGCTGACCTTCCTCGTCCAGAAGACCAAGCTTGGCAAGGCCATGCGCGCCGTCTCTGAGGATATGGACGCTGCCCGCCTGATGGGCATCAACGTCAACAGCACCATCTCCTTTACCTTTGCGGTCGGCTCTGCACTGGCCGGCATCGGCTC
>ENA-OPSW01000310-OPSW01000310.1-human-gut-metagenome-genome-assembly--contig:-NODE-310-length-46563-cov-4.580094_pt1 | contig 46563 bp, 40 predicted proteins | sample MGYA00241463_ERZ501918 | MGnify/ENA primary metagenome ERZ501918 (study PRJEB25962, sample SAMEA2042443) | human gut metagenome | biome: human gut; feature: human-associated habitat; material: faeces... | reverse complement strand
GTGATGCCCGCCGGGTCATCGTCGCAGACCTTGCGGAAGGTCATCTCACAGCCATATTCGGCCAGCTTGTTTTGCAAAATCGGGGTGAATTTGTCCTCGATGCGGCCCTTGAACACCTCGCTGCCGGTGGGGATGACGGCAAACTTCTTCGCACGGAAGGGCAGCACGTTCAGGATGGGCTCCGGCCCGGCAGCGGCCTGCATGGCGTCCATCTTTTCCTGCTCGATCACTAGCGGGATGATGCGGGTGCCGGCCAGCTTCTGGCCTTTTTTCACGGGCATATCACCGTGGATGGTGGCGATCATCATCTGGGGCGTGCGGTTCACAGCCAGCAATGCGGCGCGGTCAATCTTGAGCAGGCCGTCGCAGTCGGCGATCAGCTCGATCTTGCCCTCTTTCGGCTCGGTGCCGTGGATGTTTTTGCCGGCAGCAGCTTTGTACAGCAGGGCCGCTGCCTCGTCCTCATGCAGGATGCCGGGGCGCTTTTCCCAGACATAGAGGTTTTCTTTGCCGATGGACAGCAGCACCGGGATGTCCTCGGGCTGGACGATGTGCCCCTTGCGGAAGCGCGGGCCCTTGAACTCGCCCGGGATGATCTGTGTGATATCGTGGCAGAGCACCTGCCCTGCCGCGTCAACAGTGCGGATCAATTTCATCTTTTTAATCTCCTTACAACGCAGGCAGCTGGTTCGCGGCGGAACGAATGATTCAGCTGTCAGTACCAACATAACGGTTCCGGCAGAAAATGTCAAGCAAAAGTGAGGATGTCCGGCCCCGGGCGGCACTTTGTGCATCGGCAGCACAAAGCTCTGTGGATAAATGATGATTCACGCAAAAACGATGATTTATAAGAAAAGATAACAAGGATGAAACTTCTGAGCTGCAAATTCAGCATAGACTTAAAAAGCGGGCCTCTTCGGAATGCGTTCATTCCAGTTTTGTAGAGAGCAGCATCAATCTGGTTCCGCTCTTGATTTTACAGCAAAATCCCCCTACATTGACCTTTGGACCGGGTCAGCGTAGGGGGATTTTTCGTTTTATGTTTTACGTTTTATGTTTTACGATGTGGTCACGCAGGGAAGTTCACAAAACAAAACGAACACGTTGCCTACCATTTGAATGGTGACTTCGTGTTCGTTTTGCTCTTGATTGGTGGAGAATAGCGGGATCGAACCGCTGACCTCTTGCATGCCATGCAAGCGCTCTCCCAGCTGAGCTAATCCCCCATGCTGGCTTGTCGTTCGGCGTTGTGCTCCTGACGACGTGTGTAATTATACCAGCCCAAAGGGAGATTGTCAACAGGTTTTTGAAATTTTTGCAGCAAAAATCCCCTGCTGGTTTTTTGGCCCGGCAGGGGAACAGAGGATGTACGAAAGTACGTTTTTTTTAGGCCTTTGCGCTCTGGCGGTCAAAGATCTGGGGTGCCACACGGCACAACAGCACAGCAGCCACCATGGTCAGCAGGGTCTCCGGCAGCATATAGCTGCCGTTGTAGGTCAGGCTGTAGGTCCATGCGGGCAGACCGTCCGTCAGGTTGCCCCAGATGAGCACGCCGGACAGGAAGCTGCACAGGAACCGCAGGAAGCCAGCCATGAAAGTGCCCACAGCCACGCCGACAACACGGTTCTGGAAGGGGCGGGCAAAGAACTCTGCCAGGCCGAGCGCCATGAAGGCGAGGATGTAATCCAGCAGGACTTCGCCGGCATAAGCAAGGAAAGTCGGGGTGGGCGGTGCCCAGAGACCGCCGCCCAGCAGGATCTGCAGGCAGCCGTTGACAAATCCGGTGAACAGGCCCCACTTGATGCCGTGGCGGAAGGACACCAGCACAAACGGCAGCATACTCAGGGCAGTCACGCTGCCGCCGTTGGGCAGGGTGAAGAACTTGATGTTGGACAGCACGGTTCCGATGGCAATCATCAGGGCGCACTCCACCAGAGTTCTTGTTTTGGTATAGGTTTTGGACATGGAGAGATTCCTCTTCTCTTTATAAATAGTACACAAAAACAAAATGCGCCCACTTTTGCAAGCAGGCGCAAGGGTGTTTGAGAAAGAACGGACAGCTCCGCAAACTCCCTACGCCGGCATTGCCCGGATCAGGTAAAGGGTACTCCGCTCAGTGCGGATCTCAGCCTTACGGCGCCCCTGTTTTTATGTCCGCATCCAGTATAGCGCAGCCGGGCGGCAAAAGTCAACCCTTGCCGACATAATTGCCCGGCCCGGCGCATAGGCTGTAGCAGCACGATACAGGGGGCGTGGGGGTATGAGAGCAGATCCGGAACAGCGGGCGGTACAGCTGGCAGAATACATCGTGGAGCAGGGGGCCACCGTGCGCGCTGCGGCTGCAGCGTTTGGGTGCAGCAAGTCCACCGTGCACAAGGACGTTTCGGTGCGGCTGGTCCGGGTCAGCCCGGGGCTGTCGGCACAGGTGCGGGCAGTGTTGGCACGCAACAAAGCCGAGCGGCATCTGCGCGGCGGGGCTGCCACCCGCCGAAAATACCGTAAATAGAAGCGCAGCGCCCCTGCACGCCGCCGGATGGACGGAGCAGGGGCGCTGCTGTGTTCAGTGCCCGGCCCGGAACTGATTCAAGGCGCCTTTTTCCAGCCGGGACACCTGCGCCTGACTGATGCCGATCTCCTGCGCCACCTCCATCTGGGTCTTGCCCCGGAGATAGCGCAGCTCCATGATCCGCTTTTCGCGCGGGGTCAGCCCGGCCACGGTCTGCCGGAACTGCAGCCCGCTGATCCAGCTGTCCTCGCCATCCGGGTCGCGCACCTGGTCGATGAGGTACATGGCATCGCCGCCGTCGGTATACACCGGCTCTTCCAGGCTCACCGGCTCTACCACCGATTCCAGTGCCGCGGTCACCTCCCGGCGGGACAGGCCTGCCTCCCCGGCGATCTCGTCCATGGTGGGTTCCCGGCCCAGCTGCTTCTCCAGCGTTTCGCGGGCCTGCATGGCCCGGTAGGCGGTATCGCGCAGGCTGCGGCTTACCCGCAGGGCATTATTGTCCCGCAAAAAGCGCCGGATCTCGCCGATGATCATGGGCACGCCGTAGGTGGAAAACCGCACCGGCTGGGCAGGGTCAAAGTTGTCGATGGCTTTGATGAGCCCGATGCACCCCACCTGAAACAGGTCGTCGAGGTTTTCGCCCCGCTGGGCAAAGCGCTGCACCACGCTCAGCACCAGCCGCAGGTTGCCCTCCACCATGCGTTCCCGTGCTCCTGCATCCCCGGCGTGGGCCTGCAGGAGCAGCTGCCGCTTTTCGCTTTCGGACAAAACAGGAAGCTGCGCCGTGTTTACGCCGCACAGTTCCACCTTATTGTACATCCAAACGCCCCCGGTCTGTTTTGAAGTTCACCGGGAGTATGGCCGCAGGGGCAAACCACTATGCGTGGAAAAAATTACACGCCCACCCGGCAGCCGGATGAGCGTGCAAAAAAGCCGCAATTGCAATTGGCCCATAATTATGGTATGCTTTAAACGCAGCCGCAAGGCTGCCACGAGGCGCTGCGTCCCACAAATGCAGGCGGCTGAGCTCCTTACCGGCACCTGAGTGCCCGGTGGAGCGAATTTTTCTTGAAATCTCGGCCTCCCCCGGACGCCCAAGGGCGGAAAGGGGGGATGCACCATGACGTTTGAACAGGTCGTAATGCTGCTTTCGCTGCTTGGCGGAGCAATCTACGTTACATTTCAGATCACATGGACTGTCTCGCACAGGGATGATAAAAAGAAAAAATGACCGCCTTCAAGTTCCCAAGCCTGAACGGTCATTTCTTCTGATCAATCTGGTAAGGAGCTAGTCGTTTGTATGGGCCAGCGCCTTTTGTATTTTCAGTATAGACGATTCCACGCGGTTTGTCAAGGACTAGGCCGCGCTTTTTTATTGCCCTTCCAGTTGGAGCTTCAGGGTCTGGATGATGCGCTTTTCAAGGCGGGAAATGTAACTCTGGCTGATGCCCAGGGCGTCGGCGGCTTCCTTCTGGGTGCGTTCCACGCCGTCGGTCAGGCCGAAGCGCAGCTCCATGATCCGGCGCTCCCGGGCCGAAAGGTTGCTCACGGCGCGGCGCAGACCGGCGCGCTCGGCGTCCTGCTCCAGCTGCTGGCCCACCATGTTCTCGTCGCTGCCGAGGATGTCCGACAGCAGCAGCTCGTTGCCGTCGCCGTCCACATTCAGCGGCTCGTCAAGGCTGGCCTCCTGACGGCGGTTGGAGGTCTTGCGCAGGTACATCAGGATCTCATTGCCGATGCAGCGGCTGGCGTAGGTGGCCAGCTTGATGCTGCGTTCCGGCGTGAAGGTGTTCACGGCCTTGATCAGCCCGATGGTGCCGATGCTGATCAGGTCCTCGGCGGGCACACCGCTGTTCTCATACTTTTTGGCAAGGTACACCACCAGCCGCAGATTGTGCAGGATGAGCGCATCGCGGGCGTCTGCCTCTCCGGCGGCCATGCGGGCCAGCAGGGCTTTTTCCTCGGCGGGGGAGAGGGGAGAGGGCAGGCTGGCGGTGCCGGCCAGATACTGCACGCCGCCGCAAAACCGCAGCCGCGCACACAGGCGGTGCCAGAGCTGCCGCAAAAACTGGAACATGAGCAGTCCTCCCTATAATAAGTATTATAAGAGCAGCTGTGCCGCATCCTCGCCGTACAGCAGCTCCCATGCAGGGTCCGGCGGCGTGGGGCAGCAGAACGCCGCCAGCAGCCCGCCTGCGCGGTCTTTGCCCAACTGCAGGGCAGCGGGCAGGGCAGGCAGCATGCTCTGGCCGTGGATGCTGCGGCAGGGCACCAGATGCACCCCCAGCTCCGGCGGGGGCGGGGCTGTGCTGTGGGCAAACCAGCCATCGAGATACTGCCGGGCTGCCTGCGGCAGGCGGTGCCGCACCGCCGGGTACTGCACCAGCACCACGGCCTTGCCGCTCAACGGCTCTTGCAGGGCAAAGCCGGTGTCGTGGAAGGCCTGTACCGGCAGCTGCACCCCGGCCACCTCCAGCGTGGCGGGCACGCTGGGCGCGCCGCTGCGGCCAAAGCAGTACAGCAGGGCCCGCAGTACGGCATACACCCCCGCACAGCTGGCCAGCAGCCGCCCCGGTGACAGCGGCAGGCTGACGCTCAGGTTGCGGCTCTGCACGCCGGGCAGCACCACCGCTCCGCACAAAAGCAGGTTGAGCAGTGCATACCACGCACACAACCGGGCAAAACGCCCCCGCCCGGGCAGGCCGTAGGCGGCGGCCACCACCGCGCAACCTGTGAAAATTTTATAACCAACTGCCACGGCTCCCGGCAGCTCCGGGGCCAGCAGTACCAGTGCCGACACTGCCGCCAGCGCCGCCCCGGTGCACAGCCGCACCCCGGTGCACACGGTGGCGCACAGCAGACCGGCTGCGGTGAGAAACAGCGCAGCAAGGACAAAATTGGTCAGCAGAAGCTCGTCGAGGTAGATCACGCTTTTCAATGCCGCAGCCCCCTTGCAGCCAGTGTACCGCCCGGCGGCGGCAAAGCTTGTCGGAACCGGAAAACCGCCTGCGGACTGTACAAAAGCAATACTTTTATAGACCTTGTTTCACATTTTTTACACTTTTTGCAAAAAGGTACTTGAACATTTCTGGAAAGTGTGGTATATTATTGCCATCCTAATAAGGATTGGTGAGCACACGAAAGTGAGCTTGCAAAATATCTTTCTACATTTTGAAGGGAGTAATTCATTATGATGATGCCTGCAAACTTTTCCGCAATCTCTGAGAACGAGATGACCTACGTCAACGGTGGCGCTTCTCTGGCTGAGATCCTGGCCCCCGAGCTGAAGGTCGAGAACTGGCAGAAGTTCAACACCAACATGATTACCATCATCGGCAACAGCTTCATGGACAAGTACATCGGCAACACTGTTGGCACTCTGTTCAACGGCGCTTACAAGCCCGGCAACCTGGGCAATGCATGGTTCACCGGCGTCAAGGGTGCTTACGGCACCGGCTTCGATGCTGGCTTCGGCAAGCATGATGGTGAGCTGACCGCTGGCGACAAGTTCCTGAACGGTGCTAACGGCGTTCTGAACGCTGGCCTGCGTATGGTCGGTTCTGCTGCTGCCATCTACAACCTGGCTACCGGCACCGTGAAGAACACTGTTAATGAGAATGTTCTGAAGTTCACTGTCGCCTAATCGGTACTTGTGACTGACTAGCTGGTTTGCTTGAGGGCAGACCAAAGAACAGGTTCTGAATGGGCCCGGAGACGAAAGTCCCCGGGCCCATTTTTGCGTGCAGCTCCCTCAGTCGCCTGCGGCGACAGCTCCCTCTAGGAGGGAGCCTTTTTTGTTGGTACGGGAAACTTGGCCGGGCTGCCAAAAGCCTCCCTCCGGGAGAAAGATTTCCCCCGGCCGGGGGACGCAGAATTGTTTTGACAATAGCCTGGGATGTGATACAATAAACTCATATCGTCCGGTTGGGACCGGACCAAAGGAGGAACAAAAAATGAGATCATGGAACTACAAGCTGCTGTGCGGGGCGGTGTGCCTGGCACAGCTGGCCTGCCTGAGCCTGCCCGTATGGGCAGCACAAAATTCGGCGGCGTTCACCCGGCAGACCACCCTGCAGCAGCTGCGGGATGACCCGGCCATCAAGTCGTCTGGCTACTATACTTACTGCCGTGAGCTGAGCGGCCTTGGCAACGAATACTGGAAGAACAAAACGCTGGAACAGTACATGCGCCCGGAGCTGGTGGATGACAGCGTGGCGGCCATGAATCTGGTGGCGGAAAATACCCGCAATGGGGTACAGGTGACCTGGCAGGTGTACAGCCCGGAAGAGATCGCGGCAAACTCTTCACTGGGGTGTGTGCAGCTGTATTATTTCCCGGGCAAGGAGCCGGGTGGCAAATATGCACTGGTGGTGCCCGGCAACGGCAGCACCATGACCTCCGAGATGGAAGAGGGTGGCTCTGCGGCCTACCAGCTGCATGAACAGGGCTACACCGTGTTCGTGCTGCGGTACCGCACCTGGATCGACATGGGCGACAATGCGCCCATTCAGGATCTTGCCAATGCGGTAAAGTTTATCACGGCCCATGCCGGGCAGTTCGGTGTGCAGCCGGAAAATTATGCGCTGGTGGGCTATTCCTCTGGCGGACAGATCGCAGGAATCTTTGCAAACAAGGAACGGGGCTATGGCTCCTATCAGGTGGAAAGACCCGGTGCACTGTTGTTGGGTTACCCGGTGGTGGACCTGACAGTGATGAAGCCGCTTTACCACATTCTGTATGACATTGGCACCTGCGGCTGGCGTTACTACTGGGCAAACCTGTGTAATATGGTAGACGCAGACTATCCGCCTGTGTACTTCTGGTGGGGGAAAAACGATGTTGTGCTGAGCTCTGCCGAGATGCCTGGCCAGCACAGGGATTTTGACCGGACCTTGGAGCGAAACAACATTCCCCATCAGATGGTCGTTTATCAGAATGCCCCGCACAGCATCGGTACCGGCAACGGCACCGATGCAGAGGGCTGGATGACGGATGCGGTGGCTTTCTGGGAAGCACATACCACCGGCTGATTCAAAACGGAAAGGAATGGGTGAAATGTTCGGACATCTGCTGAAACGCGGTGCGGCCATGCTGTGTTTTGCGGCCGTTCTGGCTCTGCCGGCCTATGCGGAAGGGCGCATCACCACCGATATGACCATGAAGGAGATCCGCTCCGACCCGGCCATTGCGGGCAGCGGGGTCTCCACCTATTGCAAAGGGGATGCGGACAGCCTTGCACTGCGCCGCCTGTATGAAAACAAGACCCTTCTGGACTATGTGGGTGAGACCACGGCACAGGACAGCGCCGACGGCCTGAACATCGTCATTGAGAACTACGAAGCCGGTAAGCAGGTGACCTGGCAGGTGTACAGCCCGGAAGAGATCGCAGCCGACTCCTCGCTGGGCTGTGTGCAGCTGTTCTGGTTCCCCGGCACGAATGCCGATGGCAAATATGCGCTGGTGGTGGGCGGCAATGCGGCCATGAAAAGCGGCGACCTGAACGAGGGCATTGCTGTGGCAGCAAAGCTGAACAAGATGGGCTATAGCGTCTTTGTGCTGCGGTATCGCATTCTGTGGGGTATCAGCAACAACGGCCCCCTGCAGGATCTGGGCCGGGCGGTGCAGTTCATCACGAACCATGCACAGCAGTTCGGCGTGCAGCCGGAAAACTATGCCCTCGTGGGCTTTTCCTCCGGCGGGCAGCTGTGCGGGCTGTTCAGTTCGGATAAGCGCTATGGCTACAAGGCCTATGATGTGCCAAAGCCCGGTGCACTGCTGATGGGCTACCCCGTCAACGATTTTGCAGAGATCAAGCCGGTGTACCATGCCGTGATGGACCCGGCATCCTGCAGATGGAGGTATTACTGGTCGGATATCTCAGGCGGCATCACACCGGACTTCCCGCCGACCTGTTTCTGGTACGGCAAGAATGATGTTACCCTGAAGACTCTGGGATATCCGTTCCAGGGTCCGGCCGTCCGGAAGGCGTTGGAGGCAAACGGTGTGCCCTGTGAGGTGCACGTCTATGAAAATGCACCCCATGCCATCGGCACCGGCAACGGTACGGATGCAGAGGGCTGGATGACGGATGCGGTGGCTTTCTGGGAGCAGCACACTTCCTGAAATATCAGAATTTGAATTTGTAAAAAAGGGGATGTTTTTATGCAAAACAAGATCTCTCGCCGCCAGTTTCTGCAGGTGACCGGTGCCTCGGCCGCCGCGCTGCTGCTGGCCGGTCTGCCGGTGGAGGCCTCTGCCGCATCGGGCCATCTGACCGTTACGCCGGATACCCTCGTCTCTGACCTGCGTGCCGACCCGACATTCGCCGCCAGCGGCGTGTGGACCTGGCAGAGCGCCGTGGACAGCCCGGACACCCCGGAAGCAGGCACCACGCTGTCGGACTATGTGGGCGCCAACATGGCACAGGACAGCGCCGACGCCCTGAACTATCTGGCCGATACCTATGAAGCCGGCACTCAGGTGACTTATAAAGTGTACTCCCCGGAGGAGATCGCCGCAGACGCCACCCGTGATGGCGTGGAACTGTATTACTGGCCGTCGGAAGTGCCCGGCAGCAAGTTTGTGGTGGTCATGTCCGGCAATGTGCTCAACAAGACTTCCAATATGTCCGAGGGCTATGCCACGGCATGGCGGCTGCACCAGATGGGCTACGCAGCCTTCGTGCTGCGCTACCGCGTGTTCCTCAAGGCAAAGGACAACGCCCCGGTGGCTGACCTTGGCAACGCTGTCCGGTTCATCACCACTCATGCAGACCAGTTCCATGTGCAGCCGGAAAACTACGCCCTGCTGGGCTATTCCTCCGGCGGCCATCTGGCCGGTGTGTTCTCCGGCGACGAACTGGGCTACAAGCACTATGGGGTGCCCAAGCCCGGTGCTTTGCTGCTGGGCTATCCCATCAACAATTTCTTTGAGTATAAGCCGGTCTATCATGCTGCCATCGACCCCTTTGTGCTGGAGGGCCGGTACTATGAACTGAACATCTCTGACTGTGTCACCGACGATTACCCGCCGGTGTATCACTGGTACGGCGAGAACGATTATGTGTTCCCGCTGCTGTGCTACCCGGCTCAGCGCCCGGCGCTGAGCCGCGCACTGGAAAAGCACCATGTGCCCTGCAAAGAGGTGCTGTTCCCCAATGCGACCCACGGCGTGGGTACCGGCGCAGGCACCGATGCCGACGGCTGGATGCTGGACGCTGCGAACTTCTGGGAGACCCAGATCAACGGCTGAATCTGAACAAGAGAGGAGCGGAATGCAATGAAGAACCTGAATGCCTGTCTGGCAAGCCTGAACCTTGGCCTGCCGGATGATGTGCGCCGCCTGAAAGAGGCGGGCTATTATACCGAGGCCATTGCCTGCATTGACACCTACCTGGCGGAGGACTGGACAAAGACCCAGAACCAGCCGGTGCAGCCTGCCGGCCCTCTGCCGGAAAACCCCACGCCCCGCGGGGTGGATGCCATGCGGGATGCTCTGCTGGCCCAGCGGGAGATCCTGCGCCGTCTGCCGCTGGACTATACGGTGCCCGAAGCACAGGCGCTGGAACTGCTGCAGGACCTTGTGCGGGGCTTTACCCCGGAGGAATTCCGGGCACTGGACCGCGCCGGGGCCATGGACTGGCGGTTCGTGGAAGGGGAGAAGAAATATATCCACTCCTTTGCCGAGACCCTGCTGGCTACCCACCCGGAGCTGGCAGAACGGCAGATCGACCCGCCCCAGCAGCACCCCAGCTGGGAGCGGTATGAGCCGGAGCACGAGCAGATGGTGCGCACCGGCGCAGTCAGCGCGGACATCACGCTGGAAACCAGCATCGGCATGAGCGACGAGGCCTTTGCCGCTGCCCTTGCGGCTGCAAAGCAGCAGGGCCGCAGCACCGTGCACGTCCGGGTGTGGCTGCCGCTCCCGGCGGCCTGCCCGGCACAGAGCAATATCACGCTGGATTCCTTCACCGAGCCGCCGACCCACATTGCACCGGAAGATGCCGCCCAGCGCACGGCGTATTGGGAGGCCGACCTTGCCGAGAACCGGCCCTTTGGCGCGGTGTACAGTTACCGTACCACGGCCCGCTATGCCGACCCGCTGCACATGCAGGCGGACCCCGTGCAGCCGGATTTTGACACGCAGGAGGAGCTGCCACATCTGGAGTTCACGCCCTATCTGCGGGCACTGGCGGCCCAGCTCACCCAGGGACTCACCGACCCGGTGCAGAAGGCAAAGCGCATCTACGACTATGTGACCCTCAACACCCACTACCACTACCAGCCGCCCTACTTCGTGCAGGAAAACATCACCGACGGCTGTGCCCACAACCGTCGGGGCGACTGCGGCATCATGGCCTCTACCTTCATCGTGCTGTGCCGTCTGGCCGGCATCCCGGCCCAGTGGCAGAGCGGCCTTGTGGTGCGGCGGGAGATGGTGGGCTGCCACGACTGGGCCGCGTTCTACATCGCGCCCCAGGGCTGGATGTACGCCGACTGCTCGGCCGGTGCCTCCATGGCCCGTGCCGGGAATGAGAAGATGCGCCTGCACTACTTCGGCAATCTGGACACCGGGCGCATGGTGGCCAACCGTGCCCTCTGCGCGCCCTTTGACCCGCCCATGTGCTCCTTCCGCGCCGACCCCTGTGACAATCAGGTGGGCGAGGTGGAAGCCGACGGTGTGGGCCTGTACGGCGAGCAGCTGCAGTGGAGCCAGACGCTGCGCCGTTACGAGACACTGTAAAAAGCAAAAGGTCCGGGCTTTGCATCTGCACGGCCCGGATCTTGGATTTTATAAGGAGACATCTCATGGGATTTCTTTCGCTTTTGTATACGGTTCTGCTGGTGGCCATCTGCCTGCTGCAGGCACTGCTGCTGTACCGCTCCGGCAAACAGGCACCCCGGCAGGACGACGAAGCCCTCAAGGAGTGGGTGCGTCAGCAGCTGGACGCCCAGTCGAAGCTCTTTGCCCAGAAGCAGGCCGAGCTGGCCCGGCAGAACTACGACGCCATGCGCGGCATCAGCGAAACGCTGCAGACCGCTGTGCAGGGTATGAGCAGCACCCTGAATGCCGGGCAGGCCGCGCAGCAGCAGACCATGGAACAGCGCCTGCAGGGGCTGGAAGCTTCCAACGCTCGCAAGCTGGAAGAAATGCGCAAAACGCTGGCCGAAAGCATGGCCGCCCTGCAGGCACAGAATGCCCAGAAGCTGGACGAGATCCGCTGCACGGTGGACGAGCAGCTGCAGGATGCCCTGCAGAAGCGGGTGACCGAGAGCTTCAAGGCGGTCAACGCCCAGCTGGAACAGGTGTACAAGGGCCTGGGTGAGATGCAGAGCCTTGCCGCCGATGTGGGCGGCCTGAAACAGGTGCTGTCGGGCGTCAAGACCCGCGGCATCCTGGGCGAGATCCAGCTGGGAGCCATTCTGGAAGAAATTCTGGCCCCAGAGCAGTACGACACCAATGTGGCCACCATCCCCGGCAGCGCCCAGCGGGTGGAGTACGCTATCAAAATGCCGGGTGCCGACGGCGGCAGTGTCTGGCTGCCGATCGACTCCAAGTTCCCCGGTGATACCTACGCCCACCTGCAGGATGCGCAGGCATCCGGCGATGCGCAGGCTGTGGAAAACGCCCGCCATGCACTGGAACTGGTGCTGCGCAGCGAGGCCAAGGACATCCGCGAAAAGTATGTGGAGCCGCCGTATACCACAGCCTTCGGCATCCTGTTTCTGCCCTTCGAGGGCCTGTACGCCGAGGTGGTGAATGCGGGCCTGCTGGAGGTGCTGCAGCGGGACTATCAGGTGAACGTGGCCGGCCCCAGCACCATGGCGGCCCTGCTCAACAGCCTGCAGATGGGCTTCAAGACCCTTGCCATCCAGAAGCGTTCGGGCGAGGTGTGGCAGCTGCTGGGTGCCGTCAAGACTGAGTTCGACAAGTTCGGGCAGGGGCTTTCCAAGCTGCAGCAGCGTTTGCGCCAGACCGACGAAGAGCTGGATAATCTCATCGGCGTGCGCAGCCGTGCCATCAGCCGCAAATTGCGGGCCGTACAGACGATGGATGACGCCAGCGCTGCGGCCCTGCTGGAGCTGGACACCGAGCCGGGCCGCCCCGTGTCTGCCCGCCTGCCGGAAAGCAGGGGCGATGAATAACGGTTGTGGTCAGGGGTCCGGGAGGGAAAAGCCGCAGATCCCTCTTGCTAAATTTCTGACGATATGCTATACTAGGAATTGTTCTTAAGAAGAATCGGCCGCTTTCTGCGGCACAGCATAAAAATAAAGGAGCATGGGATTTATGAGCGTACAGAAGATCAGCAATGCCATTCTGGGCGTGGGGGTGGACGATACCACCATCGACCTGTTTGAAAGTCAGTACCCGGTGCCTACCGGCGTCAGCTACAACTCCTATGTCATTCTGGATGAAAAGGTCGCCATTCTGGATACGGTGGACAACCGTGCCACGGATGCCTGGCTGGCAAACCTCACCGAAGCGCTGGGCGACCGCATGCCGGAATATCTGGTGGTCTCCCACATGGAGCCGGACCATGGTGCCAACATTGCCCGCCTGGCCGCTAAGTACCCGGACATGAAGGTGGTGGGCAACGCCAAGACCTTTATGTATATGGAGCAGTTCTTCGGCCCGGATGCCGTGGCCAAGGAGCGCCGTGTGGTGGTGAAGGACGGCGAGAGCTTGTCTCTGGGAAGCCACACCCTCACCTTTGTGTTTGCACCCATGGTGCACTGGCCGGAGGTCATGGTCAGCTATGAGAGCAGCGAAAAGGTGCTGTTCTCCGCCGACGGTTTCGGCCGCTTCGGGGCGGTGGCAAAGTTTGACGAAAAAGCCGACTGGGCCAGCGAAGCCCGCCGGTATTACCTGAACATCGTGGGCAAGTACGGCCCGCAGGTGCAGGCACTGCTCAAAAAGGCAGCCGCACTGGATATTGCCACCATCTGCCCGCTGCACGGCCCGGTGCTCACCGGGGACCTGGGCAAGTATCTGGCCTATTATGATACCTGGTCCAGCTACAAGCCGGAGGAGCCGGAAAAGATCCTTGTGGCCAGTGCTTCCATCCACGGCCATACCCGCGCCGCGGCCCACACCATGGCCGAAAAGCTGCGTGCCAAGGGCGCAAAGGTGGTGGAGATGGACCTGACCCGCACCGATGTGTCCTACGCCGTCACCGAGGCATTCCGCTGCGGAAAGATCGTTCTGGCCTGCGCCACCTATGACGGCTTCCTCTTCCCGCCGATGGAGTCCCTGCTGACCCACCTCAAGACCAAGGCGTTCCAGAACCGTACCGTCGGACTGATGGAGAACGGCACCTGGGCCCCCATGGCTGCCAAACTCATGCGCGCCGAGCTGGAAGGCATGAAGAACATCACGGTCTGCGAGAACGTGGTCACCATCCGCTCTGCTGCCAATGCTGCCGCGGAAGCCCAGATGGACGCTCTGGCCGACGAGATCGTGGCAAAATAAGCCCCAAAAGCGCGTAAAATCAGAAAAGACAAGCTGCCCGCATACCGGATGTGACAAGATCACACGGTATGCGGGCAGCTTTTTATCGGGGTGCAGGACTGCAGCGAGAGGACGGGAATGCTCTGTCATTCTTGCGTGGAAACCTGAACTACGACGGAAATTTCGGTCGGATGGTACGGCCCGGCATATTACGGGAGATCTGCTGAAATACATTTTAGCTGTCGGAAACGATAAATCCGTGTTCGCGGATCATCTGTTCCAGCTCGGTTCGGTCAATACACCGCAGTTAAAAGCGGCCATCAAGCCGGAGCCTGAAGCCCATCATGGATGCTATGTGGGCGTGGGGCGAACAGTACAAACAACAGAATGCGTGACTGCACGCCGGGCAGCTGCCGTACCTGCGGCAGCACCCGGCATTTTTTTGTAAAAAGGAGAAACTGCACCATGGAGCGGATCTTACTGCTGGAGGATGACAAAAGTCTGGTCACCGGGCTGGCTGCGGCCCTGCTGGCGGCAGAATGTGCGGCGTGGGCCGTGTGCTCGACGTTGTGCCTGCTGCTGCTGCTGGGGCTGTTTGTGCTGTTGAGTGCCGGGACCTATGCGGCGTCCGGCCTGCTGGTGGGCGTTGCTGCCGGCCTTGTGCTGCACCGTGCACTGTATACCCGGCTGATCACCCACTATTTCGGCGTCGTGTGGCGGGTGCCCTTCGGGCTGCTGGCAGTGCTCTGTCTGTTCGTGGCAGGTGCAGCGGCGCTTGCGGTGCACGGCCCGGTGAAGCGATTGCAGGCAATGCCCGTCACAGCAGCCATCAGCGAACTCTGACAAACAAAAAACAAGCGCCGGAGCGCTCCCTTTTGCGGGAATGCTCCGGCGCTTTTGGGTGTAACTCAGTCCAGCACGGGAATGTCCAGCCCGAATTCCAGCGGGCGGAACCGGGGGCAGACGTTTTCGGTGATGGAGATCACCGAGGCAGCCAGACGGCTGCCGATCTCGCAGGAGGCGGGCAGGTTCTTGCCGTAGGTCAGGCCGATGACCGTACCGGCAAAGAAGGCGTCACCGGCACCGGTGGTGTCGATCACATCCACCTTCTTGGCGGGCACAACGCCGCTTTCGCCGTTGGCGCGGGCATACACGGCACCCTGCCCGCCCATGGTGACCACCATGCAGGGGATGTTGGCGCTGTGCACGTTGGCGGCCAGCACCTCCCGCATGGCAGCGGGGGAAAGGTGGTCGTAATCGTCCGAGAAGAGCAGCCCGGCTTCCTGCTGGTTGCACACAAAGCAGTCCACCTGCTGCAAAAAGTCGCGGCGCTCCATGGCGATGCTCATGTTGGAGATGGCCGCGTAGACCCGCTTGTTGTACTTTTTGGCAAAGCGCAGCACCTGCTTGACCGTCTCTTTTTCCAGATCCAGCTCCAGCGCGATGCTGTCGCAGTCCTTGAAGATCTCGTCTCCCTGCTCTTTTAGCAGAGCGGTGAGGGGAGTGGTGTCCGGGCGCTTGGAGATGGAGGCGCATACGTCACCGTCGTTGTTGAACACGGCCAGCCAGGTGCCCATGCCGTCCTTCACGCGGCGGATGAACTGGGTGTTCACCTTGTGGTCGCGCAGCTTGTCGATGACATCCTGGCCCATGCCGGTGTCGTCCACCAGACCCACAAAGGTGGGGCGCAGTTCCACATTGGCGATGTCCTCCACGATGTTGCGGCTCACACCACCGTGTACCTGCTCGACCCGGCCGGAGTTGCACCCGCCCGGGATGTAGGTGGAAAGGGGGTACCCCTTGATGTCCACAAAAACGGCTCCGATGACTACGATTCCCATAGAAAAACCTTCCTGCAAAAATATTTTGCCTTCATTATACCAACTCTTTACGACAGAATCCATCCTTTTTGTCATTTCGGGCCGAAAAGCGCGCAGAAGGCCGAACTGCCTTACAGGGCGGTGTTTGCCGTCCGAACCAGGAACTCCATGGCCTGCACGGGGTACTGTCCGGCGGCGGTCTCGCCGGTGAGCATCAGGCTGGACGCACCATCCAACACAGCATTGTAAATATCGCTCACCTCGGCGCGGGTGGGCACGGCACGGGTGCACATGCTGTCCAGCATCTGGGTGACCACCATAAAGGGCACCCCGGCGGCCCGGCAGGCGGCGGAAAGCTGTTTCTGACAGCGGGGCAGCTCCCACAGCGGCATGGCATTGCCCAGGTCGCCGCGGGCGATGACCACCTCGTCCACGAGGGACAGAAACTCCGGCAGAGCCTGCACCCCGGCAAGGTTCTCGATCTTTGCAAAGATGCGGATCTGCGGCGCACCGGCCTCGGCCAGCGCCTGCCGCAGGGCAAGGATGTCCTGTTTCCCGCGCACGAAGGGCAGCATGACCCCGGTGACGCCGCAGGAAGCTGCGATGCGCAGGTTGGCAAGGTCCTCACTTGTCAGGGTGGGCATGGGCACCGACAGACCCGGGGCGGCAATGCTCTTGCGGCTTTGCAGAACGCCGCCCCGCAGTACGGTGCAGACCAGTGCATCCGGCCCGGCGGCAGTTACTTCCACCAGCAGCTTGCCGTCATCCAGCAAAAGCTGCTGCCCGGGGCGGGCTGCCTGCACGAGCTGGACAGGGCAGGGGATGCCGCCTGCACCCAGCTGTACCGTGCCGCCCTCCGGCAGGGTGACCGGGCTGGCCAGCCGCCCGACACGCAGTTCCGGCCCCTGCAGGTCGATGAGCAGGTCCGGAATGCCGACAGCGTGGATCATTGCCAGCCAGTCAGCGTGTTCGGCCAGCGCCCCGTGGGAAAGGTTCATGCGCAGGCCGGTCATGCCGGCGTCCACAAGGCGGCGCAGAGTTCCGGCACTGGCGCAGGCCGGGCCGATGGTTCCATAAAAATGCATAAGAGGTCCCTTCTTTCATAGATTGCGCAGGTGTTCCTGCAAAAAGCTGCACAAAAGCCGGCCACAGGGGTGCTCTGCGGGCTCCGGCTGCAAAAAGGCGGCGCAGATGGGCGGCATGCCGTCCAGTGCCACGTCCTGAACATTGTCCATGCTGTGGTCGGAGGTGATCTCCAACCGGTCCAGGGCCAGACCGTTGCGCTCCTGGGTGCGGTAAAGCACTTGATAGTCCCTTCGGGCGGGCACCGGCCTGCCGCAGGGTATTCCACAGCGGGGCCAGCGGCTCCGGCGCAAGGCCCGGCACCAACAGCAGCTGGCCGTCCAGCTCTGCCGGGGCGATGCTGCTGCGCCCCCAGAACGGGCTGCAGCGGGGCACCAGCAGGGCCGCAGTGTGCCGGGTGAGCGCGGTGCGGGCAAGCCCGGCCGCGCAGCCGCCCAGGTCCATCACCAGCCCGGCGTCCAGCGTGCCGTTCTGCAATTGTGCACATACGGCGTCGTTGGAGAGCAATGTGGTTTCCAGCGGGATGCCCGGGTATTGCTGCCGGAACTGCTCCAGCACATTCCCCAGCATGGGCAGGTAGCTGGGCACCAACGCCACACTGATGCCCAGCCGCAGGGCGGGGGACCGGATATCCTGATACGCCTGCGCGCACATCCGCTCAAATTGCTCCACCACCGGCGCGGCCTGCGCCCGGAAGCGCTGGCCCTTTTCGGTCAGGGCAAGGTGATTGCGCACATTGATGAACAGCGGGCCGCAAAGCTCTTCTTCCAGTGCGGCAATGCTGAGGCGCAGCGCCTGCCGCGACAGATACAGCCGCCCGGCCGTGCGGGTATAGTTCAGGTCCTGACACAGGGCCAGAAAATAGCGCAGCTGCTGGATGGTCATGGTGTGCTCCTTTTTACGAAACGCAAGTTTTACTTGATGCTTATAGGGATATTATATCTTCTTTTTCTTTGCTTGTAAATGTGATACTTTTAACAAGAACGGCAATAAGATTTTGTCGATACGAAGATACGAGCAAGAAAAGGAAGAAATTATGATGGAAAAGATCTCTCGTAAAGGATTTCTGAAAATCGCTGCCGCTGCCGCCATGAGCAGCGTCACCGCAGCCGGTCTGGCTGCCTGCAATGCAGCCGGCAGCTCCACCGCTGCTGCATCTTCCGGTGCAGCCGGCATCTACACCCCTGGCACCTACACCGCCACCGCCAAGGGCATGAGCGAGATCACCGCCACGGTGACCTTTGACGCTGCCAGCATCACCAAGGTGGAGCTGGACCTGTCCGGCGAGACCGACAGCATCGGCCAGGCCGCCAAGGACAAGCTGATCGAGCAGGTGATGAACGCTCAGACCAGCCAGATCGACGGTGTGACCGGTGCCACCGTGACCAGCAAGGCTGTGCAGAATGCTGTGGCCGACTGCATCCGTCAGGCCAGCGGCGGTGCCATCAACCCCGCTGAGCAGACCACCGAGGAGACTGCCTCCACCGCCGACTGGCTGGGCGAGGAGCCCGAAGTGGCCGAGAGCGACATCAAGCAGACCGTGGAGTGTGAGGTGCTGGTGGTGGGTGCTGGTTCCTCCGGCAGCTTTGCCGCTGCCGCCGCAGCCGAGGCCGGTGCCAAGACCATCCTGATCGAAAAGTTCGGCCACGACATGGCCAGCGGCATCCGCGACACGCTGGCTGCCTGCGGCTCCAAGCAGCAGCAGGAGGACGGCGATGACGTGAACAAGAAGGACGCTGTGCGCTACCTGTGCAATTGGAGCCAGGGCTATACCCGCCGCAGCCTGGCACAGGTGTGGGCAGACCGCAGCGGTGAGACCATCGACTGGTTCACCGACGTACTGGCCGAGAGCGGCATCGACTTCCGCCACGAGATCGACGAAAAGCGTGGCAACGACAACTACGAGGTGCTGGACGTGGGCCACAGCACCCAGTACGGCGACGAGTACAGCGAGCAGCTGACCATGGACGCCGTGCTCAAGCACGCCGAGGCCGACGGTCTGGAAGTGCAGTACGAGATCACCATGGTCAAGCTGGAAAAGGACGGCAACCGCGTCACCGGCCTGATTGCCAAGAATGCCAACGACGAGTATGTGCGCTACAACGCATCCAAGGGCGTCATTCTGGCCTGCGGCGGCTACAGCGGCAATGAAACCATGATGAACGCCCTGCAGCCCCAGAGCGTGGAGCAGACCTGCATCAACTATTCCAAGCCCGGTGCCAAGGGCGACGGTATCAAGGCCTGCCTGTGGGCCGGTGCCATCATGGACCAGACCCACACCTCCATGATCTTTGACCGCGGTGCCATCAAGCCGGACCAGACCGGCGAGTACGGCAAGGCCAGCGATGGCGCGCTGTTCTGGATGGGCAGCCAGCCGTTCCTGAAGGTGAACCTGAACGGTGAGCGCTTCATGAACGAGTACATGCCTTACGATCTGGTGCTGCACGCTGCAGCCAGCCAGCCCTACCACACCTACTGCACTGTGTGGGACAGCAAGTACCCCGAGGATGTGGAGCACTTTGCCACCCACGGCTGCAGCCGTCTGTACCCGCATGTGAACGGCACCGCTCCGGTGTTCCCCATTGAGTACATCGAGGGCATGAACGCCGATCTGCAGGACCAGGGTTACATCGTGCAGGCCGACACCGTGGAGGAGCTGGCCGACAAGCTGGGCCTGCCCAAGGACACCTTCACCGCAACGGTGGATCGCTACAATGAGCTGGCTGCCAAGGGCGAGGACGAGGATTACGGTAAGGAGGACTATCGTCTGTCCACCCTGAGCGAAGCTCCCTTCTACGGCGTCCGTCAGGCCGGCGGCTATCTGATCTGCACCATCGACGGCATCCAGATCGACGACAATATGCACGCCATTGATCAGGACTTCAAGGCCATCCCCGGCCTGTATGTCATCGGCGACATGAGTGGTAACTACTTCTCCGGCAGCTATCCCAGCCTGATGGCAGGTGCCGCCGCAGGCCGCAGCGCCACCTTCGGCCGCTTTGCCGGTCAGAACGCTGCCGCCGGCATCTGATCCGGAGCGCCCGCAACACGACACGCTGTGTGAAGCAATAAAAAATGCGAACGAGAGCAGAAATGCTTTCGTTCGCATTTTTTGTTTACGGAAAGAACGCTTATTCTTCCACGATGATCTTATCCTTGGCGTAGTCCAAAGCAAGCCCGATCAGCTCATTGCGGGAGCGATTTGTTTTTCCGGCAAGATCATCGTAGAAATCGACGATTGACTTGTCTACGCGAATCGTAAATGTAACAGGTTCGGAGAGCTTTTTAATTCTGAGTTCATCCATTATTATCACCCCAATACTATTATGAGGTGAATTTTGCTTGAAGTGAATGCCATATTACGGTTCGTAAATAAACATAAAGTGGTATAATATATGGTGAGAACTGATCTTGCTTCCTGAATGCGTCGGAATGTGCCGAAAAACAACACATTCTGGGAATTGCTGCACAGAGAAACAGGAGGTACGATCAAACCGTAAAATAGCCGGGTGACCGGCAAACAGAGGAGGATGTGTGCGATGAAAAAACAATTCCGGATTCTTGCAGCGGCACTGGCCCTGTGCCTGAGCCTGTTGTGCTGCCCGGCGGCCTTTGCGGCGGTGGACAGCAGTTCCTGCCAGACGGTACCCTATGCGAAGGCAACGTCTCAGCCGCTGGGACAGCCTATCACTATTACCGGTACGCCCAATTACAGTGCGGCTACCAGCAACGATACTGCATTTGTTTTTGGCTTTGACACCGCCGACGGCGTGTGGTATGTGGCCGTGCAGAAGTCGAAATTTGATGCCTTCAAGGCGGCGGCCCCGGCACAGCAGATGACCCTGTACGGCGTGTATGCCGGCACACTGGACGTGAACGGCATGCCCATTCTGGACATCCAGAATGGCTCGGTGCTGCTGAACGGCACCACCAGCGACACGACAGCTTTGTACACGGACGGGCAGAAAAAGCTGGATGCCCAGAAGGCCGCCGCTGCCGCCAGCAGCAAAAAGACCACGACCACTTCCGGCAGCAAAAAGAGCACGGGCAGTGCATCTTCCGGCCAGACGACCAGCCAGATGGTGTGGATCCCCACCCATGGCGGCAAGAAGTACCACAGCAACCCCAACTGCAGCGGAATGAAAGGCCCTGAGAAAGTGAGCCTGTCCACTGCAAAATCCCGCGGATTCACGGCTTGCAAAAAGTGCTACTGAGCATAAAAGAAAGGACCGCTGCGATCTCTCCGGAGGCCGCAGCGGTCTTTTGCGTTTTGTGATAAAACTCAGCTCCGGCGCTTGGCCAGTACCGCCGTCCCGCTGGCAGCGGTCAGGACGCCCAGCAGGGCAAGCCCAGCACCCGCCTGCCCGAAGAGATCGCCCACGGAACCCACAAAGGGACTTGCGGGGATCATCAGGATGCTGTAGGCCATGCTGTCCACACTGATGAGGTTGACCCCGAAATCCTGCATGACCTGCAAGGTAGACAACACATCGGCGGCATTGCGGCCGAACCGAGACAGTTTGAACACCAAAACGTAGGAAACACCATCTTTTCCTGATTTGATGTCCTCCATCATTCGGCAAAAAGAGGCACGGCCTTCGATGGATTTGCCCGATTTACCGGCATCCTCATACCCGCCAACAATCTGGTAATCGTTGAAGTCAGCGTATGCTTTCATCCGGGCTTTCTGGGCATCCAGCGAATAGCCGTCGATTTGCATCGTGGTAGACACGCGAGTGTAAATGTAAACTTTTGTTTTTTCCTGTGACATAAGAAATCCTTACGCTACAGTTATTTCTTGTCGATTTTCTGCTCCAAAAACTTAAGGGAATCCAGATAATCCTGCTCCACATCGCTGAGGGTTTTAGCTTTGTATTTCCGATATGCGGTAGTAGCCTTGTCTACTGCCTGCTTGTGAGTAACGCTGCCATTGCCAATAAGCAACTGTTCACCGCTCATAGTCAGAATACGATCAAGGTGGTTTGCCCAATCCTGCATTGTCATGGGCTGTTCGCGCTCTGCCTGACGCTCAGCAAAATCCAGATAACCGGAAACCAACTGCCCCATAGCGCGAAGCTCTTTCTCTTTGAAATATCCACCGCCACCCAGATTTTTCAGGCGCTCGTCATCCAGCGCAAATCCCTTGCGCATATATTCCTTCAGGATGCCAGTTGCCCAGATACGGAACTGTGTGCCTCGTTTGGATTTGACACGATAATCAACAGAAATAATGACGTCAAGATTGTAGAATTCGACCTGATAGGTCTTTCCGTCTGCGGCAGTTGTTGCAAATTTTGCAACAACTGAATCTCGTTCAAGCTCACCCTCTGCAAAAATGTTTTTGATGTGACGGGAAATTGTGGATTTGTCACGTTGGAACAACTCAGCCATCTGGTCAATGGAAAGCCAGACGGTGTCACCGTCAAAGGTAGTATCAATTTTGGTCAGGCCATCTTCTGTGGTGTAAATGAGGATGGAATTTTTAGGAGAGTCATCTCGTCCGGAAAAGCTGCTGTTCAGCTCGTTCAGGATTCGGGCGAAGTTTGTCATACGCACAGGCACTTCCTGCTCCATCAGAGCGTTCGCAATGCACCCGGCAAGGAAACTCTTGCCTGTACCCACACCGCCCCAGAGGAGCAGTCCTAGGTTCTCTGAACGCATGATCTGCCATTGCTCCACATAGCGGTGTGCATAGTGCATCTGAGGGCTGCGGCCATTGTCGTTTTCAAATGTCCAGTCCGGCATTGCCGGGTCAGAAAATCCCTCGGCTTTCAGCCGCCGCACAAGGTCGATGTGCTTTTGTTGGTTAATAAGGGCTTCCTGCTGTTCTCTTTCCGTGCGCTGGCAGCTGCATTCGACGGGATGCTTGTTCTTGCCCATCAGGGCAATGCCCTTTGCAAAGAACTCTTCCCTTGGCGTGTGACATTTTCCGCAGTAAAGCAGACCATCCTCGCCATAATAATCCTCAGTGTTTTCGGGAATACTGGAAACGGACTGTTCTAAAATTTTCTCAATCGTCTTTATAGGCTTTCTCCTTCCGTGAATGTGTGGTCCGGGATGCCCGGTGCTTGCTTCTGTTCTGACTTTTGCCGTTTCGCCCAAATACGCAGGGTAGCGGCATGATCAGCGTATTTTTTGCCGGTAGACTGGATATAAGCCGAAAGCTGTTCGATTAGATCATCCAGCCCGGAGAAATCAGCTTTGAGTCGCCTGTACTCCTTTGCTGTTAAAAAGACATTTTGATATTCTCCAAAGGTCAAATGAGCGTCTGTTGTTCTTGTCAGGTGGCTATTTTTCAGGAGGTTCTTATTACGTTGGTTAGTGGAACACTTTTGTTCCGTGGAAGATATCATTTCTGTTCCATCACATGGAGCAGAATCGTTCCATGCAGAGGAACATTTTTGTTCTGTCGGGACTTTTACAAAGATATTGTTGGGAACAGCAATGTGACCTCTCCTGCGCTCGATCAAATCGGCATCTTCCAGTGAACGCAACGCACGTTTAATGCTCATGGTGCTGCATCGTAGAGCATCGCTCAATGATGAAAGCGGGAAAATCACATAGACGAAGCCGCACTCATCCATCCAGTTGTTCTTTTGGGAAAGTGTTGCACGATCCAGCAACAGGGTGTAGAGCAGCTTTGCTGTGTGGCTCAGGTCTGCATCCAGCAGAAAGCGAGCATAGGGCAGATATTGTGGCAAAGGTGTAGTGACAGTCAGGTAGTCGGAAATAGAATTCACCTCCAGTGTTTTTTCATCAAACAAATTTTTGGAAAGCATTTTACTGGCTGTTGGCAGTCTCCAGAAGATGCTGCCGATGCTGTTCTTTCAGATGCACAATATAGCTTTCTGCCTTTTGCAAAGCAGCAATAACTTTTGCTTCAATCTCTACATTTGTCAGAAAGTCGGGATACAGAGCAAAGCATTGTTCGAGACGGAAAATAAAGCTATCAGAGGCACTGTTGATTTCACTGAACATTCCTTCGGCATCGGCGACATGATCAACCGTTGCCATCTTTTCTCCTAGCTCACGAATGGTCTGGAGTTCGGTGCTGCGCTTTCCCGATGAAATAAAAGGTCGATTCTCCGAGAGCGGATCAGCCGTTTGGATCTTCGATGTGGCAGCAGTAGAAAAATTGTTTTCGGTGACCTTGGAAAGTAATTCTAAATTCTCATAGGTGTCTGCACTATCGTCTGGTTTACCGTTCAGCTTTTCCTCTCGCCACGTTGATACCACGGTGGGCAATGCTTCCGTGGGAGTTCCACGGATAATGGTAGCCTCTCGCTGGGATAGCTTAAGTTTGCCGGATAAGATTTCTTCCTGAATGCCGGGGCAGTATTTTTCCATCAGCTCAACGGTTTTCATGAACTGCTCGGCACGAATTACGAAAGAAGGGCTTACATTGTTTTCTTTGGCGATTCGTTCGGTCGTGTTTTCTACCGATGGCAAATTGTCAATTTGACAGTTTGCCACCTGTGTGTACTGATTGCCATGATTTCCCCCACGAGTGGATTTTTCAGAATGATACTGTTTTCCAATCAGGAACTTTTTCTGTTCAGGTGTCAGATTCCGACGACCCAGCTGATGTTTGCAGATCCATGCCAGAACATCTTCACGGGTTTCGCAGGTGCAGGAAATCGAGCGGGTGGTATAAGGGATTTCTGGGTGCTGCTGGAGAATCTTATAGCGATTGTGGCCATCAACAAGAATGTTGCCCCTGACAATCAGGGGAGACAGGACTTCACCCTCTGAAAGGATGTTTTCTTCCAGTTGCTGAAATTCTTCATCGGTCAATGCAGGAATCTGAGATTGAAATTCGGAGTCGATGATAAATTCAAACTTGTTTTTCCTCATAGGCAAAATCTCCTTTCAAAAATTTATTGGTAGTTCAGCCGTTATCCCCGCATGGATTTCCTGCCCCCCTTCCGGCGGCGTCTTCCGGCTCTCCCACTTGGGGGTCATCGCCGGGTATCCCATGCAGACGGTCATGCGGTTTTCAAGGATCAACGATGGATTTGAAAATAGATTAACACATCAACAGAAAAATTTTTAGGACACATTACGTCCGGTTTTTACGAAAGTTGATTTGAAATCCTACAAAAAATCGGACATTCAATGCCTGAACTGGTGTGAAAGCAATGAAGAATGCGTTTCTATGGTCTTAGTGTATCACGTCGCCAATTTTATTTTTAGGAACTGGTAGTTCCGGTTTTTAAGGGATATGAAATGAATTTCAAGGCAAAATCGGAACTACTGGTTCTGGTTTTTCGTATCAACGTGATTTCAAATTTTGGGTGCCGTTCTCTCTGCACGGACTTCCTACTCCCTTCCAGAGGCGTTTTCCGGCTCTCCCTTGCGGGGTCATGGCCGGGTATCCCATGTCAAAAATCGTGAGTTGGTACCAACTCGCCCTGCTTGCTGCGATTGCAAACTCGAAAATTTTTGTGCAGAAAAATAACCGTCCGCTTCAAGTTGAACTTGAAAACGGACGGTCCTGATTGCAAAATGATTTTCAAATTTGGAAAGCACGTTGAGAGGTTTCATAGCACCCGCAAGCAATGCAGACGTATATACATCTGCTTATTTTGCGTTGAAAAATACTTGTTGGGGACACCCAAACCCTTGAACTGCATCCGATGGATGCAGACTTAGCGTCTCCAAATGAGAAAGTTTATGGTTCTAACACATTGTCAGCCATTGGTAAACAACTTTTTCCAGTCAAAAAAGAAAATAGCAATGATTAAAGATGAACATTGCGGAAAAATGTGATACAATAAAAAATGAAAATCCAAACAACAGGAGGAACCCCCTCGTGGCAAATAATGTGAACGTCAAAAAACTGGAAGCTGACCTGTGGGAGTCGGCAGATCTGCTGCGTGCAGGCTCTAAACTCACCTCGAACCAATACTGTATGCCGGTACTGGGACTGATTTTTCTGCGGTATGCGTACAGCCGCTTCAAACTGGTAGAGCAGGAGATCCTGAAAGACCGTCCCATGCGCGGTGGCCGGGTGCTGCCGGTGGAGCAAAGCGACTTTGCCGAGAAGAGTGCACTGTTTCTGCCCAAAGAGGCACAGTACAATTACTTGGTCAATTTGCCCGCCAACATCCCGGAGCAGGGGCTGACCGGCATCGAGGGCAATCCTCTGAACAGTCTGGGCGAAGTGGTGAACAACGCCATGGAACTGGTGGAGCAGCAGAGCGAGCAGCTGCAGGGCGTTCTGCCGAAGGACTACACCATCTTCTCGGATGAACTGCTGGGGGAACTGCTGCGCATCTTCAACAATGATGCGTTGGATGATGTGGGCGGCGATGTGATCGGCCGTATCTACGAGTACTTTTTGAATAAGTTTGCCAAGAATGTGGCACAGGATGACGGCGTGTTCTTTACGCCGAAATCGCTGGTGAAAATGATTGTCAATGTGCTGGAGCCTGCCCACGGCGTTCTGTTGGACCCGGCTTGCGGCAGCGGCGGTATGTTTGTGCAGACCGGCGACTTTGTAAACCATGCGGGCATGATCGCCAACAACACCATGACCTTCTACGGACAGGAAAAGGTGGAGTACAATGCCAAGCTCTGCCTGATGAATATGGCTGTGCATGGCCTGACCGGCGTGATCAAGTCCGGCGATGAAGCCAATACCTTCTATCACGATGCCCACAACCTGAACGGCTGCTGCGACTATGTGATGGCAAATCCGCCGTTTAACGTGGATAAGGTCAAGTCGGAGTCGGCGCAGAGTGCCGGGCGGTTGCCCTTTGGCCTGCCCGGTGTGAACAAGGCCAAGGAAATTGGCAACGCAAATTATCTGTGGGTGTCCTATTTTTACTCTTACCTGAACGAGCATGGCCGTGCGGGTTTTGTGATGGCGTCCTCGGCTACCGACAGTCAGGGCAAAGACAAGGACATCCGTGAAAAACTTATCCAGACCGGCCATGTGGACGTGATGATGAGCGTGGGCAACAACTTCTTCTACACCAAGAGCCTGCCCTGTTCGCTGTGGTTTCTGGATAAGGGCAAGTCGGAACATCTGCTGGACACCGTATTGTTCATCGACGCCCGCAATTATTACACCGTGGTGGACCGCACCCAGAACGAGTGGAGCGACTGGCAGCTGAAGAACCTCAACGCCATTGTCTGGCTCTATCGTGGCGAGGTGGACAAGTACAAGGGGCTTCTGACAGAGTATCACGCAGAGCTGGCAGACGACCGCCCCTTTGCAGAGATTCAGGCTGCACTGGAACAAAACGTGCAAGCCAAGCGGGAAGAAGCCAAAGCCGCTGTGGAGGCAGCGCCCCGCAAGGAGCGCAAAGCTACGCAGGAAAAGTTCGACAAGGCACTGGAAGCCCTCAACGAGAAAATGACCGTTGCCAAGGAGGCCGTCTGGCTCACCGAAAAGTTTGGCGAGGGCGTTTATCAGGATATCCCCGGTCTGTGCAAGGTGGCCAGCCGCGACACCATCCTCAACGAGAAAGGCGCATCCCTGACGCCCGGTGCCTATGTGGGCGTTGCACCCGTGGAGGATGACGGCGTGGATTTTGCCCAGCGGATGAAGGAGATCCACAAGGAACTGCTGGAATTGCAGGCAGAGTCCAACCGCCTGATGGAAACCATCTCGAAGAATCTGGAGGAGATGGGGGTATGAAGTGGGAAATTGCAAAATTAGGGAAGATTGCTATCATCAGAACGGGAAAACTGGATTCTAACGCTGCAGTTATAGGTGGAAGATATCCATTTTTTACTTGTGACCCAAATACATTATCAATTGATGTATGGGCATATGATACAGAAGCCGTTTTGCTTGCAGGGAATAATGCAAGTGGAAATTATACGGCGAAGTACTATAAAGGCAAGTTTAATGCTTATCAAAGAACATACATAATTGAGAGTGCTAATGAAGAAGAGCTAAATATAAGGTATCTTTATTATGCACTAAATCAGCAATTACGATTACTAAAAACGATGTCAAGCGGTTCGACAACGAAGTTTTTAACTATTAGAATGTTGGATAACCTAGATATCCCTTTGATCGGTATAAACATACAAACTCAAATAGTAAATATTCTCTCCGCTTATGATGACCTGATTGAAAACAACCAAAAACAAATCAAACTACTGGAAGAAGCAGCCCAGCGGCTTTATAAAGAGTGGTTTGTGGATTTGCGCTTTCCGGGGCATGAGAACACGAAAATTGTGGATGGTGTGCCGGAGGGGTGGAATTGGTGCAAACTAGAGGATGCCATTCAGTTTGACCCGAAAGTTACATTGACAAAAGAAAGAATGAAGCAGTTTATTCCGATGTCGGCACTTAGCACATCATCAATGGTGTTGGATGAAAGCCAATTTACAGAAACTACATCTAATTCTGGAAGTAAGTTTCAAAATGGTGATACGTTACTTGCAAGAATTACACCATGTCTGGAAAATGGAAAGACTGCGTATGTGTCTGGGCTCAAATCTAGTGAAGGGGCAGTTGGCTCGACAGAATATATTGTGATGAGAGCTAAAACTATTAACGCATATATGGTTTATCTTTTGGCAAGAACAGACGACTTTCGCCAAAGCGCAATCAATAGCATGAGCGGAAGCGATGGACGCCAGCGTGTGAAATCGGATAAACTGAAAATGCTGGATTATTTGCATCCGACTAGCGAATTGGTAGAGAAGTTCGAAAATGTTGAGGAACCGATTTTTGAGAAAATCTATAGACTGAGCAAACAGATGCAACAGGCAAAGCAAGCAAGAGACTTGCTGTTGCCAAAGTTGATGAGTGGAGAAGTGGAGGTGTGAATTTATGGGACGGCGAAATTTTATGCAGATTTTACAAGATGCGAAAATTGATATTAAAAGAGAGTATCAGAGACTATTTGATTTATTTTATACACAAAGTGCTCCCGATGATAATGGAAGATATCAAACTCTAAGAGGGGTATGCGAAAATAACTTTCTGATTGTTCCATTTCGGGGAACTTGTTTGTCACTAAATGATTTTGATGACTTTTATAACTATAACTTTGTGAGAGAACCATGGGGATTTAATCTGGATTATCTTCTCTCTTTTTGCGAGTACTCTTGTAATTTTATAAAATGGATGAGTCCAAAAAATCCGTTATGTACTAGCGCAAGCACAAATCAGCAGCAATTTTATCTCCAACAAGTAAGAACTGTAATTGAAGAGATAGGGTATATGGAAATAGTAGAGCAAGACATTACGCTATTTGTTCCAAAAAAACAAGAGGCAATAGCGGTGTCCGAAATTGTAGCTCCCGAGATTTCCTATAAGATGCTCGAATACAACCACTATACGATGAAGGGCGATATTGCAAGAAAAAGAGAAACGTTACGCATATTAGCAGACCAATTAGAGCCAAAGCGTGCGGAACTGGCAACAATAAATAAAGAACTGGCAAGTAATGTGTTCTTTATGTTCAATAACATGAATATCCGGCATAACAACCGCACAAAAGGAAACAAGAACAACTATAAAGAAGTGATTACTGAGATGTCGCAGGACGAACTTGAAAATTGGTACGATGAAACATATCAGCTGTGCTTGCTGGCATTTTTGGAATTGGACAATGTGGAAAGAACAAAGAAAGTGGCCCAACTGAAGGCGAGCTTTGGAAAATAAAAGGTATCATGGATGAATGCGATTGAAAGGTAGGGGGTGTGATTTTATGGGAGAAAATACAGAAGAATTAGTGGTCTCGCTTGAAAATTCGCTCTCAAGTGATATTTGCGATACTGTGGGAGATTTAGCAGAAGTCGGACTTGACGCAATAATGGATGATGGAATACTAAAAGATATTCCTATTTTATCAACTGTGGTTGGACTTTATAGGATTGGACATACAATTCAAGAGAGACATGAAATTAAACAGCTTGCATTGTTTGTGGCAGAACTGAATAGAGGCTGTGCAGACGAAAGCAAAAGAAAGCAACTGCTTGAAAAACTGAATAGTGATACACGGAAGAGTAAACAGGAAATTGAATATATTCTGGTTGTGCTTGACAGCTATTTGGAATATGAGAAGCCGGAAATGCTTGCGAAATTATATATGGCATATTTAGAACAACGGATTGACTGGACGCAATTTTCAATGTATGCAGCAATATTAAGAACGCTTTTGCCACAGGACGTGAGAATTTTGCAAAGCCATGACTTTAATGCTGGGGCATTAATTTGTATGCAGATGGATAGTGCGAGCTGGTTGAGATTGTTATCAGCAGGATTTGTATATGAACAAGGCGTAATGCGTTTTAACGATGATATTTCTAAAAATCATGATTTAGATGTGCCTTACTCCATTACAAAATTCGGCCAGAAGTTTATTGACATTGTGGGATAAAATGAGGTGATCCTATGAGCCGCGAATACTCCGAAAATGTCCTTGTCCAGAACAGCGCAGGCAATCTGCTACAAAACGTTCTGGGATGGGAGGTCGTGCTGGCTTACAACTCCGAAAAGCTGGGGCCGGACGGGACGTTGGGCCGCACCAGCTATGGGGAAGTGCTGCTGACCCGGTATTTTCGGCAGGCGCTTTTGCGGCTGAACCCGTGGCTCACCCCGAACCAGCTGGACGAGGTGCAGAAGAAATTTACGGCGCACGTTTCCACCGCATCCCTGATGCAGATCAACGAGGAAAAGTATTTTCTGCTGCGGGATGGCATCCCGGTGACGGTCAAGCGGCCGGATGGACGCACCGAAACGCGGAGTGCAGCGGTGATCGACTTCAAAAAACCGGAAAACAATCATTTCCTCGCCGTAAAAGAAATGAAGATCCACTCGCAGCTGTACCGCCGCAGAACGGACATTGTGGGCTTTGTCAATGGCATTCCGCTGCTGTTTATCGAGCTGAAAAAGCCCACCGTGGATGTGCAGAACGCCTACATAGACAATTATCGGGATTACCTCGATACCATTCCGCAATTGTTCTATTACAATGCCTTTCTCATGCTGTCCAATGGATTGGAAGCCAAGGTGGGCACGCTTGGTAGCAAGTACGAGTTTTTCCACGAGTGGAAGCGTCTGAAGGAAAGCGATGCAGGCAGCGTGGAACTGGAAACCATGCTACGGGGCATCTGCGAGAAAAAGACCTTCCTCGATCTGCTGGAAAACTTCATCCTTTACGACCATTCCGGTGGGCGCACCACCAAGATTCTGGCCCGCAACCACCAGTATCTCGGCGTCAACGAGGCCGTCAGTGCTTACGAGAACCGCAAGTTAAAAGACGGCAGGCTGGGTGTGTTCTGGCACACGCAGGGGTCTGGCAAGAGTTATTCGATGGTCTTTCTGGCGCAGAAGATCCGGCGCAAGTTTGCAGGCTCGCCCACCATTGTGGTACTGACCGACCGTGACGAGCTGAACCGGCAGATCAGCGATACCTTTGAAAACTGCGGTCTGCTGGGCAAAACCAAGGCTTCGCAGTTTATTGCATCCAGCGGTACAGACCTTGTAAAAAAGCTGCAGGGCAACCCCAGCTTTGTGTTTACCCTGATCCAGAAGTTCAATCTGCCCAAGGAGCCACCCATCTACCCGGATCACGACATTCTGATTTTGTCGGATGAAGCCCATCGCAGCCAGTACGGCATTTTTGCAGACAACATGATGCACCTGTTACCCACGGCGTCCCGCATCGGATTTACCGGTACGCCGCTTCTGGCGGATGACCATATTACCGAGCGCACCTTTGGCGGGTATCTGTCGGTGTATGATTTCAAGCGGGCAGTGGAGGACGGCGCAACGGTGCCGCTGTATTATGAGAACCGTGCGGATAAGATCGCCCAGTTGGACAAGCCGGAGATCACCGGGCGGATCCTGGATGCCATTGAAGCTGCCGACCTTGATCCTTCGCAGGAGGAAAAGCTAGAACGCGAGTTTGCAAAGGAGATCCATATTCTCACCGCAGATGAACGGCTGCGCTCCATTGCAAAGGATTTTGTGGAGCATTACTCTGACCTTTGGACCAGCGGCAAGGCGATGTTTGTCTGCCTGAATAAGGTCACCTGTGTGCGGATGTACAACTATGTGCAGGAATGCTGGCAGGCAAAGATCAGGGAACTGGAAGCCCGGCAGGGCACAGCGACCCAGCAGGAAGCACAGGAGCTTGCCCGTAAACTGGCATGGATGAAAGAAACCGAAATGGCAGTGGTGATCAGTCAGGAGCAGAACGAGGTGCAGACCTTCAAAAAGTGGGGGCTGGATATTCTGCCGCACCGTGCCAAAATGGAAAAGCGGGAGCTGGATAAAGAATTCAAGGACAGCAAGAATCCGTTCCGGGTGGTGTTCGTCTGTGCCATGTGGCTGACGGGCTTTGATGTAAAGTGTCTGTCCTGTCTGTATCTGGACAAGCCGTTGAAAGCCCATACCCTGATGCAGACGATTGCTCGTGCAAACCGTGTTTCGGAGGGCAAGAGCAACGGCCTGATCGTGGACTATATTGGTATCGTAAAGGCGCTGCGCAAGGCTCTGGCAGATTATACGGTCAGCAAGAACAGCCCGGCGGGCATTGACCCAACGGTGGACAAAACGGAGCTGATTCAGCGTATTTGCACGGTTATCGGAAAAACGGACGGCTTTCTGGCAGAACACGGGTTCCGGCTGCAGGAACTGGTGGATGCACAGGACTTTGAGAAGATGAACCTTGTACAGGATGCAGTCAACGCGATGTGCGAGACGTTGGAAACCAAGAAAACCTTCCAGACCTATGCGTCTGAACTGGCGCGGCTGTTCCGCTACGCAGACCGTGACGATGTGGACGATGCCGTGCGTGCCCGGAAAAACGCAATTCTCGCCATCTACGAGGGCTTGCAGCAGAAGCGGAAACACGCAGATAACACGGATCTTATGGTGCAGATCAACGGCATCGTCAACGAGTACATTCATGTGGAAAAGCCAGATCAGGAGGCTGTACCTTCCCGGCAGTTTGACATCAGCAAAATTGATTTTGACCTGCTGAGCCGGGAGTTCGCCCACACCCGGCGGAAGAATCTCTTGCTGCGCGATCTGGATGAACTGGTGAATCAGCAATTGGCGAAAATGCTGTTTGCAAATCCGCGGCGCATTGATTATTATGACCGCTATCAGGAGATCATAGATGCCTATAATGCAGAGCAGAACCGGGCAACCATTGAGAAAACCTTCATGGATCTGATGGAGCTTGCAAGTTCACTGGACACGGAGCAGCAACGCTATGTGCGTGAGGGCTTTTCCAGCGATGAGGAACTTTCAGTGTACGATTTGCTGTTTTCGGAGAACCTCACGAAGCAGGAAATTGAAACGATCAAAAAGGTGTCCGTGGACTTACTGACAAAAATCAAACAGCAGATTGCCAAACTCGACCATTGGACGGACAAGCAGGAAACTAAGGCAATTGTGGATAATCTGATCCGCAATACCCTTTGGCAAGAACTTCCCAATAGCTATGATGTAAGCGATATCCAGACCTACCAGAAGAAAATCTACGAGTATGTATATATGCGCTACCCGGAAGTAGCATAACGCAAAAATCACCCCAGAGAGAACGCACAAGAGGCTATTCTCTCTGGGGTGATTGCGTATCAAATCATCTGAAAATGCTTCAATGCTTCCGCGATCGCATCCTCTTTCTCCTTCGGACACTTAGGAGGAGAAAGTTTGAAAAAACAGACGGGCGGGTGTGAAGGCGGGTAAATCGACATGGAAAAGATCAAAGCGGATGCTTCCCGAAAAACTGCTGGGCAATTCCATCCAGCTGTGCGGTGATTTGCCGAAAATCCTGATTCAGATCCAATGTGCGTGCACCGATCTGATTGCCGCCTAAGTTGAAGAGACAATTCGGCGTGATGGCTTCCTGCGTTTTGGCGTAGACTAGCAGCCCGGAAACGTTTCCAGTATGGGCAGCATCCTGATTTTTAACGTAGGTGTAGATCTGGTAGAGGTTGGCAGAATGCAGGGTCTCTTTATTAAACTGCTGCTGCAATGTCTGGCTGTAATACTTGGCATCCAGAATGAGAACTTTTTCGCGAAAACGCAGAAAAATATCGGTTTGCATGGCAGGGAGAAACCGCAGCATGGCAGCATCGTGCTCTCCCACAAGATCCCATTTGACCTGCGCAGCCTTGACCTCAGTAAGGTAGGGATGATTTTGTCGGTAATACTCCAGAATAAAGCGTTCGTACAGCTTTGCCATGCGTTCATCCGAAAATGCTGTCATTTTATAGCTGCCGTTTTCGGTGGTCTGCAGCATATCGTGCAGCACGAAATAGCAGAGATTCAACAGCATCTCGTAATTCTGGTTGCTCCGCTGATAATGCAGCTGCTTCCATGGGATTTGAGAGGGAAGCAGTGCAAAAACCGTGTCCAGAAACAGAAGCGCTTTCTTCAATTCCACTTTGCGCTCAGTAGAAACATTCTTATCCCGAAGCAGCACGTGCAGGGTGGTTTTCAGAATCTGGTTATACAGGTTATCCTCGGAAAGCTCGTCAAAGGTACAGGCGACCTGTGGCTTGTGCTGGATACGGGTCTTAATGGTCTGCGGAAGATCCAGCTTTCCACGCAAAACTGACCGGGTCTCGCTTCGGGAAACATATTCTCGATAGAGCCCCTGCTTCAACTGCCGGGAAATACCCTTTGCAAGGATGGCAGCAAATAAATCGTCGATACGCTCAAACTTTTCCGAGGCGATGCACTGATAATCCTGCTGCTGCAGCACCTGATAGGCGTAGGAGAGCATGTAGTAGATGTTCTGGATAAAAATCCCTTTGTCAGTCGTCATTGAAAACACCACGCAGATTCTTTTCCCAACGGTGCAGTTTGTCGGGCGCGTCGAACCAGTATTCTGCCAGTGTAGGCAGAAGGTCAAACTCCACCACAGAGCGCATCCAGTCAGTGGTGCAGGCGGCAGGGTCGGCCAGACAAAAGTAACTGTGTCCAACACGAAATCCGGGACCGAGGGAGGCATCTGTGGTAATTTCCCGGTTCAATGCCTTGATCTGTTCCACCAGAGCATTGAAGGTTTCATTGTCAAGCGCAGATTGATATTTCTGGAATCCATCGGAGGTGAACGCCGGTTCGATCTCGAAGAAACTGAAGCGTCTGCGCAGCGCATAGTCGATCATGGCCAGGCTGCGGTCGGCAGTATTCATCATACCGATAATGTACAAATTTTCCGGGACATAGAAGGGCATCCCGTTATAGGCCAGTGTGATCTTTTCGCCCCGATGGTCACTTTCAATTAGCATCATCAGCTCGCCGAAGATCTTGCTCAGGTTGCCCCGGTTGATCTCATCGATCAGGAAAAAGTATTCTCGGTCGGGGTCGTTGGAAGCCTTCTGGCAGAAGCGGTAAAATACACCCTCTGTCAGCTTGAAGCTGGAGCCGTCCGGCCGGTAGCCCAGCATGATATCCTCGTAGGAGTAATTCTGGTGGAACTGAACAAACTCAACCCGGGAGGAATCAGCTTGACCCATTATAGAGTACGCCAGCCGTTTGGCAGCATAGGTCTTTCCAACGCCGGGTGCACCCTGCAGAATGACATTTTTCTTGCGGCGTAGCAAAGAAACCAACACTTCATAGCGTTGCTCACTCAGAAAAACATCGTGCAGAAAATCAACTCTGGTGTAGCTGTCGGCAGATGCCTGCCGGACGGGAGCAGGGTTTTCATCCCGGATCAGATCCAGAATAAAGTTGTACTCACCCTCCGAGAGCTTGAACAGGCTTCCGTTCGGCTGTACGAAGAACTCCATTTTCTCCAGCTCAGGGAAAGCCTTCAGTACAGCATAGTCAATGGGGGAAGTCAGGCTCTCGGTCTTTTCAAAATAAATCTCTTTGCCGTTGCTTTCCTGTGTGATCTTGGCCAGAGCTACCACTCGCTTTACCGGATTGGCCTCATAGCCGATCACAAGATCCCCGGCTTTTGCATCGAGGAAATTCTGGAAAATCCTGCGCTTGTTCCCGTTGTCATTGTACAGCGTATAGGTCTGCTCTTCGCCGACCCGCAGACTGGAATAACTCCAGATCTTAGGATTGGCAGTCAGCCACCAGTAGTGGCGTGAAGGTGCTTCACAGGCGGCAGCGGCAGCCGGTACTTTCGAGAGGTCGGCTTTTTTCAGAGCCTGTAAAAGCTCATCTCGCAAGCGCCAGATGTAAGTGCCATCCGCCTTTGTGCTGGCATTTTTGCCCACATATAAAATGGGCCACCAACGCATATTTTCGCTGTCGCGGGGCATGCAGCGGCAGCCAGTCTTTTCTGCCACCCGCTGTGCAAGATGGTAGGAGTTGGAGATGTAGAAGTTGCTGGTTTCACCGTATTTAATGGCAAGCTGTTTGCAGGTGGCCTGCCCGCCGTAATCCAGCATACATTTCATCACCCGCAAAGCCTCCGAGGTAAAAACCGAGGTGTCTTGCAGCAAAGCACTCCACTGTGCGGTTGTAATGCCCGGATCATACTCACTTTCAGCAGGAAACCATCCGGCCTGTATCTGTGATGTCTTTTGTTCGGCAAGGTAGAAACGGCTCAGATAAAAGCCCAGATCAATGGCAGCGATATTCCAGTGTGTGTCTGGCCAGTATTTTCCGGCAGGGGCTGCTTCAATGGCACTGCGGATCATCTGGGTGATGGCAGCATTTTGGCTCAGTGCCACCCGCAGCTCATCATAAAGGCGGTAGCTGTTTAGCAGCGATTCTACGGAACCATCCCGCTTGGGCGGAGCATCGAAGTTCAGCGCATCCGAGATGTCACGGGCAACGGAATAGCGGTAGATATAATATTGATCCGGATATCGGAGCCACAGATAGACGCTGATGGCACTGGTGTTCTGGTAGTGGTTATTCCAACTGCCGTCGTTGTATTTTGTGCGTATTTCTTCGGTGGCAGCCTGAAATGCAATAATGCGCTGGGAAAGTTCGGTGGATTCATCAAACAAGCTGCGGAACATTGCGCGTGTTGCTTCACAGTCCGCTGCTGCGAAATTCAGGATCATCGCACGGGGATAGGCATAGCCGGTATCCAGAAGCGAAAAGACCTTTGCAGTGGCTTCCTTGAACATTTCACCAAAATCTGCCGCGTCAATATTCCAATGGTCGTGGAAATGCTGCGCGGCTTCCCATTTGAAATCTTCAACATGAGGCCAATGCTTCGGGAAATAGGTCTGGTATCCGCCCAAAACAGGCTCCAGTTTTGCAAGATCGATCATGACGGCTTCCTCCGAAATCAAAAAGTCTTTAAGATATTGTACCACGATAAAAATAGAAACACCAGATTCCAACAAAAGAAAATGCCCGCCTGAAAATCAGACGGACATACTGTAAATCAAATCATCTGAAAATGCTTTAATGCCTCCACAATCGCATCCTCTTTTTCCTTCGGACATTTGGGCTGCTTCGTATTTTCATTTTTCGCTTTATGGTAATTCTCTCGCTCGATGATGCCGTGTTTCTGCTTCACCTGTGCGATATAGAGGTTGGAAACCCTCAACTGATGATGTTCCCACACATAATCCCGAATCTCGTTGTAAGTCGCCTTGCTTTCCGCAGCAGTCACATCCAGCTCCTCCATGTTAACGTCCACTTCAATGTGCCGCTCGACATGGAGTTTGGTCAAAAGGAGAACCGCTTCGCAATGCTTCGTCCTCGGGAACAGATCCACGGGCTGCACCTTCTCGGCGTGATAGCCGTTCTGCTCCAGCCAGGCGGCATCGCGGGCGGCGGTGGCGGGGTTGCAGCTGACGTAGACCACCCGGCGGGGAGCCATGCGCACCACGGCGGAGAGGGTGGCCTCGTCGCAGCCCTTGCGGGGCGGGTCTAGCATCACCACGTCCGGGTGCAGGCCCTCGGCGGCCAGCCGGGTGGCCGCCTGCCCGGCGTCGGCACAGAAGAAGCAGCTCTTTGCGGCCACAGCATCCCCCATGCGGGCGGCGTTGGACTTGGCGCTCTCGATGGCTTCGGGCACGATCTCCACGCCCACCAGCTCCCGGCAGTGGTCCACCATGGAAAGGCCGATGGTACCCATGCCGCAGTAGAGGTCCAGCAACAGGTCATCCGGGGTCAGCTGGGCGTACTGTGCGGCAATGCCGTACAGCCGCTCGGCGGCCAGCGTGTTCACCTGGTAGAACGACAGCGGCCCCAGCCGCACCGGAACCCCGCAGAGCGTATCTTCGATGTAGCCTGGCCCGTACAGGGTGTGGGTCTCGGTGCCCAGGATCACGTTGGTGTTTTTGCTGTTGACATTGAGCAGGATGGTGGAAATGTCCGCAAACTGCTCCCGCAGACGGGTGCACAGCGCCTCGGCGTGGGGAAAGTTCGGGCGAGTGCACACCAGACACACCATGATCTGTCCGCTGTGCGCGCCCCGCCGCAGGAAGATGTGCCGCACCAGGCCCCGGCCGGTCTCTTCGTTGTAAGGCTGGATGCCGTTTTCGGCAAAGAACCTGCACAGTGCATTGCCGATGTCGTTGAGCACGCCGGGCTGCAATTTGCAGTCCGGGCAGGGCACGATGCGGTGAGTGCGCCCGGCGTAGAAGCCGATGCAGGGGTTACCGTTCTTGTCCAGCCCTACCGGGAACTGGACCTTGTTGCGGTAGCGGTCCACTTCGGGGGAAGGGCAGATGTCCAGCACCGGCACGTCCAGCCCACCGATGCGGCGGAAGGCATCGGTCACATTCTCCTGCTTGGCACGCAGCTCGGCGGTGTAATCCAGATGCCGCAGGCTGCAGCCGCCGCAGGGTCCCGCCACGGCACAGTCCACCGGAATGCGGTCCGGCGAGGGGGTGCGCAGATGGTCCAGAATGCCAAAGGCGTAGCGCTTGCAGTCCTTTACGATGCGCACATCGGCTTCGTCACCGGGGGCGGCACCCGGCACAAAAACGGTCTCGCCGTCCGGGCTGTGGGCCACACCGCTGCCGTCGCTGGAAAGCCGCTCGATGCACAGGGTCAGGATCTGGTTCTTCTGTAAGGGCATGGGTCATAGTCTCCTTTGGTAGTGGAAATGCGCCGGGTCACGGCTGCGGTTCAGCGGGGGCAGCATCTGCCTGGGTGGCAAAATACTTGCTGGGCGGCACGCCCTTGGCGCGCTTGAACACCCGCGAAAAATAGAACTGGTCGAAGAAGCCTACTGACACGGCCACCTCTGCAATGGAAAGGTGACCGGCACGCAGCAGCTTGCAGGCTTCGTTGATGCGGTATTCGGTGAGGTAGTCGATGGGGCTTTTGCCCACATTGAGCATGAACACCCGGTACAGGTGGCTGCGGGAAACGCCCACGCTCTTGGCGACATCGTCAATGGAGATGTCGTGGGAGTAGTTGAACTGGATGTATTTGATGGCGTTGAGCACATACTGGCTGGAGGACGAGGTGGAGTGCGGCTTACCGGCGATGGTTTCCTTCATCAGAGCGGCAATGAACAAATAAAGGTAACCCACCATGGCGGCCTCGTCCTGGGGCTGCAGCCCGCGGGAGGAGTAGATGTTCGCCAGGGCGGCGCGCATGCCGTCCGGGTCGCTGGTGTGGTGTACGGGGGCGTCGTCGGTAAAGGGCAGCTGGGCTGCCAGCTTGTGGGCGCAGGCACCGTTGAAGCCCACCCAACTGTACTCCCAGGGGTACTGCTCATCGGCGGTGTAGCGGATGAGCTGGCTGGGGCGCGCAAAGAACAGATCTCCGGTGCTGACTTGCCAGGTTCGGCCGCCTACCTCGAATTCACCCTTGCCCGAGAGCACCAGGTGGATCAGGTAATGGTCACGGATGCCAGGACCCCAGGTCTTGGACGGGGCGCAGCGCTCAATGCCGCAGTTGAAGATGGAAAGTTCGATGTTGTTCGTGTAGTTCTGTTTGAAGGATTGCTTGTAAACGTCTGCCATGGCGGCTTGACCTCCCTCGTTGTCACGTCTTTCAACCAGTATACCACAGAACCGCCTGCAAATTCAACAAAAGTACATCTTATTCTTTGAGCCGGACGCCAAATTTCGCGCTTTTTCTTCGATAGAAATTGAAAAAACAGAAGGGATGCATTACAATAGACCTAACAAACCTACAAACACTGTTTGAATGTTTCAGGGAGGGATCGCGGATGGCAACCAGCGCACAACTCAGGGAACAGATCACGGCAGGGAGGTGGGACGGACCCCTTGCCGCGCTTTACGGCACCGCCCCGCAGGAACTGGCCCGGCAGCGGGCGCGGTACTGCGCGGCGCTGGAGCAGTTCGAGCTGTATTTTGGCCCGGGGCGGGAGGTGCAGGTGTATTCGGCCCCGGGGCGTGCGGAGCTGGGCGGCAACCACACCGACCACCAGCATGGCTACGGGCTGGCGGCAGCGGTCACGCTGGATCTGGTGGCGGTAGCGGCCCGGAACACGGACGGCTATGTGCGGGTCAAGTCCCGCGGGTTCAACAAGCTGGATGTGATCGACCTGGCCACGGCGGAGCCGCAGGAAGGGGAGAGCACCCACTCGGCCAGCCTGATCCGGGGCATTGCCGAGGGCTTCCGTACGGCGGGAAAGGCTATTGGCGGCTTTGATGCTTACACGGCCAGCGACGTTCTGCGGGGCAGCGGCCTTTCCAGCTCTGCGGCCTTTGAGATGGGCATGGCCTGCATCTGGAACGGGGAGTACGCCTGTGGGCTGGATGCCCGGGCACTGGCCGGCATCTGCCAGTATGCGGAGAATACTTACTTTGGCAAACCCAGCGGTCAGCTGGACCAGCTGGCCAGCGCGGTGGGCGGCGTCATTTTTGCCGACTTCGCAGACCCGGCCGCACCGCAGGTGGAAAAGATCCACGCAGACGGCCTGCTGCCGCCCGGCATGACCCTGTGCGTGACCGACACCCGGGGCAGCCACAGCGAGCTGACCGGGGAGTTTGCAGCCATCCGGCAGGAGATGGAGGCTGTGGCGGCCTGCCTGGGCGGCAAGGTGTTGGGTCAGGTGCCGGAAACCGATTTTTGGGCAGCACTGCCCCGGCTGCGTACCGCCTGCGGTGACCGCGCGGTGCTGCGTGCCATCCACTATTACGAAGAAAATGCCCGCACGCTGGCCCAGCGCCGGGCTTTGCTGGAAAAACGCTTTGCCGATTTTGCCGCGCTGGTGCTGGAAAGCGGGCGCGCCTCCTTTGCACTGTGCCAGAATGTGTACTGCGCCACGGATGTCCGGCATCAGGGGCTGTCGGTGGCGCTTGCGTTGAGCCAGAGCATCCTGCAGGGCAGCAGCGGCGCATGGCGGATGCAGGGCGGCGGCTTTGCGGGCACCATTCAGGCCTATGTGCCGGAAACGTTGCTGCAGCGCTACCATACCGCCATGGAGCGGGTGTTCGGCCCGGGCAGCTGCTATGTGCTCCGGCTGCGGGAACAAGGGGCCCTGCAGGTGATCTGAATAAACACAAAAAAGGACCTGTGTTCCCCTTTCGGAACACAGGTCCTTTTGCTTTTCAGGCAAATGAGAGATGCCGGGGGTCAATGCTGGTCAGAGGTATTGTTGTCCACCAGATCCTGGATGGTCTCCGAGGTGGAAATGCTGGGGGCCAGCACCGGGGAGGACAGCAAAAAGTCGTATATCTTTACGGCAACGTTAAAGCCGGTCTTGACCACCGTGAACAGCATCATGGGCACAAAGCTGATGGAAAAAGAGATCAGCCCCCGGCCCAAAATGAGATCCTGCAGATGCAGGTGGTCCAAAAATTCATTCACGGCATCCTTGAACTCACCGCCGCCGGAAACGATGCGCTGCTCCTCCTCCGAAAGGAAGGCGCAGGACGAAGGCAGACGAAGATTTTTCATGCAGGAACACTCCTTTCAAGTGGATTCAGCTGCGGTCACTCAGGCAGCCAGCAGGCCGTTGGCCTGAGCAGGGTCCTGGGCATCCGGGGCAGGAGAGGGGGTGACGATGGCACCAAACAGGTTCTTCAGGGACTTGTAAATACCCACAGCCTGCACATAGACGTAGTAACCGCCCAGAACGCTCATGCCCACCGTAGCAGCACGGCTCCAGTTGTTCATGCGGTTCCAGTTGTGCTTGATGACGCCGCCCACAGTCAGGCCGTCCATCAGGCCTTCCTTAAAGGTGTTGACCGTGTACTGGAAGGCACCCTGACCCAGCATATAGAAGGTGTTGACCACCAGATTCATGGCATAGGCACCCAGCACCTCAGGGTGAAGGGTAACAGTGTAATCACCGATGTTAAAGCTGTAATCGGCACCGCCGTCCAGGTAGGTCATTTCTTCTTCAGAAAGCACCGCATAGGAGGCGGGCATGAGCATTGCACTCTGGGATGTATGATCCATAGTGAGAAAACTCCTTTCACTCGTGAAATCCGCTCATGGGCAGACCATGTATTAACTGAATTGTAGCATATCTGCATAAAAATAACAAGAGAGCAGGGCCACCAAATTCATGATACATTTGTGAACGCTTTGTGAATATACCGTGGCAAAATAACGAACGATCGTAAAAAGGCTTGAAAAGGCGGCTCCGGCGGTCCATGAAAAAATGTCCTGTTCCCGTGCGAAAAAATGCCAAAAAGAACCGCCGGTCACAAGGCGGCAAAGCCTGTGGGCCAGCGGTAAAAAAGGGGAGAAGCTCAATGCTGGGGCTGCCGCTCATACAGGTCGGTAAGGGCGGCAATATGCCCGGCCAGGTCCGGGGGCAGGGGCTGGTTCAGCCGCCACTGCCAGTTGGCACCCTGGGTACTGGGGGTGTTGATGCGGGCCTCACTGCCCAGATGCAGCCAGTCGGCCAGCGGAATGATCGCCATGTCCGACACACTGGCAAGGCAGGCGCAGATCATGGCCTCGGTCAGATCCTCCGGCTTGCAGCGCAGGTAGCGGCAGGCATAGGCCACATCTTCCGGGCTGGCATTGGTGCGCCAGCCTTCGGTGGTCACGTTGTCATGGGTGCCGGTGTACACCACGCTGTTGCGGGGGTAGGTATGAGGCAGGTAATTGCCGGACTCCCGGCTGTCAAAGGCAAACTGCATGATCTTCATGCCGGGGTAGCCGCTCTCTGCCAGCATGGCCTTGACCTCCGGGGTCAAGTAGCCCAGGTCCTCGGCAATGATGCCGCCTTCGCCCAAAGCTTCGTGCATGGCGTGGATAAAATCACGGTCCGGGCCCTTTTCCCAGTGGCCGCCCGCTGCGGTCTTGTTTCCGGCGGGGATAGAGTAGTAGCTCTCAAAACCGCGGAAATGGTCGATGCGCACCACATCGTAAATGGAGGTGGCGTGCTGCATCCGGCGTTTCCACCAGGCAAAGCCGGTGGCTTTGTGCGTGGGCCAGTCATACAGGGGGTTGCCCCACAGCTGGCCGTCTGCTGCAAAGGCGTCCGGCGGGCATCCGGCCACCTGGGTCAGATGCATTTCTCCGTCGGTCTGGAACAGCTCCGGGTGGGTCCACAGGTCGCTGGAATCCGGGCTGACATAGATGGGAATGTCGCCCACCAGACGGACGCCCTTGCCGTTGGCATAAGCCTTCAGGGCGTTCCACTGGATGTAGAAGAAGAATTGCACCGCCTTGTAGTAATCCACCGCGTCGGCAAGGCGCTGTTTTGCGGCAGCAATGGCTTCCGGTTTGCGGCAGCGCAGGTCATCCGGCCAGTCGGCAAGGCCTGCCTGCCCCTGTTCGGCCTTGACAGCCATGAACAGGGCGTAATCCTCCAGCCAGAAGCTCTGCGCCTCGCAGAAGGCTTCATAGGCGGGGGAGGGGGCTGCCAGCAGGCGGTCGGCTGCCTTTTTCAGGATCACAGGCCGCTCGTTGTACAGTGCGCCGTAGTCGATGGGGCCTACAGGCCGTGCGGCGGGCACTTCATCGGCCGTCAGCAGACCGGTGTCGGTCAGCAGGCGGTAGTCAATGAAGTAGGGGTTGCCGGCAAAGGCGGAAAAGCTCTGGTAAGGGCTGTCACCGTAGCCGGTGGGGCCGATGGGCAAAATCTGCCAGTAGGTCTGTTTTGCCTCGGCGAGGAAATCGACAAATGCGAAGGCCTCTTTGCCCAGCGTGCCGATGCCAAAGGGCCCCGGCAGGCTGAACACGGGCATCAGAATGCCGCTTGCACGCATGGTGCGCACCTCCTTAGCCCTTGACAGCACCTGCCACAACGCCCTCGATGATGTACTTCTGGCAGGTCATGTACAGGATGATGATGGGGATGATGGCAATGATGATGCAGGCCATCATGGGGGCCAGCTCCACACGACCGTAGCCACCGCGGAAGTATTGGATGGCCATGGGGATGGTGCGGTACTTTTTGATGTCCAGCACCAGGGTGGGCAGCAGGTAGTCGTTCCACACCCACATGGTTTCCAGAATGGCGGTGGAGATCATGGTGGGCTTGAGGATGGGGAACACGACCTTAAAGAAGATCTGGATGGGGTTGCAGCCGTCGATCATGGCGGCTTCCTCGATCTCCATGGGCACGCTCTTCATGAAGCCGGTGAACATGAACACGGCCAGACCGGCACCGAAGCCCAGATAGATGATGCAGATGTTCCAGGGGGTGTTCAGATTGAGGGTGTCGGCGGTCTTGGACAGGGTGAACATGACCATCTGGAAGGGCACGACCATGGAGAACACGATCAGCAGGTTCATGAATTTGCTCAGCTTGTTGTTCACGCGGGTGAGGTACCAGCCGGTCATGGAGCAGCACAGCAGGATCAGGAACACACTGGTAATGGTGATCAGAAGGCTGTAGCCCAGGCTGGACAGAAAGCCCATCTTGGTCACACCGTAAACGTAGTTGGACAGGCCCGCAAAGGTCTCTTTCGTGGGCAGCTGGAACACCGTGGAGGTGGTAAAGGTGCCCTCTTTTTTCAGGCTGTTCAGCAGGATCAGCACGATGGGGTAGATCCACAGCAGGCACAGCACACTCATGATGACGGTGAGGATGTTATCCCACATCTTTTTCTGTTTAGGCATTACTGCTGCACCTCCTTGGAGCGGGTAAAGTGGAGCTGGATGAGCGAGATGACCACCACGATCAGGAAGAACACCACAGCCTTTGCCTGACCAATGCCCTTCCACTGGGCACCGGAGCGGCCGTAGAAGGTGTTGTAGATGTTCAGGGCCAGCATTTCACTGGCGTTGGCGGGTTCACCGGCGGTCAGGGCCACGTTCTGGTCAAACAGCTTGAAGCTGTTGGTCAGGGTGAGGAAGGTGCAGATGGTCACACTGGGCATGACCATGGGGATCTTGATCTTGAACAGGATCTCGCGGTCGTTGGCACCGTCGATCTTGGCCGCCTCGATCAGGTCGCCGGGCACGCTCTGCAGGCCGGCCACATAGATGATCATCATGTAACCGATCTGCTGCCAGCACATCAGGATGACCAGGCCCACAAAACCAGCCTTGGCGTCCAGGGCCAGCAGAGGCTTCTGGAGGTTGGCCAGCAGGCCGTTCAGCAGGATCTGCCAGATGTAGCCCAGCAGGATGCCGCCGATCAGGTTGGGCATAAAGTACACGGTACGGAACAGGTTGGTGCCCTTGATGCCGCGGGTGAGCACCAGAGCAATGGCAAAGGCGCACACGTTGATGAGCACGGTGCTCACCACAGTAAAGACCGCCGTAAAGCCAAAGGCATGGAGGAAGGTGGAATCCTGGAACACGGAAATGTAGTTCTGGATGCCCACAAAGGTGGTCTTGGACACGGTGGTGAATCGCTGGAAGGACAGATATGTGCCCCAGATAAAGGGCCAGATGAAGCCGATGATAAAGGCGACCAGAGTAGGCAGCACAAACACCGGCCAATATTTGCTGATGGCTTTTTGCATGATATACCTCCTGATGGAGCTGTTAGAAAAAAGAAGGGAGGCGGGCGAACTCATCGCCCGCCTCCCACATTAGTTCTTATGGGAGCTCTTGGTCAATGGCTTAGCCGTTAGCCAGCTTGTACTCCTTGGCCCAGCCGTCCACAAAGGCGGTGACCACATCGTCCCAGCTGCCAGTGCCTGCTGCATAAGCAGTCAGTGCAGAGCCGACGCCGTTCTTCCACTCCTCGGAAGGCATGGTGGAGAAGCACCAGTCAACGCTGGTCTTGCCCTCAGCAACGTAATCGTTGGCGATGCCGATGAGGGGGTTGGTGGAGTCCTTAGCCTTCTTGAAGGGGATGACGAAGCCCATCTTGTCAGCCATTGCGCTGGTGCCAGCCTCAGAGGTGACACACCAGTACAGGAAGTCCAGAGTAGCCTGAATGTCGGCCTCGGAAGCGGCGTTGTTGACACACCAGAAGTTCTCGGAACCGGTGCACAGGCCCTGGTTCTCCTCGCCCTCAGCGCCGATGTAGATGGGCAGCATACCCAGATTGTCGTCGCCCAGATCCTTCACGTCATTGTAAGCCCAAGTGCCGTTCTGGTAGAACACAGCCTTCTTGCCCACAAACTCAGCCACAGCGTCGTTGCCGGTCTTGGAAGCCAGCAGCTTGGGATCGCAGGTGGAATCGGTGATGTACAGATCCCAGATCTGCTTGTAGTTGTCCAGATAGGTGCCCTTGATGGCGTCGGTGGAGCCAATGCCGTCTGCCTTGTACTCGTAGTAGATGGGCAGGTTGGCCAGGTGGGTCTTGAAACGCCAGTCAGAAGAACCATCCATACCAGCGGAGGTAAAGGCACCGTCCACGCCCAGCTCAGCCTTGCGAGCCTGGATGTCATCAGCGACCTTCTTCAGATCGTCAAAGCCCTTGATGTCGTCCTGGGTATAGCCAGCGGCGGTCAGCAGCTCCTTGTTGTAGATGATGCCGTAGGTCTCGATAACGTAGGCGA